>Ga0364894_10188_pt1 | contig 32055 bp, 26 predicted proteins | sample ExccelJu500001D4_FD_206942 | JGI IMG/M metagenome (GOLD analysis project Ga0364894, IMG submission 206942) | Enriched cells from Trout Bog Lake Hypolimnion, Wisconsin, USA - BchlTB.July16.5000.01.D4 | ecosystem: Environmental > Aquatic > Freshwater > Lake > Hypolimnion/Profundal zone | place: USA...
CATTTGCAGTTCTTATATTAAACTGAACGCTCCCAATACATAGAGTATTTCTAGTACGACAGCCGCTGATATTTCCACTACACCTTCTGGGTTCAAAACATCTATCATGACTGTCAATTTAAAAACTAAAAGAAAGTATTCTCATTCCGACGAAATTATGCTATCTACTATTGCTACAATGGTAGAAAACGCAATCCTCAACAAAGCTGTAGTAGTCGCCAAACGTCCCCTTTGGAAAGATCCTTATCTTCCCGATTTTATTACAAGAATAGACCTTGTTGTCAAAACAACCTTTGGGGTAGATTCTGCAAAAGACCTTCGTACTGCCACGCAAGCCGTCAACAGTATTCAGGCAGATGCACTCACTCAACTAAGTTTCTTTAATACAGAAATAGTGCAGGACTTCAAAAAGACCCCTGTTCGTAAAAAGGAAATACTGACAACCCTCGGGTTCAATGAGTTTTATAAAGATGCCTACACTGTTGGGTCTCATAGTTCATTTATAAGCCTGCTCTATCGTTTCAAACTCAATATGACCCCGGCCATAAGGCTCGAAATAACATCCAAAGGTACCGACGATGCCAGTATAGATGATATTATAGCATTAGCCGATTCTCTAAAATCGTCCAATGTTACACAGGAAACATTTAAAGTAAATCGACCAGTTATTACCGAATCTACTATAAAAATTTTCAATGATATTTACGATGATACTATTACTATAGGAAGAGTTTGTGCCAATATTTTCAAAGGAGATAAAGCAATAAAAGATACATTCAGTTATAAACTCATAGCACATCTTCAACATCCGGTAACTCCAAAGAAAAGAAAGCCAAAACCACCGGTTACGCCATTACCATAATTACCAAAGTAATCATATAAAAAGTAAAAAAGCTCACCAATGGTGGGCTTTTTATTTTCATGTCAACAATTAATTTTACATACTTCAGAACTCCTGACCTCGTAGATTAAAAACTTATTTTATTCGCTAAATAAAATGCTGGTTTTTTAGCTTTAAAGTTCGCTTGTATTTAATCGCTTGCGATTCTCTCTTTGTGCCATGAAGTTCAGTATGTGAAAGCTGAACATGTTGTAATGAAGATGATACAACAGTGATGTAAAGAAATTACTGCGAAGTATCGGCAACGCTGTGCAGGCGGGGTTGTCAAACCACTCTTAGCTGCAAAAGAAGTAATTCTGCTGTAGTGAACGTAAGAGAAAAGGCTGATAAAACAGTCAGGTAAGTAATAGAGAGGTGACTGAAAAGGAATCGCTGATGAAGTATCGAAACGCTACTCGTGGAGAAAATCGTCCCGCGGAGAGGGGATAGAGACAAGTATAACGAGCACCTGGTTTATTGGTTATACCTCCACCGGTATTCAGGCGACACGACTCTATTGCAGGCTTTATTACAGAACTTGGGAGAGCCTTATGAAGGGGGTTACTGTGTGAAACAGTAATCATAAGGCAGTCGGACTAAGTCGTAGTAGTGCAGATGGCTTATGAAAGTAAGCAGGAGCGAAGGGCTTAGGTTATCTGGTGAATATTTTGAATTAACAACTGAAAACAAAAAGTAAGGATGATTTAAAGATGAATGTACACGTAACAAAAACAATTCCCATAGAGTTTAAATGGGTAGTAGATGCTTATGCTAAAGTAAAGAAGGGCGGCAAAGCGAGTGGCATAGACGGAGAAAGCTGGACGGAATTCGACAAGGATCCCCAAAAGCACTGCTACGTTGTATGGAACCGTTTAACTTCAGGAAGCTATTTTCCACAACCAGTAAGGGCGCATGAGATTCCAAAGAAAGATGGAACAATGCGTAAGTTAGGCATTCCAACACTTCGTGACCGTATAGCACAACAGGTGGTAAAGGATTACATAGAAAAACGTATAGATGTTTTATTCCATGATAACTCCTATGGTTATCGCCCTATGAAGAGTGCGCATGATGCGCTGAAAGTAATACAACAAAACTGTTACGCTAAGAACTGGGTGATAGACATGGACATCAGCAAATTCTTTGATGAGGTTGACCACGAGTTGATGCTAAAAGCGGTAGCACATATCATACCTGACGAAAGTTGGGTATTGATGTATGTAAAACGTTGGTTAGAAATGCCTGTAAAAGAACTGACAGGTGAGATAGTAGGGAAGAATGGTAAAGGCACTCCACAAGGAGGTGTAATCAGCCCGATACTGGCAAACCTCTATCTTCATTACACGCTGGACAAATGGTTGAGTATTAAATATCCGCAGGTAAGTTTTGTGCGTTATGCAGATGATGTAGTAATACACTGCAACACAGAAGTGGAAGCGATATCAATACTGGATGCCATAAAAGTGCGATTATCTGAAGTGAAGCTATCCATAAAAGAGAGCAAAACGAAGATAGCGTACTGCAAAGACTATCGTAGGAAAGAGAAACATGAAAATGTAAAGTTTGAATTTTTAGGATTCAGCTTTCAACCAACACCGATGAAGAGCAAAAGAGATGAAGGCAAGTTATACACAGGCTATGGCGGTAAAATAAGTCCAAAGAATGAAGAGCGAATAACTGCAATAATCAGAGAAGAAAAAGCATTCAGGAATACGCATCTTGAGATAAAAGATATAGCGGACAAGATGAATGCAAGAATCAGAGGATGGTGCAACTATTACGGTCTGTTCAGCAAATATCATGTGTTACGGTTACTGTTAAACGTTGATAAATGTTTGATAAAGTGGATAAGAAACAAATACAGGCTAGGTTATCGAAAAGCATTAAGTAAACTCATGATGATAAAACAGGAAAACCCAACACTGTTTTATCATTGGGAAATGGGAATTGTACAAAAGTTAAAAAGATAACACGAGCCGTGTGATGGGAGACTATCAAGCACGGTTCTGTGAGAGGCTTAGGGGTGAAATTCCCCTTTGCCTACTCGGCGTTCTCTGTATTTGTATTCTATAAAAATCTCCGTGCTCCTCTGTGTCACTGTGCCTCTGTGGTTCAATGTATTAAACAAAAAGGCTTTAAAATACCGCAAGTTAAAATGCCAGAAGTCAGGATTTTTGATTTTAAGTTCAAAAAATCAGGCATTCACCGTCTTTGAACTAATTGGAGCTTATAATAGATTTCAACATCAAAATCTGGAATCAATCTTTATTTACCGCAACATCGTTTATATTTCTTTCCGCTACCACAAATACAGGGGCCATTTTGGCTCGGCGATAGTATAGCAACCCGCGGCTTTACCAGTTCCGGCAAAAATGATACTAATGGTGTAGGATTCTCCTCACTGCCAATTTCAAACCCTCTTTTTTCTACAGGTATAGACTCTATATCAACAATTCCCATATTACCATATACTAATTTTGTGGGATTTTTCATAGAAGTTAATGCAGCCTTATTCAGTAACTCATCATCAAAAACCACCACAGGACAAATAGTACAGAATCTTGCACCATTACTGTTGGTAAAAAAATCTCCTGCATCAGTTGCACATTCTACATGAAGCAATACTATACATTGTTGTTCTATCAATTCTTTTCCACATTCCGGGCATTTGTTCAATCCATATTTTATGCTCCCATATTGTCGTTTTGGTACAGATAAATCTATTTTCATTATATCAATTATTAATTTCCTGTTGGTTAATCCCATATTACACATCAGGATTCTTTATAAGGCACACAAATGCAATAAAGACATGTGTTTAACCCTATTTTTCAATCGCAAACATAATGAACTATTACAAGGTTACAAAATCAGGCAAATGCCGTCTTTGTATTGTCCCCCTTCATTTTGAAGGGCTAGGGTAGGTTATAAGTTACACAGAATTTCGTCCCCGTTACTCCGCAATCATTTCCAGTTACATTTCAATTAATCTCAGCTAAACAGTAACCAAATCCTGCTCAACGGTAATAAATACCAGCAATACCGCATCTAATCCCCGTAACACCTCAACTAATTCCCGTATCACCTAAATTAATATTGGTTAAACAGCAGCAAATTCTTGTTCAACGGTAATTTATCACGGTAAACTCGCTACTCCTGTCAGTCATAACGCAACTCATCCCGGTTAGACCGCTGGAGGCAAATTATCAATGTTTACGCCTGTTCACGTTACTAAAACCAGATAGAAAACAAACTATTATACAATCAAAACGCTTTAAAAGCTAAACGCCCAAACTTTGGAACTTGTATTAATACTTTTCATAGATATTTGCAGGCTCAAATAAACAATTATGACTAATTCATTTAGTGTAAAAGGAAATCTGGTAGATGTGTGGAAGCAGGAAATTTATCCTGCCGAAGTGAAAGTAGAAGGAAAGAAAATAGTAGCTGTTAATCCAATATCAACTGCAGATAATAGTGCATTACCCTATATACTTCCAGGTTTTATAGACAGTCACGTGCATGTAGAAAGCAGTATGCTCATACCTTCCGAATTTGCCCGTCTTGCAGTAGTTCATGGTACGGTAGGTACTATTAGTGATCCACACGAGATAGCCAATGTGAATGGAATGGAAGGAGTGGAGTTTATGATTGAAAATGGGAAAAAGGTAAACTTTAAATTCAACTTCGGCGCTCCAAGTTGTGTACCGGCAACTATCTTCGAAACAGCAGGTGCAACAGTTGATAGTGCAGATATAGAAGCATTAATGAGCCGTCCGGAAATCTTATACCTTAGCGAAATGATGAACTTCCCCGGAGTGTTATTTAAGGATGAAGAAGTAATGAAGAAGATTGCTATTGCCCATAAATATAATAAACCTGTTGATGGACATGCACCTGGCCTAAGAGGCGAACAAGCAAGAGAATACATAGAATCTCTGAATGGTAAGTATTCACCAATCCCCCCTTCGGGGGGTGTGGGGGCTACCGATCACGAATGTTTTACTGCCGAAGAAGCTTTGGATAAGTTGCAATACGGAATGAAGATTCTGATCAGAGAAGGTAGTGCCGCAAAGAACTTTGAAGCATTAATAGGACTTCTGGACGAACATTACAAAATGATGATGTTCTGTAGCGACGATAAACATCCGGATAGTTTAGCGGTAGGACATATCAATCAGTTATGTGCCCGTGCTGTGGCGAAGGGAATTGATATTTTCAGGATATTGCAGGCGGCCTGCGTAAACCCTGTGCTGCATTATAAGATGGAAGTTGGATTGCTGCGGGTGGGCGATGCTGCCGACTTTATAGTAGCAAAGGACCTAGTAGACTTTCAGGTTGTGCAGACTTATATCAATGGGGAACTGATGGCGGAGAATGGTGTATCTTTTATTCAATCGGTGAAGACGGAGCCTATCAACAACTTTAGCTGCCATCCTGTGGGAGTAGATGATTTAAAGATACTGACCTCAGCATATCCTAAAAACGAAGAAGGATTGTATCCGGTAATGGAAGCACTGGACGGACAACTGATTACCAATAAACTGTATTGTACATTACCTGTTAAGGATGATGAACTGGTGAGCGATACAGAGAATGATTATCTGAAAATGATTGTAGTAAACCGCTATCATCCTGCACCTGTTGCAAAGTGTTTTATAAAGAACTTCGGGTTGAAGAAAGGAGCACTGGCAAGCAGTGTGGCACACGACAGTCACAATATAGTGGCTGTGGGAGTGGATGATGCAAGCCTGATGCAAGCCATTAACTTAGTGATTAAAGAAAGAGGTGGAGTAAGTGCGGTCTCTGCCGAAAAACAAATGGTACTGGGATTGCCTGTTGCCGGTTTGATGAGTGCTGAGGATGGTTATACAGTTGCTGCAAAATATACTGCTATCGACAGGATGACGAAAGAAGAATTAGGCAGTCAACTGGGCTCTCCTTTTATGACCTTAAGCTTTATGGCCTTGCTGGTTATACCACACCTTAAACTAAGCGACAAGGGATTGTTTGATGGAGATAAATTTCAGTTTATGTGATGATAAACTAATTTGATAATTTGATGATGTGACAATTTGATAATGAATACAAAGAATACGGATTATTCAGTAAACGTAGCAACATGCTGCTAAAGATTACGGTTCAGGCTGAGCCTGAACCGAGTGACATGCTAATTCTTTTGTAAGCTGTTTGGATTGGGGAGTAACAAGAAGTATTTATAAAGTAGGTATATGTGTCTGTTGTTAATGCTAAAGTATCTGTTATTGAGTGTACCCAACTCTGAGTTGGGGTATTATGCACTTAACAAACACTTATTTTGACAGAAAAGGTGCTTAGTTAAACAGAAATGCCCATAAGTTTGAAATAAAAGGTTGTGAGGGAATGAGAAGCGCCCATGAATTTGAAAGAAATGATCATGAATTTGAAAGAAATGCCCATAAGTATGAAGAAAATGACCTATAACCTATTGTAAACGATAGTGGATAAGTCATTTATGGTGGTGAGTTGGTTGTGTGCGGCGGATCTGGACAACATTTTACAGACAGGATAAGGAATAAAATGGGGCAGATGTAGCGAAGCTCGCGCCCCCATAGAAAAAGTAATCACAAAAAAATACCAATAGAACTCCTTAATACAGGTGCGTTCTATTGGTATGTAAGTATTGAGCTTATTCTTTTTTATCTCCATTTGATACCACAACCAATGGCCTTGGTAGAAGTAATGGCTACTTCTTTACCTGCCAGCAATGCATCTACTGCCAGTTCTGTATATTTCTTAGTTACTGCTTTGGCATCTTCGGTATTGTCGTCTATGGCTCCTGTATATTTTACGGTTAAACCATCATTCGTTTTCTGTAGAATAAATATATGCGGCGTTTTGGTAGCACCATAAGCCTTAGCTATATCCTGCGTATTGTCGAGCAGGTAGGGAAAACTGAAATGTTGTTCCTTTGCACGTACAATCATATTGGAATAAGAATCTTCGGGCATAACAATTGAGTCGTTTGGATTGATAGCAATGACCGGATACCCTGCCTTCTCATATTTTTTATTCAGATCATTAATCCTTTCCTGATACTTAATGGCGAAGGGACAATGATTGGTAGTAAATACCACTATAAAGCCTTTGGCATTTTTGTAATCGGCCAGCGATACAGTCTTTCCGTTTACATTTTTCAGACTGAAATCTATGGCTTTGTCACCGGGCTTGTATCCATTGATATGGGAAAAAGAAGCCAGGACAATAAAGGACAATGCGAGCACTAATAACTTTTTCATGTTTGTGTATTTTGTTTATTTAATATTTGTTTGAATCAAAGTGTCGAGTTCTTTCTGAGCAGAAAAATCTCCTTCGTGAAAGAGTAACTTATTGCCCTGCTGATAGAATACGGTTGCCGGTATATCGCCACCCCAGTTTTTATCTATTTTATCTATCCATATATTGGCATCGCCGGCATTCAGATGATACACTTTATTTTGCAGATGATTGTTTTGAACAAACTTTGAGAGCTTGTCTTTCTCCGATAAGAAGTCGAGACTTACCAATAGTATTTTCACCTTCTTTCCTGCAAAATGTTTGTCAGACTCTTCAAAATAAGGTAATTCTGCTACACAAGGTTTGCACCAGGTAGCCCAGAAATTGACAACGTAGAGTGTATCGTTGTCGGTGTGTATTACTTTATACTGCAATTGTTCCAGTGTAATCATCTCCACAGGCTTTTTAACCTCTGTAAGATGAAAGAAAGTAGAAAATATGATCAGAAAGGAATAAACCATTAATTAATCTGTTTGTTGAATGCTATAACGGCATTTAATTCAAACAAATATACTGCCAACCTTTTTCAAACTCATTTTTAAAAAGAAAGCTTTCCCATTTTCGAATATTCCGCAACATCAGATCATCACATTAGTGCCAGTCCTTCTTCAAAAGATAAAGGATGGAAGCCGAGTAATCTTTTTGCTTTATCGTTTTTTAGTCCCGAAAGTTTAGCCCTTATTACAGGTTCAGGGAAAGTATCGGATGTTACGGGTGTAATTAAAGATTCATCCAGCTGAAAATGTTTTGCCAGCATGGTGGCCATCTGATAGGGAGTCAGAATTTCGTTGCCCGCCAGATGAAATATTCCCCTTACATCCCTCATGATAGCCTGATAAATACCCTCACAGATATCCGAAACGGCAGTAGGTGTTCGAAGCTGATCGTTCACTACCTTGATGGGGGTATTGTTTTCCAGACTATTCTTTACCCAATGCAGAAATGAAGTAGAAGTACCGGTCAACTGCTTTCCATAAATCAATACCGGACGGATAATGATCCAGTCGAGGCTACTCTTTTTGATTATTTCTTCCGCCATCAGTTTGCTTTCGCCATAAAAATTAAGAGGAGCGGGAACATCCTCCTCATTATGAGGACCATTTTCGCCAAAAACAAAGTCGGTAGACATATATAAAAGCTTTGCATTTGTTTTCATGGCTGCATTAACAATATTGCGGGTAGCAGTTACATTCTGTAAAATACACTCTTCACGATTGAAATGGCAGTCATTCGGTTTACTCATTGCAGCATTGTGAATGATCCAGTCGGGCCTGATTTTGTTTATCAGTTGATCGACTTCAGGGGCGGAAATGTTATTTAAAGAGTAGTATTCTATTTTGTTAAAATCATGATTATTTAACCTTGAAGGTCCTTTGCCGGTAGCAATTGTAATAATTCCCCTGTTCAGCAAAAAATAGCTCAAATGCTGTCCCAGAAAGCCATTGGCCCCGGTTATGATAACAATCATGTGTTAAGTTATTAATTAATTGATGCAATATTCCTAAAAATCTCCTTTACTTTGAAACCCATACCTTTGCTGCCAAATATGTATAAAGTACACAATAGCGATATTGTGTAAAGATGAAATGATCTGGAAACATAATGGATGTAATAGATTAATATAAAGGAATTTAAAATGAAACAAAAGGTAACTAAAATTGGTGTTTTAACTTCAGGAGGGGATTCTCCGGGTATGAATGCAGCAATAAGAGCGGTAGTAAGAACAGGGATTTATCATGGGCTGGAAGTTTTTGGTATAATGAGGGGTTACAGCGGCATGATAGATAATGATATATTCAGAATGGACTCAAGATCGGTGGCCAATATTATACAAAGAGGAGGAACCATACTGAAAACAGCCAGAAGCGATGAATTCCGTACGCCGGAAGGCAGAACAAAAGCCTTTAATAATTTAAAGAGTCACGGTATTAACGGATTGGTAGTAATTGGAGGGGACGGAAGTTTCAACGGAGCACAGAGACTGAGCAATGAACACGATATTCCCTGTATAGGAATCCCGGGGACTATTGACAGAGATATTGCCGGTACGGATGTAACCATTGGTTTTGATACTGCGGTGAACACCGCTGTGGAAGCTATAGATAAAATCAGGGATACTATGGATGCCCACGACAGAATATTTGTGGTGGAAGTGATGGGAAGGGATGCAGGCTATATAGCATTGCATAGCGGTATTGCAACAGGGGCTGAAAATATAATTATACCGGAAACAAGAACCGATATAGATGATATGATAGCCAGTCTGGATGAAAAAGAAAAAAGAAGTAAGCTGGTAAATCTGATAGTAGTAGCGGAAGGGGGCGAATATGGCGATGCGAATGCCATAGGTAAAATAATAAAAGCCCGTATTCCGGAAGCCGATACCCGTGTATGTATATTAGGACATATACAAAGGGGAGGATCTCCTACCTGCGAGGACAGAGTAGTAGCCAGTCACATGGGTTATTACGCAGTAGAGAGTCTGCTTTGCGGAAGACATAATGTAATGGTGGGAGTGGTGAAAGGAAAAATACATTATACCCCATTGGATAAAGTAGTAAAAGAAAAACATACTATTGGTCAGGAATGGATGAAGATTGTAAAGATTTTAGCTTCCTGAAATTAGGGCAATCGCAATATTATTTAATTTATTAACAGTTGTTAGTTATTTTAGCGGCCTATAATAAAGTAAATAATATAAAACGATTGTTGGTATGATTAGTAAATTTGGATCAAATAATAACAATAAAGCAATGAAGAATAGTAGTACAATGCCTCAGAACAAAACAAAAATAGTTGCTACCGTAGGGCCTGCCTGCGATAGTTATGAAGGGTTAAGAGAACTGGCATTAGCTGGTGTAAATGTGTTCAGACTTAATTTTTCTCATGGTACTCATGAAGATAAAGCACAGGTAATAGAACATATCAGGAAAATTAATGAAAGTCTTGGATTAACTATATCCATATTAGGTGATTTACAGGGACCAAAACTTAGAGTAGGTGAGATAGAAAATAACCATCTGGATGTAAAAGCCGGTGATATTCTGACTTTTACCAACGAAAAATGTGTTGGTACCTTAGAAAAGATTTTTGTAAGCTATCCAAACCTGTCGGAAGATGTAAGAATAGGTAATCTCATCATGATTGATGATGGAAAGATAGAAGTAAAAGTAGTAGGTATAACCAAAGATAAAGAAGTAAAAGTAGAAGTTACCTTAGGGGGTGTTCTATCTTCTAAGAAAGGGATTAACCTGCCTGATACTAAAATCTCATTACCGGGATTGACCGATAAGGATTTAATAGATCTTGAATTTATTATAGAACAGAAACTGGATTGGGTTGCCCTTAGTTTTGTTCGCCACGTAAAAGACATTATTATCCTGAGAAATAAACTTCAGGAGAAGAAAAGCAAGACCAAGATTATAGCTAAGATAGAAAAACCTGAGGCATTGCTTTGTATCAGGGATATCATTATTGAAAGTGATGCAATCATGGTTGCCCGTGGTGATCTGGGAGTAGAACTTCCGATAGAGAAAGTTCCGTTAATACAAAGAGAGCTTATCCGTAAATGTCTTCACCGTGGAAAGCCTGTAATAGTGGCCACACAGATGATGGAAAGTATGATAGACAGGGTAAAACCTAACCGTAGTGAAATTACTGACGTTGCAAATGCTGTACTGGAAGGTGCCGATGCGGTAATGTTGAGTGGTGAAACTGCTGCCGGTAATCATCCTGCTTTAGTGGTACAGACTATGTGTAGGATAATTGAGCAGGTAGAAAATACAGAATACCGATATAACAGAGAAGAAGATCTGAAACCACAGACTCATTCTCCATCCTTCTTAAGTGATGCCGTTTGTTATAATGCCTGTAAGATGGCACAGGATACTAATGCCAATGCACTGGTAGGAACTACTGCAAGCGGTTATACTGCATTTGTATTGAGCAGCTACCGCCCTAAATCACCATTGTTTATTTTTACCAAAGAAAAACAACTGGTTACACAGCTTAGTTTAAGCTGGGGAGTAAAGGTATTTTACTTTAATGACGAGAGCAGCCTGGATGATATTATTGCATCGCAGATCAGCTTCCTGAAAGATAAAGGATATATTGAAACAGGAGATGTAGTAGTGAGCACCGGAAGTACACCTGTTCATTTACATTTACCAACCAATGTATTGAAAGTTTCGAAAGTGGATTAAAAAATACAAGTTACAGGTTTCCGGTTGAAGGTTGCCGGTATATATTTATTTGCAGGTTACTGATAATAAAATCAGTAACCTGCTTTTTTATGTGTAAGATGATAAAGGATTGATAAATTGTACATATATTATTATTCAGCTTTAAGATAGATTAACCTATATGTGTAATCAGTTTTATTGCCTTGCAATATTTTATACTGCCATACTCATAATTTAACAAAGCTGAATCATTGGCAATGCCTACTTTCATTTTCTAAATTAATACTATGACGGCAGCAAGAATAATGTGGGTAGATGATGAAATAGAGAGTCTTCATTCTTTACAGATCTTTTTGAAACAGAAGGGATACGAGCTAACAACCTTTACCAATGGGTATGATGCTGTAGAATATGTAAAAGATAATATAGTAGACGTGGTATTGCTGGACGAATCGATGCCGGGAATATCAGGATTGGAAACATTAGCTAAAATAAAGGAAGTAAACCGATCGATACCGGTGGTTTTAATTACCAAAAATGAAACCGAAACTTTGATGGATGAGGCTATTGGCAGTCAGATAAGCGATTATCTGCTGAAGCCTGTTAATCCAAATCAGATATTATTGAGCATCAAGAAAATACTGGACAATAAAAGACTGGTGGCAGAAAAAACCACTACTTCGTATCAGCAGCAGTTCAGTCAGTTGTTTATGGCTTTGAATAATAATCCTACCTACAGCGAATGGATGGATATATATAAGAAACTGATTTACTGGGAACTGGAAATGGAGAAAAGCAACAGTCCCGAAATGCAGGAAATACTATCTTCTCAAAAGAGTGAAGCCAATTCGGAGTTCTTTAAATTTGTCAGTAAGAATTATTCCAAATGGATAAACCCAAAGACGACTGATGCACCCATCATGAGTCATAATCTGATGCAACTGAAAGTACTGCCCCATATAGAAAAGGGGATATCTACTTTCTTTATTCTGATAGATAATCTGCGATACGATCAATGGAAGGCAATAGAACCTGTTTTTGCAGAGCATTTCAGGATAACTGAGGAAGAAACCTTCTATTCTATTTTACCTACTGCTACACAATATGCCCGGAATGCAATCTTTGCCGGTATGCTTCCCATTGATATTGAAAAGAAGTTCCCCAATAAATGGAAGAACGATGAAGAAGAGGGTGGAAAGAACCTGTATGAAGAAGATTTTTTAAGAGATCAGTTGAAAAGATTAAGAAGAGAGGATACTAAAGTCAGTTATCAGAAAATTACCAATTATAATGATGGTCAGAGCATGGTGAATAATATTCATAACCTGCTGACCAACGATCTAAATGTGATAGTATACAATTTTGTAGATATGCTGAGCCATGCAAGAACCGAAATGGAGGTGCTGAAAGAGCTGGCAGGCGATGAAGCAAGCTATAGAAGTGTTACCCGCAGCTGGTTTGAGCATAGTGCGCTGAATCAGGCCTTGAAAAAGATATCGGATAAGAAAATCAGACTGGTACTGGCTACCGACCATGGAACAATGAGGGTGAAAACGCCTTGTAAAGTAATAGGCGACCGACAAACAACAGCTAATCTGCGCTATAAACATGGCAGAAACCTGGATTATGATCCAAAAGATGTACTGGCTTTTAAAGATCCTAAGGAGGCAGGTTTGCCTACACCAAGCATAAATTCCTCTTTTATCTTTGCAAAGGAAGATAGATTTTTATGTTATCCCAACAACTATAATCATTTTGTAAATTATTACAAAAACACCTTTCAGCATGGTGGGGTAAGCCTGGAAGAGATTATAGTTCCGGTGATTAAAATGGAACCAAGGAATATTTAAAAGCGATTTGTGGATAATGTATAGTCCATAAAATAAGATGCTTCAATATCTTTGGAACGTTATTTATAAAAGTATTGATATGAAATACAATCAGACTACATTAAAAAAGTTGGAGGATATACTCGGTCAGGCCAACTACGTGGTTCGTTATGAAAGGGGAACTTTTCAGAGCGGATGGTGTTTGCTGGAAGAGAAAAGAGTAGTGGTTTTAAACAAGTTTATTCAGATGGATGGTCGTATCAATACCTTGATAGAGATCATACCCCAACTGGATATCAACTACGATTTACTGACACATGAAAGTCAGAAACTATATGATGAAGTGGTTGCTGAAAACAACAAATCAGTGTTGATTAAATAATCACTGTATTAATTAATAAACCTTACCGATACATTGAAAGAAGATAGCATGAAAATTACTTTTCTTGGCACAGGAACCAGTAGTGGTGTTCCAATGATAGGTTGTGATTGTGCTGTCTGTACATCCAATGATCCTAAAGACAACAGGCTAAGAAGTAGCATCCTGGTAAATACTCCCGGGTTTACCTTTGTAATAGATACTACCCCCGATTTCAGGTATCAGATGCTCAGAACAAAAACAAAGACCCTAGATGCCGTTGTATTTACTCATGCACATAAAGATCATATAGCCGGACTGGATGATGTAAGGGCTTTCAATTATCTGATGAAGAAGCCCATGAATGTGTATGCAAGTTCAAGGACAAATGAAGCTCTGAAAAAGGATTTTTATTATGCTTTTGGCGAGAATAAATATCCCGGAGTACCGGAACTGATTCTTCATACAATAGATGAAACTCCGTTTGCAATTGGTAATACCCTGATGGAACCCATCCTGGTATGGCATCATAAAATGGAAGTATATGGATTCAGGTTCAATGATTTCACCTATATAACCGATGCCAATAAAATAGACGAGGATCAGAAGAAAAAAATCATTGGTTCAAAAGTACTGGTGTTAAATGCGCTGAGAAGGGAACCCCATATTTCTCACTTTACATTATCAGAAGCCATTGCCCTGGCAGAAGAACTGAAAGTGCCGGAAGTTTACTTCACGCATATCAGCCATCAGTTAGGGTTGCACAAGGATGTAGAATCTGAATTGCCCCCACATATACATCTTGCTTACGATGGTCTGGAAATAAATCTATAGCTGCATTTTAAAACTACACAATTTTAAAAGTGTGTAAATGAATGAACCTTTATATACTCAAGACTCACGATGTATTTTCACTATTCACGATAATACAATAATAATATAATACGGAGAGTTTATTATCCATAACTTTACTTTTCAGGTAGAAGTAATAGTTATGAAAAAAATATTGACAGACTACTTCAGCTTTTCAAGAAAGGAAACAAGAGGCGTCATCATGATGCTGATATTAATTGTAATACTCTATACTATTCCAATCCTTTATCACTCCGGTAAAGTGGATATAAAAACAGATACTGCGGTTGATAAACAGATTAATGAATTGTTTACAAATGATTCCTCTTCAGAAGATGATGATAAGGACAAGAGCAGTAAAAGGGCAATTGAAATGTTTGCCTTCGATCCCAATACAATTGATTCATTGGGATGGGAAAGGTTAGGTATTCCTGATAAAACTATCCATACCATTTTACACTACCGCAATAAGGGTGGATGGTTTAAAGATACAGGTGATATCAGAAAGATATGGGGTATTAAAAAAGAGGATGCCGACAGGTTGATTCCTTATATCACCATCAGAGAAAAGGAAAAGAAAACTTATCCAAAGCCCGAATGGCTGAAGAAGAAAGATATTGTGCCGGGCTTAGCAAGTATTGATATCAATACAGCTGTGGCTGAAGATATGTCCAATATTCCCGGTATGAAATATCCTTTACCATATAAGGTGGCAGCCTACAGAGAAAAGCTTGGAGGCTTTCTGACTATGGAACAACTGAAAGAAGTACCGGGCATGGACGATACTATATATACAGCCATCAGAAAATACCTGATGATAAGCGATATAATACTGAAGAAGATGAATATCAATACGGCCACCGACGATGATTTATCGCTACATCCCTACATCAGCAGAAGCATTGCCAGGGCCATCTTTATTTACCGTCAGCAACATGGCAACTATAAACAGGTAGAAGACATCAGGAAGATCAGTTTCCTGAAAGAAGAAGTGTTTAAAAAGATAGCCCCTTATTTATCGGTAAGTGATTGACAAGTAATATTGAAAAACTAAGACTAAAAAAGGAAAAATAAAGCAGATAGAAGCTGCAAAGTATTACGGGATCAAAAAACTGTATTAAAAATTGTCTGTCTTATTTTCTCGAAGTATAGTGGTTTTACTGTCGATATTTTTGAAATTACTTCGGTGATAGAATAAGATTGTATTAGTTGAAATTTTACAAAAGATATTTTAGAAAGTGGTTTAGTTAGCATTGTATTTTTGAGTTCAAAAGTAAATTCATCATTATAATCTTTTGTTGAAATCATAACAGCACAAAAAAATATCCTCGGTATCTAACACATTTTGATTTGAAACAATTAATGCAGGATGTGTTTTAAAACTACCATTAGGTAATTCAAAATTTACTACTACAATATCTCTTTGATTAACTTTCATTACAAGTATTTAGCAATTGCTTTGTTTTTATTTTTAACTATTGCTGCTTTTAATATTTCGTGTTCCTTCAACGCTTCAATTAATTGGGTATGCTTGTTGATGGTAGATACTTTTTTTACGAAGTTCATGGAGGAAAGCATTGAAGTTAATTCTTTTGCTTTTGCAGATGATTCTATTTCTATTAGTAATGTTTGCATAAATTTATTTGAGTTACAAATATAAGTTTTTGATAGAACTTATATTCTTTAAAATTACAAACTATTCTAAAATTCTATAATTAGCGATCTGAAAGTTTGTGCTGGTTACATATATTAAAAATACTTCTCATAACGGAACACAGATACAGGTTACAATTGAATGAACTAAATAACGAGTTCCACACAAGAAATTTTTAAAGATTATGATTCTTCAGAGGACTTTGTGGAAAATGAAAAATATATTTCCCAAAAGATTTATATACACTTTCTAAGGTTTTATACCTGAAAAATCAATTCATTGTAAGGAAAATATTTAGACTTGCAAGGAAAGTTGCTGGACATGCAAGGAAAGTAGCATTACTAGCATGTAAAATAAAAAAAATTGCAAGTAATGCTTCAATGCAGGTATCTACATCATTGATTTTAGTTAAGTTTATTGCATTACTTGCAAGTCCAGCAACTTTACTTGCATGTTTTGTAACATTCCTTGCAAGTCCAGCAACATTCCTTGCATGTCTACAATTTCTCCTAACTAATCCAATAAAAATACCTCCATTAACACCAGGAATCCAATATAATTTTTGAAAATCCCAAGTCAACTCATTTAAAAAGTATAAAATAATAGCATGAAGCTTGATAACCTTAGCACCTGAATTGTACAGGTAATTATATCCTGTCTCCTACTTCCCCTCGTAGATTGCCCCCGAAGTAGGCGTTTCATTCAGTTGTATTTTAGCCAGTTGTGGTACCATTGGTTTTATCTTATCCCACAACCATACTGCCAGCATTTCGCAGGTTGGGTTCTCCAGTCCTTCCACTTCATTAATCAGTTTATGGTCCACCATTTCAATGATAGGTTTGATGATTTTCTTTACTTCGGCAAAGTCGCTTACCCAGCCAAGATGTTCATCCAGCTTGTCTTCCAGATATACTGTTAAATGATAGGTATGGCCATGAATATTCTTGCACTTATGACCGTCCGGAACATTCGGAAGGAAGTGCGCTGAATCGAAAGTAAATTGTTTAAATATCAACATGAGACTGCAAAAATAAACTAAGATAGATAGATGGGCAAAATGAATTTTTGGTTAGAACTTAATTTCAATGTTAAGAGACTCTTTTGGAAGACCATTAAAATAAATAAGAATTCCTTTAAGTTCCCTATCCATATAATAAACACTCATATCATTTTTTATTTCAGGTATATCTTTTGAATTGATAATTTTCCTTTTTATACCATTTACAAATACTGCAGTTGGTTTTTTTGGAATATATATATTAAATGCAAAAGGTGTAATGAAGTATGAATTATCAATAAATTCTTTCTTATTTATATTTATATTAAAAGTTAGATTGTTATTTTTTAAGCCAGAGGAATGAACTGTTATTAATGAAAATTGATTGTTAGTTAATGATTTTTTTGAAATGCCATTATCTAAGTATAATTCACCTTTAGATGTTTTTTTAGAAGAGAAATAGGAACAAGTAAAAACTTTATTATTTACACTTTGAAACATTGAATAGAAAATACTTCCATCTTTATGAAATTGAGGAATTCCTTTATTTAAATCAGATACTTCATAATTAATTAAAGTACCTCCTTCATATTGTTTAGAATAATTATTACCATCATACCATTCATTTCCTTTTGGCAAATAAATCTTCCTACTCTTTGCTCCTTTCTCCGTAACAGGAGCAACCAATATATCGCTACCCCACATATATTCATCTTCTATTTTGCAGGCAGTGGTATCTTTAGGAAACTCATAATATAAAGGTCTCATTAATGGCTCGCCATACTTAGCTTGTCTATAGGCTAATGTATAATTATAGGGCATCATACTATAACGGTCTTCAATAATTTGTTTAGCAATACTTCGGTAAGGAGTATCTATCAAAGCAGCTTCACTTGGAAAACTAAAGGCTCTTTTTTCTATTTCATACAAAGCAGTTCCATGAGGTCGGAAGATAGGCGTATAAGCAGCAAACTGCAACCAGCGGATATAAAGTTCATTATCGCCTTCTCCTCCTGCAAAACCACCTGCATCGCTATGGGCATAAGGAATACCACTCATACTCATACCCAACAGGTTGGTCAACTGCGCTCTTAGTCCACCCCAGCTTCTGCTGACATCTCCTGTCCATGGGAAAATACTGTAACGCTGACTTCCTGCAAAGCCCGAACGGTTCAGGTGGAACAACCTTGTATCGGGATATTCTTTGGCATAATGTTCAAACAGATTCTTGTTCCAGTAATGGCCATAAATATTATGTACCTCATCGGCTTTCAGCATCCTGCTAACGCCTAAGTCTTTTGCATTGTGCAGCATGGTTGAAGGATGTTTTTCAGGCTCACCCAGATCGGTCCACCATCCTGCAATTCCATTCTCAATCTGTTTTTTATAATGATAATCCCATATCCAGTTACCCGCATCTTTCCGGAAGATATCTATTAGTCCACCCACTCCAAAATAGAAGTCGGTAATCATGAATGGATTATTGTTACTATCCTTTGCCAGGTATGGTTCAGATGCATTATAAGCCTTGGTATTCTTCAGCATAAAAGGTTCGGTAATCAATACAGTATTGATGCCATCCTTCTTAAAGTCAGCCACCATCTTATTGGGATTAGGCCATTTGGTTTTGTTTACCCAGTCCAGGTTGCCCATAGTTCCTTTAATACTATCGCCAAACCAGAACAGATCGAAGATGATGGCCTCCACCGGAATATCAGCAGCCTTCATTTTGCCTGCAATCTCTTTTGCCTGCGCTTCGCTGGTATAACCAAATCTGCTCATCAGATTGCCCAATGCCCAGCGTGGTGGCAAAGGTTGTCGACCGGTTAATCTTTGATATGAGGTCAGTATTTCTTTATTATCTTTTCCGGTGATGATAAATACATTCAGTTCTCCACTCATAAAACCTGCTTCCAGTATATCAGGATTTGTTTTTCCTAAATCAGCATACCCTTTAGAAGCATTATCGAAGAATAAAGCATACCCATTGGAAGAAGTAAAGAAAGGAACAGAGAAGTTTAAGTTGTCGGCACCTTCACCATAACCATACCAGGGATTGTTGTACAGGTTTAATTTATATCCTCTGCGGTTCAAAGGCAAAGCCCTTTCACCACCACCATATAACCTTTCATCTTTATTTAATAAAAACCGGAAACCCCTGTATTCATTGGATTGAAAAGTGGATATTATGCTTGCATTACCAATACGGATGGTATCGCCATTTACCTTTAAAACGGAATGGATACCTATACTTTTTACTTCCTTTAAAACTACTGCATCAGTAATGTTTTCGTTGGTAGTATAATTTTTAGGTTGATAGGTAAGTTTAAATATATTTTCACCATAAGCTACTACATTGATTACGCCATCATTGAGAATCAGATCGTACGTGCCGTTGGGATGGGCAATTGTTTTTACAGAAGCGTTGGTCTTAGTTTGAGCATTGGAAATGGAAACCATCAAAAGACATACAATCAGATAATAATATACTTTATTCATACAGTTATATTTAAGCGGCCGTAAAGCTAAGGAACTGTCACCAACCAGACGAAGGATAATTATAGAAATATAAAAAACAACAGGATTACTGGTTAAATAACATCAATAAAATAAATAAAGGTATGAGCGATAGCTGGTGAAAATCAATACAGATACATCGATGTTCATTAACTGCTGTGGTCTGCAACCACTACCCATTCGCCGTTTATCTTCCTGAACAATAAAGTATAATAACCCGAAAGATCTCCCATGGTTCTTTTCAGAAACCATTTGCCGGTTACAAAATAATATTCCTTAGAAAGCCTTTTCATGGAAAGAACAGTGCTGGTAAAATGCCCCATGATACTGGTGTCGGTATAACTCTTTTTATAGTTCTCCAGAGTATTGTTGTAGCCATAATGTGGCCCGTTCTTCCCAATGAACAACAGGCTGTCATTATTCCAGTATCCAACCATAAACTTATCAAGACTTCCTTCATTCCAGGCCTTCTCCTGACTGGAAAGAATTGTTATGATAGCAAGCTCATCTTTATGTTGAGCTAAAGCAGAAATGGATAATGTAAATGAAAGAATGATCAATAAATATTTCATGTTTATCCTTCTTTATAATACTCTTTGTTAGCCTCTTCTTTTAATGGTAAACTACCATTTTTATTATCTTCATCTTCATTATTTCTATCATCACTTTGTAAGTGATCATTCTCTTTCTTTATTTCTTTAGGAAGAGTACTGTCTTTATTAACCTCTGTTTTTACTGAATCAACTTTTGGAGTAACAGGAACAGGAGGAGCAACTGCACTATCTTTCTTAGGTTCTACTTTAGGAGCTACAACCGTATCCTTCTTAACAGGTTCCACAACAGGTGTAGGTGCAGGAACAACAGTTTCCTTTTTAGGTTCTATCACTACCGGTTCAATCTTTGGTGCTGGTGGAGGAGTTACAACAACTGTATCTTTCTTCACTGGTTCGATAACAGCTGCCGGTGCAGGAACCACAGTATCTTTCTTAGGTTCTGCCACTACTGGTTCAACCTTTGGTGCTGATGGAATTGGAGGAGTTACAACAACTGTATCTTTCTTTACAGGTTCCACAACAGGAGCAGGAGTAGGAACCACAGTATCCTTTTTAGGTTCCACCACTACCGGTTCAATCTTTGGTGCTGGTGGAGGAGGTGGTGTTACTATAACTGTATCCTTCTTTACTGGTTCCACAACAGCTGCCGGTGCAGGAACCACAGTATCTTTTTTCGGTTCTACCACTGGTTCAACCTTTGGTGCTGGCGGAATTGGAGGAGTTACAACAACTGTATCTTTCTTCACTGGTTCGATAACAGCTGCCGGTGCAGGAACCACAGTATCTTTTTTAGGTTCCACCACTACTGATTCAACCTTTGGTGCTGGTGGAGATGTTACTATAACTGTATCCTTCTTTACTGGTTCTACAACAGGTGTAGGTGCAGGAACCACAGTATCCTTTTTAGGTTCCACCACTACCGGTTCAATCTTTGGTGCTGGAGGAGGAGTTAGAACAACAGTATCCTTCTTTACAGGTTCCACAACAGAAGTTGGTGCAGGAACCACAGTATCTTTCTTAGGTTCTAACACTACAGCTTCCACCTTTGGAGCAGGAGGAGGAGCTGCTACCACAGTATCCTTCTTTACAGGTTCCACAACTGGAGCAGGAACAGGAACAACAGTGTCTTTCTTAGGTTCTACCACTACTGGTTCCACCTTTGGTGCTGGAGGAGTTTCAACTACTGGCTCTGTCTTAGTCTCTGTAACTATAGAATCCGTTTTAGGGGTTACTACAACAGGTGCAGGCTCTGGTTCTGCAGCTACTTCATGACCCTTAACAGGCTTCTTCGATTTCTTATCTGTCTTCTTCACTTTTGCAGTTGGTGCAGCAGCTACTACTTTAGGTACAGGTGCTACCACAACCGGAGGTGTTGGAACAGACGTTGTATTATCTTTCCCAGTAGAAGTATTTGTATTATTTGTTGCAGCAGCATTATTAGCGGATGGCACTGCATTTGGATTTCCGTTTAAATCATTTAACAGCTTCTGTGCTTCAGGATAATTACGGTTATACGACATGGCTTTTGCCAGATCGTTCAATGCATTATCGGTATTCCCGGCTCCTATATTGCACTGTGCTTTATAATAATAACAGGTGGCCAGATGGTTTAAATCTGTTGTTTTAAGTGTTTTCTGAAATGTATTGATTAATACAACTGCTTTGTCGTAAAAACCTGCTGCTATATTGGTTTCTATCAACGATTTGGTTATATTGATATTGCCTGGTTTTAGTTTGTTGGCAGTTTCAATATCTTCTACAGCTTCTGCAAAGTTGTTCTGTTTACTCTTAGCCTGAGCCCTGTATAAATATACCTTATATAAACTGTCTTTATCATTTTTATACAATTCCAGACAATGGGTATAGGCTTCCTCAGCAGCCGGATATTCTTTGGTCTGCATGGCGGCATCACCAAGTCCATGATAAGCCTTTTTATTATTGCCACTATAACCGATACATTTTGCAAAGTCAGCTTTAGCTTCAGCGGGTTTGCCGCCTGCCAGCTCACTCATAGCTTTTTTGTAATACATATCGGTTAAAGCGGCAGTATCAAACTTTTTCAAGGAAGAATCCAGGTTGGTTAATAACCCACCAACCTTATCAAATTGTTTTTTGGCAAAATAAATCTCACTCAGTTTCAACTGTGCTTCATCGTGAGTAGTTTTATACGACATTGATTTTTCGAAACTGGCTATTGCCTGGCCTGTATCTTTAAAATCCAGGTAGCACATACCTTGTTTATAATAGGCTTCCTGCATTACAACTGGTTCGGCAGGAACTGGATTGTCTATAACTTTCTTAAAGAACGGAATAGCTTCTTTAAATTTCTTATTGGCATACAACACATTGGCCTGGTTCATACTGGCATTGTTATTTCCTTTATTCCATTTCAATGCACTCAGATAGTTTTCTTTAGCGTTCGACTGATCCTTGGTTTTCATATACACATCACCCAGTTTCAGATAAAGACTACTCAGTATTAAACTATCTTTTTTATCCTGCTGATATACATAAATGGCTCTCTGATAAGGCTCTATAGATTGTTTATATTGTTTATTTTCCACATAACAATCCGCCATATCGGCATAAGCTTCTTTATAATGGTCATCAATCTTCAGGGCTTTCTGAAAATAGGTTATGGCATCATCAAATTTGTCGTTCTTTTTATACATGTATCCTATTTCCCAGTTCAGCAGCTTCATACTTTCTACATCTTCCGAGTCTGTTCTGGCTAATGCTTCGTGGAAATATATCAGGCTGGAATCTATCTTCTTCTTCTTCTCATAGCTTTTACCAACCAGCCAGTAAGGTTCTCTTTCAAATGATTTAATACGGATGGCTTCTTTGAAATTTAATATGGCCTCATCCTGTTTATCCAGTGAATCGTATACCTTACCTCTTTCCACCCAGCTGTAAATGGAATTATCATTGTTTTTATTATACAGTTCTATTGCCTTTGAAAAGAAATATATGGACGTGTCATAATTCTTCAGGGTAAAGTTTACATCTCCAAAGGTTTCCCATATATCCATTACGGTACTATCGAGCAATGCAGCCTTATTCAATTCATTTAAGGCAACTTCGTATTTACCTAATTTATACTGGCATTTACCTCTCATCGATTTGATGTAAGCTGCCATATTATTGTAATTGTCATCCGCACTTTTCCATAACTTCTCTGCATTATAGAATTCTTCTATTGCCCTGTCGAATTTATTTTCGTAATAATAGCATTCTGCCTTTAAAAGCTGCGATTGTTTATCATTAGCTTTAATGTCCAGTACCATATCAAAGTCCTTCAGTGCTTCAGGATAGTTACTGACCAGAAATAAACCATAACCTCTTATATAGTATAAATCCCTTCGTTGAGTCATGGAATAGTTGCCCGACAATATAGCTTTGTCGGCCTTTTCCCTGGCTGTTTCAAATTCACTGTTTCTGAATGCTCTGATGGCTTCTCCTACCAGTGGGCTGATAGTCTGAGCATGTATACCGGCACTAAATAGAAATATTAATGCTGTAGCCATTAAAAATATTATCTTCCTGTTCATTATGGTTCTGTATTGATAAATATTCATCTAAGCTGTAAAAATAATTGTATATTGGTTTTTTGAATAAATTTCTTATCTACATATCAAAACTATGCTCAAATTGATAATATTAAACAGCTGACTATTAATTCTTATATTCATTTATTTTAATTATATTAGATAAAATAATATGTATACGTAATTGCATTTTAAGTTATATTTACATATATATTTGCAATGGATATATATTAATATATACAATTATATATATAAAATTAATTGAGTGCAATATATTATATATAATTATATTTTAATTAAATGCATTCTGTTTAGTAATTTAGTAACCAAAAAATAATACTTATGTTAAAGAAAACATTGTCAGTAAGCCTCTTAATGGCTGTTGTGCTTGGAGCCTTTGCTCAAAAAGACACTGCGGCTCACGTAGTAGCTCCACCTCCAATAGCTATTACCGGCTCGGTAGACGGGTATTATCGTTACAATTTTAATGGTGCCACAAACAATTACACCAGTTTTACCAATTCTCAGAATTCATTTGAACTGGGTATGGCATCTATAAGAGGTGACCATAGTTTTGGTAAAGGCGGGGTAACTGTGGATCTTGGTTTTGGCAGAAGAGCTGCTGAATACTCATACAATGATACTGCCAATAAGAACAACCTATTTGCATTGAAGCAGGTTTATATGACTTACCAGGCTTGCAGTAAAGTAAAATTCACATTAGGTAAATGGGGTACACATGTAGGATACGAAGTGTTGGATGCTTATAGCAACCGTAACTATAGTATGGATTATATGTTTTCCTTTGGTCCATTCTTCCATACAGGTATTAAAGCCGATGTTACCATCGATTCCAACTGGACTTATATGGTTGGTCTGGCTAATCCTACCGACTTTTCTTCTACTGAATCTTCTACCAAGGTATTGCTGGCTCAACTGGCACATACTACTAAAGATGGTAAATGGAAAGAGTTTTTAAATTATCAGGGTTACTATGGTGTAAGTACTCCTTATATTCTGAATCCGGGTACAGGTTATGGAATGTATAAAAGCTTATCACAGGTTGATTTAGTGGTGAATGGTACATTGAGCAGCAAATGGGGTATTGGTTATAACGGAACCTTTCAGACAGTAGAAGCCGATAAGAGTTATAACTGGTGGGGTTCAGCTATTTATTTAAACTACGATCCTACTGCTAAGTTAGGATATACTTTAAGAGGAGAATATCTTTCCGATAAAGACGGTATTAAATTAAATCATGCAGCATTTTCTACAGTACCGGTGAGTGTGACCGGTGCTAATGTGTATGATGTAACTTTATCGGCCATCTGGAAGATAGATAATTGTTTAACGCTTGTGCCGGAGATCCGTTATGATAATGCTTCTGAAGGAATCTTCTGGAAGTCGGATGGTACCAGTACGATGAGTACTTTCAGCGCACTGGTAGCTGCAGTTTATAAATTCTAATATAAACCTTCTTTTACAGTATATATCTTCAGAATCTGAAGATTGAATATTATCAGATATTGTTTGCTGATGTATTCAATTAGTTTAGCACAAATTACAAAAAATGAATTAAAATAGGTCTTGTTTTTCTCAGTTGTCTTAATTGTAAGGCCTGCCCTTTTGGGTGGGCCTTTTGTTTAGTCTTTTGGCATTAGTCTTTAGTCTTTAGCAAATACCAATAACACCAGGTTGATAACTAAAGGCCAATAGCTAACAGCTTGCATCAGTTTCTGGGAGAATAATAAATAATACATACTCCTCCCAATGCAATCAGTGCACCTATGATGTCGTACTTTGTAGGAGAATATTTATCGAACTTATATGCCCATAAAAGCGATAGAACTATGAAGAATCCTCCATAGCTTGCATACACCTTGGCAAAGTTGGAGGGTTGCCAGGTAGCCACTACGCCATATAGCACCATGATGATTCCACCCAATATGCCATACCAGTATGGTTTGCCGCTTTTCAGCCATTGCCATATCAGGTAACCTCCTCCAATTTCGCATAGTCCTGCCAGTATAAAGATGAATATGGACCTTATTACCAATATATTACTACTATTTTTTAATACTCACTGTTTGTATCCACTACAAATTTATCTATATCATGAAAGTCCTTTACATCCTTCACCATTACTTTCAATACCTTTTTATCGTTCTGAAAGAAATTCTTTAGTTGCGAACGATAATTCACTCCCCAGGCACCACCTTTGGTCAGTACAACAGTTTCCTTGGTATCAGCATCTTCCAGCACATATACTTCATACAGATTTCCCATGGCGCCTTTGGCATGGTCCGAAGTATTGAAGCTGTAATAATAGTATTCATTCACTCTTTTGCCCGAATTCCTTTTCCATACAAACATTCTTTTGCCATCATCTTCTGTCTGAATGGAGTATTGTCTGTATCTTTTGGATTGATATACAAATTCATATCCCATTATATCGTTGGGTTTATACTTTATTTTCTTGCCCAGGCTATCGAGTGCCGTGCATTTCAGTAATAATTCCGGCTCATTGAACTTGCCAAAGTCTTTTGGCACCAGTATTTTGCAATGAACAGTATCCAGGTGGTTGGTGATGATGATTCCATCCACAAACTCGTCGGCTGCCTTGCAGTTTAAACCAAAAACAATCAATACTATACTTAACAGGAGAGACTTACTCATACATTGAACTAATTAGAGCTACAAATATGATAATATTCTAATCAATAGAAGCATTAAAATCGGGTAAACTTATTTCTGTTTTGATTGATGTTCTTCAGGATCAATCATTTTTATTATTGTTGTTTAATTAAGTAACTCACATTACGCAGAAGTCATACAACTTAAGCTAATGGGATATTTATAGCTTTTAATGTTTGAAGTTCCTGATATGCTGCTTTTAAAGCAGCCTGATAGATTTTACCTTTCATGGCAAAGTGATTCAAATTTGTTGCTATTCTTAATCCTTCCAGTTTTACATAAGCTATCACGGACAGCATAAAATGATTAATCTGTGTTTTGATTGTTTTAGTTGGTGATTTAGCAAAACCTGCTTTGCTTTTTGTGGATTTATGATATACCTCTACTCCCCACCGTTTTTTGTAGATTGTAGTGATCTGTTCATATGATAGGTTTAAATCGCTGCATGCCAGCTACAACTCCCCGACTGTATCATCCTCCTTTTTTTTGTTGATCCTTAAACATAGGCTTCACTGTTTCCCACAAAAATTTGGAACAAAGTTATTATTGGATAGAAACCTTGTTATCTTATCGTGGCTGATTTAACCATCCAATAAATTAGAAAGACCTGTTGATGTTGTTAAACTACTTGACGATAACAAATAGTCAGTATAAATATCTACCAAATCATTCTTCACGTTTTATCTAAAAACGAATTTCAATTAATCTCTATTGCGTAATGTGAGTTAATCAAATACATTGGAAATTTAACAGTACTTAGATTAATACAGAAACATCAACTATATATATTCTCCTGAATTCTTTCTCTTTGTATTCTTTATTACGGTTTTTGTATTAAGCTAAAGGCTGATAGCTTGTATTCAACTATGGTTTTATCACTTCAGAAATTACCTTTCCAATAGATCCACTCGGTGGTTGTATTTTTAATAATGCAGCAATCGTAGGTGCTATATCAGTCATATCTATATGTCTGTTGGTGGTACCCTGATTGATACCTGCCCCGTACCACAGCAATGGTATATGTGTATCGTAATTGTACCATACTCCATGGCTCATACCCGTTTTACCATACGAAGACATAACCCCCGACTTCATAATAATCTCCAGATCGCCGCTACGAACCGGGTTGTATGCATTATTCAGCATCTCCCTGATAGTAGATGGTAATGGAACAGTGTTCACATTTTTAAAATCCACAACACGCAACACTTCATCTTTCCTCAGTAAGTAATCGCTAATAAAGTCCTTCAGTTTATCCTCATCCAGGTCTATCGTATTGCTGACATATTTCTTTATATAGGCTATCTCTTCGTGATTCAGATAGATATCAAAATCATTTACCGATGTTACCAGGTCGGCCACGCCATACTTGCCTGCAATGGCAGTATTCAGTTCATTCATAAGGTCTTTATCATTCTCTCTGCCCGCAGGAATATTATGCTTTTCTAAAAATTCAGGAATATGAGCTCCGGCATGATCGGCCGTTAAAACTACTGTATACTGATCTTTGCCTACTGTCTGATCTAAATAATTCAGTAGATTGGCAATAGTAGCATCCAGCCTGATATAACTATCGAACAGTTCCCATGAATTAGGACCAAATGAATGTCCTATATAATCGGGTGCTGAAAAACTGAGTGCTAAGAAATCGGTAGTTTCCTGTTTGCCCAGCTGTTCTGCATCAATGGCTTGTTTAGCCACTGCCAGCAACAGATCGTTGCCATAAGGAGTACCACTTATTTTGCTGTAATCTTTTCTTATATATTTTTCCAGATTATAAGGAAACGACGATGATTGGCTATTAAACATTCTGGCTTCGTATGGATTCTCATCTTTATCACAGAACTTATCGTATACCTGCTTTGGAAGTGCTAAACTCCAGTTTTGTGTATAAAACGAATCCACCAGTTTCCTGTTGTTTAGATCCTGCAACCATACCGGCAATTCATTCATATAATAAGTACTTGTAATGAAATTGCCACTTTGTCCGTCGTACCAGAATGCAGCATTCATTACATGCCCGGCCGAAGTATCCGAATGACCGGCAGGTATTATAGCACCTCTGTCTTTTAAGGAAAGACCAACCACTTTACTATGAAAATTACTGGCCAGACGAAGTTCGTCGGTAATGGTAGTTGTTAATAAATTTTTAGGACTCATTTTACCCGCATCAGCGGTATTGCTGCCAACAGTTTTTACCGAATCATCCTGTGTACAGTATATCCCTTTTTTCTGATAATTATCCCACCAGTTATTGCCTGTAATGCCATGTATGGCAGGTACCGATCCTGTATAAATACAGGCATGACCGGCAGCGGTTACGGTAGGCAGATAATTGACAAATGTATTTTCGCAACTAAACCCTTTATCCATTAAACGGCTGAAGCCGTTATGATCTTTAAAGAAAGGCTGAAAACGATACAGGTAATCCCATCGCATCTGATCCACTACAATACCCACTACCAGCTTTGGTTTATTGGGTGTGGATGCCGGTACATTATTATTGGTTTGTGCTACCATCTGCAGGCTGACAAGCAATGAAAATATCAGCAGATACTTTCTGTTTATAGTATATTTCATAATAACAAAAGTATTATTTGTACTTCAATATCCGTATTATTAAATCATTAAAAATACTATCATAACAGGGATTTCCTGAATTGTAAGGTTTTCGGATTATTTTATTTGCTGACTCTTGCCTTTTTGTATTAAACTAAAAGCTGTATTTGTATTCATTATCAAATTAACTTTGGGCGTTCTGCTTTGCTCTGATCGCCTCCGTTGCTGCCCTTCCTGTTTTTTTAGTGCGCTTTGATAGTCCTTGAGTTTATCGAAAGACCGAAAGGTTATGTGTGTGGCAAAAAAAGTTGCCACTGCTGCTACTAACACATTACAAAATACATTTTCATTGTATTATTCTTCATAACAAAAAGTCCCTGAAAGATTTTACTCTTTCAGGGACTTGTGTTTTTGCTAACAGCAAATAGCTTGTATTAAAAAACCTGACAACTGTCATATCCTGAAGTTAAAATAAAGAACCATCTTTGTTCTGCCGAAGCGCCTGCTATGTACCCGGATAATTAAAAAGCACATTTTGTCAGAAGCGGTAATGATGGATATTTTACAGACATGTATAAACAATATTGTCTGTATTAAACCTTAATTGCTTTGTATGAATGAAGACAGAAAAATTCTGATAATAGATGATGATATAATGGGAGCTGAATTGCTGGAAGATTTTCTGGTAACTTATCATTATCAGGTAAACAGAATTACAAAAGTGTATAACCATGTGGTGCAGGCTATCAGGTATCATTTACCCGATATTATTATACTCAGTATCTACAAGCCCGAAGATGATACAGAAGGTCTGAAAATTGCCCGATATATTCATGATGAATATTATATTCCTGTATTGTTGATGATAGTATATAATGGCTTTGAAAATCTGGAGGGATTTGTCAATACATTTCCCTTTATACCCTTGATGAAAACAAATGATAATAACTACAAACAGATATTGTTTTCCCTGCAATTTACGGAACCTTACAGAGTGTATAAACTTTGCAAGTTCAAATCCATATTCTGGAAAGTGATGCAACTGGGTATTGATGGAAAAAGCGAACCGATAGTGGATAGAAATAAAGAGCATCATTATCTGCATAAGAAAATCAGTCTCAGCGATATTCTGTATTTCAGAGCAGGGAATGCTTATGTGAAAAATTCCATTTTAATTAAACTGAAAAGCGATGAAAAGCATTTTTATTCCTTTAAAAATACATTGGTCAATATACTGAGAAGTGTGCCCGAAAAGTTTTTTGTACAGATACACGATGCTTATATTATCAGTATAGATAAAATTACCGGACACAATTTGCTGCTGGAGATAGAAATTGATGGCATTTTTCTGCCAATAGGGGGATCTTTTACAGATGAAGCCCGTATTGCCATTAATGATCATCTGAAACTGGTATTGTAAAGCATTCGTTTTGCCTTATTTTCTTGCTTTTCAGCCCCTTTTTGTATAACTTATCCCTTTTTTACTGCAAGCTATCCCTCTGAATAGTATAATCCAATAATTAAAGCAAAATTTGATCTGTCATTCAGTTAAAGCAAACAGATTGTAAAACCGGATGGCAGAAGTTCTGATTAAGATGGGCTGGTTGTAGAGCGGAATACTTTGATTGGAAAGAATAAACAAAGAGTTCTGACAAGAAAATAAACTATTGAAATCTACATTAGTTTATGAATAACTCATAATAGTATTATTCCGACAATATTTATAGTAAATGTTCCCGGTAAAAAACTAATTGTGATTTATTTTTCCTTGTTTTGAATTCGGATTGCTGCAATATTATTCCTCAATATACTTTATGTAATTCCCAAAAAAGGTATTGTAACTTCAAAACATAGTTTTCCAACTTACATTTTATTTATTCTAAGTAAGAAAAACTATAATGTGGTTTGTAATACTGTTATGATGGGTTTAAAAAACATTAATCTGAGTTCAAAACAAATGATTATGACTTACAATCAAAAGATGTAAGGTTGCATTATATATAATTGAGGTTGAAAAAAAAGTATTATGGATAAATTTCCGGGTAAATTATCTTTCAAATAAAGTATTTATTCAGCTAAACAAGTTAAGTCAAAAAATAGGAATTAATAAACAGATATAAATTTAATTATTCAAAACAAAAAACAAAAATGTATGAAAAAGAGTTCTTTCATCCCAAATGGGAATGCACAAAGAGGTGTTTGGTTAAGTAATTTTAATAACATTCTAACGCCTGCGCTGGCTACGAAGCTGGGTATTTCAACAGAAGAAAAGGCAAGTCAGGCTGCCGATACACTGGCTTTCATGTATTGTCTGGTATTGACAGAGGCTGCCAAAACTTTTGAACATCAGTGTGTAACCTATCAGGTTTCGTTAAGAAATGGTCCGGCAAGTACCGATGTTATAGATGTACCGGTATTAGCTGTAGTAGGTGTTGCTCCTCCGGCAGTACCTCCGGGTATTTTTACCAGGGCAGGTAAAATAGCAAAGAAAATTAAACTCAGTTCCGCTTATACCGATGATATAGGTAGGGCTTTAGGAATTATTGGTGCTGAAGCAGAGGCCAGGTCTGCTGAGGACGATGTGATGCCAATATTAGCTGGAAAAGTGGTAGCTGGTAATGCTCAGATTAAATATACCAGGGGCACAAACGATGGTATAAGGCTGGAATGCAGGAGAGGAACAGAAACCGGTTTCACCTTGCTGGACAAGATTAATAAACCAAGCTATACCGATACCCGCCCGAATATGGTGGCTGGGCAACCGGAGAAAAGAGAATACCGTGCCTGGTTCTTTAAAGGCGATGAAGTAATAGGTCAGGTAAGTGCAGTAATATCGGTAGTAGTACCAGGATAGATATTTATACTTACTTCGTTTCGAAAAGCTGCATTATTTTAGTGAGTTATGAAAAGTCATCGTGAATCGTGATGAATACATAGTAAGTTGTGAGCAATACAATGTACACTATTTCGAGGATTAAATCATAAACACTTTTTACCAGAATTGCAGTATAATATAAGGGCATATTGAAATAGCCTGCAGATATATAATCTGCAGGCTATTTTAGTATTGGGTATAGCCAAAGTATTATTAAACCTATTTAATGACTGTTTTACAAT
>Ga0364894_10194_pt1 | contig 31240 bp, 26 predicted proteins | sample ExccelJu500001D4_FD_206942 | JGI IMG/M metagenome (GOLD analysis project Ga0364894, IMG submission 206942) | Enriched cells from Trout Bog Lake Hypolimnion, Wisconsin, USA - BchlTB.July16.5000.01.D4 | ecosystem: Environmental > Aquatic > Freshwater > Lake > Hypolimnion/Profundal zone | place: USA...
ACCGGACATCACTGACTGTGATTGGATCGGTGTCTTCTTTAAAAGGCCTTAGTGTTATCTCTTCATGGTTCTTTTTTTGCAGAATTGTACTAATTGTTGAGTCATCTCTATCAAGTAAGAGACAGAATTGTTCAAAACTTTCTACAGGAAGTCTTAAATCTGGTAAGCTTTGAGATAAATTTATGTAATCTTTCCAATCTTGAATATCCGAACCATAAATGGATTTGTGACCATGGCTGACAAAGATTCCTGCAGAGATCGAATTAGTCGCTTCTTTTATGATTCGTTTCTTATTTGTTGCTTTATCAACAAGTATTTGAATTTCATCATCTGAAATGCTTGGTTTCTTATTTAAATAATGAGGAATATAAATTGGATCAAGAGGGTCAAATAATTTTGCTACATCTCCAATACTTATTGAAAAAATATCAGGTGATTTTCCTGTAGTAATCTCGTTTAATAATTCATAAAATATTTGCACATTTTTAGGATTAACTATTACAATTAAATGCCCGCGCTTGTTGTTTTCAATTACATCCAATTCCACACCTGGCCAAATTTGGAAAGAAGATTCGCTCAAATCTACAATCGCATCATATTGATTCTTTTCAAAGTGATTATGGTTTGTTATCGCGCAAATTTTTACGTCAGTTTTCGATATTGTGTCACAAAAATCTTTTGGCTCAATTGCACGCGAGTCGGAGTCTCCAGACTTAACTTTTTTTGTATGAACATGAATATCAATTTTCATTGATAACCCACCTCTTATAATTGTTCTTCTTATTCGGCAATTCTTTGGGGGATTTAGTGATGCTCTATAGTTTTAAAGTGCTGGTTAGCCGCCTGGGCCAGTGTTGTGAAAATTCAACACCGAAGCCTTACCGGTGTCGGCTTGACTAGGTTGTTAAACCTTCCTTTAAAATACTTTATTGTAAGACTTTAGAAGACGTATTGTGTCATAACCATCAATTATTGTAAAATGCCTTAGAGAATGCACCCTTGCTGCAAATGCCCTCATGGTTGCCCTCACTGGATTCGTAACTTCATGCAGTGTTGTAAAACTAAAAGATCTGCCGGTTCAGAAAATAATCTTTCTATTTGATCACCATTTTTTCCAAGATGAGTCATTTTCTTAGGTGAAAACTTCGCTGGCCCTTTATTCCCCGGCCAGGTAGCAAATTTCTTTTATATGAAAAGGCTTCCAAAAGGATTCTTTTTTTTTTCATCATCTTGAGCAAGATGAATTCTTCTGTGACACGTTGGGCAGAGACAAAGAATGTTTTCTGGCACATCAAGATCAAATTGAAACAAGTCCTGCTTGCTCACCCTCTGCTAAACGAGCAAGAGTTCTTACTCGCACCATGGGGTATTTCACTTTTCCGCTTTTTTTTGTTTCAGATGATAAGTTTGCTAAGGATTGGAGGTCAGTTATTCCCTGTTTGGCTACCTCATAAACAACCCCGTTTATGTAATGTAATTTAGCGACTGTAAAAACCTGTCCCTTCATTTTTGCTTCTCAGAATTTTTTAACATCTATTTTTAAATTTTCTTCTGGCAATCCATACAGAAGATATTTCCTCCAAACTTGGCTTTATTAAACCAACAGAACTTTGCTACATTGTAGGCAATAGGCTCTCCGCATGTAAAACAAATGAGTTTTTTGTTTGGCTTTTCTACTTCTTCTTTTGATATCGGATTGTTTGTGTTTTTTTGATTTGTCTGTTTTTCTTGGATAGGAGTATCTAATCCAAATTTTTTGGCCCAGTTTGGGGTGAATGGGCTATGCAGGTTGACAACCTCTCTTGCAAAATTTTCCAGAGTTTCTTGGCTAACAATTTTGGCCATTACCATTGGGCTATTATTGTTGTCTATATCCGTGTCTATAGTTTTGAAAAGGAAGTCGTTTTTTATAATACAATCCAATCCATCAACCTTTGCCTTCGGACGAGAAATCCGTGCCTTTTTGGAAACTAAAACAAGACTTTTCAAGTTGGGTTTTATTGTAAAACCAAGGCGTTTGGGTAAGTGTAGTACCCCTGAATCAAATATTCGTTTTAAAATCAATATGTGTTTCTCGTTCTGAACGATTGGGGAAGGTACCCCATAAGGTTTATTACCAAAAAATGCTGAAAATTCGCCATGCTCGTTTATTGCAATACCTTCAGAAAAATGCTTGCTTTCACAAACCCATGCATCCAACCATCGATTTATAAGTAAATGGTCAATCTGAGCTACTAAGTCCTCATGCTCAATCCTTAAATCATGGATAATCATCCAATTTTTGCTTTCGCCGAAATGAACTTTCATTTCATATGCGGCTTCATCTTCGCCACGAATGCCCGCCTTTATGTTGCGTATTTCCTGTTCTATTCGCTTTTTGATGGAGGCATTGGAATGAGGATGAGTTAGCAGGTTCTCAATTATAGATATTTGTGATTGTTTATCGTCAGCTGTTTTTACTATCATCTGGTTTTCCGTTTTATTTATCAGGCGTATAAACTTCTAAATTTTTCATTCTTTTTCACTAAGGTAATTGCTGAAATAGTGTCTTTTTATCATTTATAGTCTTTACTATTAAATCACCGGATCAAAATAAGTGAGACAGAATCTTAATACTTGATTAAGAATTTTGTTTTATAGGAGATTTCTGGACTTTGCACGTCACGGTTCACCATCTTTGATGTGCAAATGGGGCTGTATGAACCTAAGAAGATAAATGTCTCGGTTTATAAACTGATAATAGAAAAAATGACCAACTTGCCTTTAATTATTTTTTTTAATGGTGCAAAATAGAAGAACCCAGCTTATGAGATATTACCCAAAAATACAATATAACCGTTTATAATTTTCAAATACCTATGCTTAAGCTTGAAAAATGGTGCACAGATAAGCCTATACCTATCAGAATATTTGCCATACTCCTATCAATATCAGCAACAACTTGTTTCGAAATATTAACTGATGTGAGAAATAACTGGTTACGAGAACCATTCGAAATTCCAGATGTTACCAAATGGTTTAAGTTTTATCACAGCCACCGTAATTTGCAACAATATCTCATAACTGCTTTTAGTAAATTCGATGGATTTACGCCAATCTTTGCCAATTTATTCAAGAATTTCACCCAAAAAGATCAAGCTCAGGCAATCGAGGAAAACACTGTTCAAGCTGAAGTAATCTCCCTAGAAAAAATTTTCGAAGCTCTGATATTTTATATAAAAAACGATATTGAACACACGCCACTAAATGACAAGGTCAGAAATAATGTTCTGGAGGATATTGTCACACCCGAATTTCTATTTCTCATGAAAGTTGATTTCCCCTGTCAGTTTTTCTATCACGAAAGACCATCTCGCATTTTCAAAGAAGCTTGTTTGGGGGACAAAGAATCATTAAAGAAACTATTACTGTTGGATAAAGTTATCATTCGACACCCAATGATAAGTAAGTGGCTTCATCTTTACTCCTATAATGAAAACAAGAGTGTAATAGAAGATCTTTCTGCAGCAATCTCAAAGCCTCCGGGGAAAAAATTATCATTGGTTCAAGAAAAATATCGCATGGCTGGCATGATTTCTTATTACACCGAACTTCTCGGATATCGCCTTAGCACACCAGAAATACGACATCTCTTTAATGCCGTAGCTGCAGATTATGGGATCGATGAACTGATAGATCCTGATTTACCTGATTCTCCGGAGGCATTTGAAAGAGCTGTCAGGAGACAGAGAGCCGATTGGAAAAAGTCTCTAGCCAATAACCGGACAAAACTTTCTTAGAAGCTGTCCGGGTCCTTGAAGCATCCCGCTGGTATCTACTTCGGTCATGATGACCAAGAAAGATGCCCAATCACATAATCACCATTTTTTTGGCTTACGGAAGCGCCTGGCTCGAAGGATGAGACCTGGTCTTTTCGTATCCCCCTCGCTGAAAGTCGGGGGAAACGAAAAGGCCGGGTCGTCCCCACAGGGTGCACCCTGCCAAAAGGGGGGCAAATGACTATCAGCCCCCCTGCTAAGGTGAAAATCTCACCCGAAAATGAATATCAGGTGCTTGCATCAGGAATCGACACCTTGGTTCTTGCAATTGATATCCATTGGAAAGATGAAACCTTTTTTAATCAACTGGAAGAGATGAAAGCCTTGGCTATTCAATTTGAAAGTGATCATCCAATCCAATTTCCTGGCAAGATGCTTCTTGCATCGATAAAGCCGTACGGGAGAAAAGGATATCAGTGGATTGTAGAAAACGGGGACTTCGAATTTTCAATTGGAAGATGGCTAAAACCGGATTCACGTCCGAGTATCATGGTCTCTATACGATCTGAAGCGTTATGGCGGGAAGGTCCGCTAGAAATAGTTGAGTACATAAAAGATACTCTTTTTCTGGCCGGTGCTGAATCTTTACTGATTAAACCAAGCAGAGTGGATGTCTGCATGGACATAAGCTTTCCTGACAATGAATGGAATATGGGTTTGATTCCGTTACGGGTAACAAGATCTCGATATGCAGCCCCACATTTTGACAATGTTGCAATGACAGGCCTTAGCATCGGCAAAGGGGATATTGCTGCAAGGTTGTATGATAAGATTCTAGAAATAAACAAGAAATCAAAAAAGACATGGATGTTTGATATTTGGGATATCTGGGATTCTATGGCAGAGATCCTGAAGGATAAAAAAATAATCCGTGTAGAAGGGCAATTCAGACGTGAAGCCTTAAAAGAGCTTGGGATCGACCATATCGACGATCTTTTTTCCCATATTGAAAATCTTTGGGCGTACTTTACTCAAGACTGGCTGAAGTTTCAGGACTCACCTGGGGAACACCACACAATGAGAAAAACCTTGCTCTGGTGGAACATTGTTCAAAATGGTTTTCTTGGTATCCAGAGTCCCAGGCCTCTTATTCGCTGCAAGGCTATACAACCAAGGAAAGAGCAGCTGCATGCCCAAACCTATGGCACTTTGACAAGTTTTCTGGCCTGCATTCATGAAGAGAAGGAAATTCCGATCGGCAGCAAAGCTGGAATTAACGATCTTCTTTACCATTTCGACAAATATTCAGAAGAAAGAGGAAAAACAGATTTTGACGTTGAAGTGGATCTTTTTGATAAAAGGGCAAAAATCAACAAAATCAAAGCAAAAATGCATCAAACTCACATTCGAAGGAAATTGCTTGGATTTCCATCAAATATTAAACCTGAATCCTATCAAGGCAATGAGGATGATTGACGGCATGGAAGAATATCTTACAACAAAAGAACTCAGTTCAAGAATAAAAATGGCCCCTGGATCAATCCGCAATCTTGTGTGGAATAAAACCTTTCAAGAAGGTGTCCACTATGTAAAGCCTACCGGCAGGAAGCTGCTTTTTGTGTGGAGTAAGTGTCAGGCGTGGCTGCACGGGTCATCTCAGCCTATTTTTAACGAACAAAGTCTCATAAACATTTAACTGTGGTTTGCCTCTCCAAGATTTGGTATCACATGGGTATGAGTGATATCTAATTCAAAGGAGGGAACAGTAAAAGCGGATAGGGAGAAAGATATGCTCAACAACGCAATTATTGATCTTGCCCAATACCGCAAAAAAGTAGAACCAAAGAAGAGAACGACCAAGGGCAATAAAGGCACTATCTACAGCAGAACCAAAAAGCTTTGGGTGGATTTCAGGTATCTCGGCGAACGTGTGCGGGAGCCTTCCGGTTTAAGCGATACGCAAGCCAACCGGATTCTTCTTAGAAAGCAGCTCAACCTGGTGATTGCTGAGATTGTGAACGGAGTTTTTGAATTTGCGGCTCGATTCCCCCACAGCAATAAAAGGGAATATTTTTCAGAACTGGAAGGAAGAAGGGTAACCAAAAAACCTGGTGATGTGCTTTTCGGTGTATATGCGCAGAAATGGTTTGAAGCCATGAAACCTGGCATGAGCAGGAGTCAGATACGGGATTATACAAGTGCCTTGGATATGCACCTGTTGCCGTCTCTGAAAAATCTGTCATTTGGTCAACTCAATTCAGTACAATTGAAAAAATTCGTGGCCCAAATGAAGGGAAAAAAGAATCAATACGGGAAACCGTTATCAGCCAAACGTATTCAAAACGTGATGATTCCCTTGAGGGTCATTATAAAGGATGCGATTGAAGAATATGGCTGGACCGATTTTCCAGATCCTTTTACCCGTTTAAAACTCCCAAGGCCAAAAAAATTCCGGGTCCTTCCGTTCAGTTTTGAAGAGTGGAATATTTTAATCAATGCCATCCCCGATTGGTATAAGCCCTATTTTGAGTTTGCCGTTCAAACAGGCCTTCGCCCTTCGGAGCAAGTTGCTTTGAAATGGGATGCAATTGACAGCGAGTATATCCACATTGAGCTGAGCAGAGTTCGGAATTATGAGAAAGACGATCTAAAAACCCATGAGAGCAGAAGGCGAATTTTGTTAAGGCCGACACTCAAGCATATTCTGAACCAGCAAAAAGAACTGACAAAAGAAATGCAGAGTCCTTATGTATTCATCAATTCATACGGCAGGCCGATACTCCAGGATAAACTGCGCGAACTCTGGGCGAAGGTGATGAGAAAGACCGATCTTCCTTATAGGCGAATGTATGAGACCAGGCACACGTTTGCATCCTGGGCTCTCGCTTTGGGGGAAACACCTGAATGGGTCGCCAGGACTCTTGGCCATGTTGATACATCGATGGTGTATAAAACCTATGGTCGGTACATTCCCAACCTTACCAAGATGGATGGATCTGCAATTGAACGGCAATTTGCAGAGTCTGAAAACAGAAAAGGCAGCCAATTTGGTCACAATTGTGGTCACAATCGTGATTTTGATGGCTGCCAATCCGTTATAACGACTTGAAATCGTTATGTTTTTAATTGGTGGAGGCGGCGGGAGTCGAACCCGCGTCCGCAAATGCTCCCCTCTCGTATCTACATGCTTAGTTCCGGACTTTAGTTCTCACATCGTAAGCTCCGTCGGAACAGGGATCTTTTGATGCCAGCCTGTAGGTTCTCGTCTCCCGGCAGCCAGGCGTTACTGGGAAACCAGCCCATTGAGTCGACGCTCCGAATCCGTCCTTATGGGCGAAGGACGGTGGAACGGCACAGCAGACTAAGCTGCCAGTGCGTAGTTATAATCGTCTGCGATTATATTTAGTTCCATCGGTTTTACGAGCAGACAGAAGCTCGGCATGCCACGTAAAGCTTGCACATCCCCGTCGAAGCCGTTTCGCCCCCAATTTTTGAAGTTTATTTGTCTTTGCGCATTGCGCGCTGGATTTCGCGGTCGCTCTGTTTTTCCTTCAGTGCGATCCGCTTATCGTACTCTCTCTTGCCGCGGGCAAGGCCCAACTCGACTTTTGCCCTGCCGTTGCTTTTAAAGTATATCTTTAAAGGTATCAGGGCAAGGCCTTTTTCCTTTAATTTTCCAATGAGTTTTCTGATCTCTTTTCTCTGGAGCAGCAGTTTTCTCACACGGAGGGGTTCGTTGGGGTTGTGCGTCGCAAAGGTATAGAAGGAGATGTGGACGTTATAGAGCATCACCTCTCCGTGCGCGTCGATCTTGGCGTAGCCGTCCTTGAGATTGGCCTTCCCGGCCCGCAGCGACTTCACTTCAGGCCCTGACAGCACCATCCCCGCCTCGAGGGTCGAGTCGATATGGTAATCGTGATAGGCCTTTTTATTCTGGCAGACTACTTTTCCTGTCATATTCCTTATCCATTGGGCGGGGACGTTCCATCCCCGCTACTCCGTCGTCACTCTCAGGGCTTCTTCAACAGTTGTGATGCCGGCCTTCACCTTCTGCCACGCGTCCTCGCGTAAGGTAGTCATTCCTTCCCGGATTGCAACCTGGCGCATTTCTTCGGAGGATGATTTGGCAGCTATCATCTTCTTCAACTGGGGAGAGAGCGGGAAAATTTCAAAGACACCGGTCCGGCCGAGATAGCCTGTCAGACGGCATTCGCGGCACCCTTTTCCCCGCTTGAGGGTGACAGTCTCGCCACCGTTGACGGAAAAACCCAGTTTGACCAGATCCTCGCTTTCCATGCTGTATGTCTCGACACAATGCGGGCAGATCTTGCGCACCAGTCTCTGCGCCATACAGCCGAGCAGGGTTGAGGCAATCAGGAAGGGCTGCAGACCCAGATCCATCAGACGGACTATGGAGGCGACCGCATCGTTGGTGTGCAGGGTTGAAAAGACCAGATGTCCGGTCATGGCCGCCTGCACCGAATGGGCGGCCGTGTCCAGGTCCCGGATTTCGCCGATCATGATGATGTCGGGATCCTGGCGAAGGATATTGCGGAGGATGGTGGAGAAGGTCACGTCGATAAGCGGCTGGACCGCGATCTGGTTGAACTCCTCATGCACCATCTCCACCGGATCTTCCACGGTGACCACATTCTTCTCCGGGGTGGCAATTTTCTTCAGGGTTGAGTACAGGGTCGTTGATTTTCCGCTCCCTGTAGGGCCTGTGACCAGGACGATCCCATGGGGGGACGCGATGAAGGAGTTGTAGACAAGCTGATCCCGCCGGGAAAAACCGAGCTGGCTGATATCCTGAAAGATCACATCGGGATCCAGAAGCCTGAGAACCCCTTTCTCGCCAAAGGACACCGGCACCGTCGAGACCCGGATCTCGACAGTCTTGCCTTCGCTCATCCCGAGCTTTATCCTGCCGTCCTGAGGCCGCCGTTTTTCGGCGATATCCAGGCGGGCCAGGAATTTTATGCGGGCGACGATGGCGGCATGCACCGCTTTGGGCAATTTGTAGATTGTATGCAGGGAGCCGTCGATCCGGTAGCGGATAATGCAGGCATCCCGCTTCGGTTCGATATGGATATCACTGGCCCGCTGGTCCAGCGCATAGCTGAAGATATGGTTGACCGCATTCTTGATGTGCTGATCCGAGGAGGTGATCTCTTTGGCCGGGGATATCTTCACATAGCGTTCGAGATTGCCGATATCCACCGGACTGCCGATACCAGGCCCGGCCATCTGATCTTCGGCGGCGCTGATGGATTTCTGAAAGCCGAAAAGTTCAACGATGATCTTCTGGATATCGGCCTTGGTGGCGATATAAGGCCTTATCTGCACCTGATTGGCCTGTTCGATATCGTCCAGGACCGTCTTGCAGTCGGGATGGTAGACCGCCATCTCCAGGGTGCCGTTGGAGATATTGAAGGGGAGGATCATATGGCGGATGGCAAAATTCCTGGGGATCGTCTTGGTGACGATCTCCATATCCAGTTCCAGCGGATCAAGCTTTTTGAAAGGCAGATCATATTCAACGGCCACCGCCCGCATGATCAGGTCTTCATCGAGGATCACGCCCTTTTTGCCGCTGACGTCCAGCTTCATAGAGACAATGACGTCAACAAGATCGGGATAGTTGGAGTCAACCTGGACCTTGCCGTTCGCCAGTTTCAAGAGCTTCTGCCGCTGCTTTCCTTTCTCCAGCACGATAAACTGCCGTTGTTCGGCGGTGAGCATCCGTCTGCGGACAAGCAGGTCAAGGAGGGCGTCGGTATATAAAAATCTCATTGATTCACCGTATTCATAAGGATATTGAGACAATAAAACTGATGCTATTGTTCACGTTTCCATGCGCTTTGGCAAGTATCTTTATGAAAAAAAACGGTTGAGCGGGAAGAGATCAGCCAGACAGAGCGGAGCAGGTCTTGCGGAAGCATCAGCCGCCATCACCAACCGGCGGAGTTTTTTCGCCCCTTACCTGATTCGCATCGTCCGGCTGGGGGGTCTGCATTGCCTGCTTGTAGGTTTGACTGAGAAACCTGTCGATTTGAACCATATAATAGGATTCATTGCCCGGATCAGTAACTGCCGCCTGCTTTTCTGCAGCCACCGCCTCTGCCGTAAAACCGTTGGCCCAATAGGCAGTCGCCAGCGTATCCAGGACAAATCCCTTGGGCTGCATGACTGCCGCCGTACTTGCCAGGGTGAGCGCCCGGATGGGATTTCGCAGGCCAGGGTCTTCCGTTGTCAGATACAGCCAGGCAAGGTTATTCATTATTTCAGGATTGGCAGGTTCAAGGGCCAGGGCCTTGCCATAGGCTTCGAAGGCCTGGGCGTCCATCTTCTTTTTGGCCATCATATCGCCCACCAGGCGAAGCCAGATAGCTTTGTCCGGTTCCCGCTTCACTTGCTCCAGGATCATCGCCTCGGAATACATTTCCTGATACTTCTGCGTGAATTGATCCAGCGGCAGCTGCCTGGCCAGTGCAACGGAGGCAATACAGATCAGGACATAGCCAACCAGACTCAGCCGCACTTTCCGGCTGTGGCGCTGAATCCAGGAAGGGTCTTTTTCGCATTTTTCCAGATAGGCAACCCGCTCGCCAATGCCGAAATGATGCCAGCTCGGCTTATCGCGAATGTCTCCGCTTAACGCAGCGATCTTTTCAAAGGCCGAGATCAGGGCATGACTGTTGCCCAGAACCGGGAAGACCTCCAAGTCGGCCTGTCTCTCGAAATTGCGCAGAAAGTACCCGAAGAGATAGCGAAAATAGAGAAGCATCAGGACGAGCACCGGCAGACCGCCAACAAAAGTGAGCAGCGTATCCGGGGAGATATGGCCTTTGCTGATGATGGTATAAAAAATATCCCGTGACAGGAAAAAGGAGGTCAAAGGCTCGGCAAGATACCCTGCAAGGACGCTGAACCCGCAAATGAGAACGAAATACAGCAGAAGGTGCATCTTCTTCACATGACCTATCTCATGGGCGATGACGGCTTCGAGTTCTTCCGGCGACAGGGATTCCATCAGCGACGGAGTAATCAGGATATAGCGAATTCCGGGGATGATCCCCATCACGCCGGCGGTGAGGACTCTGCCTTCAAAGAGGGGCCAGAGATAGATTTCCGCAAAAAAACCCTGCTTCTGGCAGAATGCGATCAGTCTCTGCCGCAACTCACCGTCCGGAAGCCTGCTGCAGCCCCAGAGCCGCCTGACCAGAGGCGGAAAAAAGAGGAGCACGAAGATCAGGAAGAGTCCGAAAAAGAGAAAATCTCCCCAATCGGAACGAATTGTCTCCTGTAGCCCGGGCCAGGGGAGAAGCGCCACCGCATCGGTGAGAAGCGAAAGCACGATCCACGGCAGCACGATGGGGAGATTGGCCTTGATGTTTGAGAGCAAAAATTCGGAGGGACTATAGGGTCTGCCGAAAACGCGCACATAATTCTTTCTGGCCGACCACCACATCACCATAAAAAACAACAGAAACAGACCAAGCCCCGCAATGCTCACGAAAGCCGGTGTTTTTTCGTTAAACGACAGGAATGAAAGGTAGTATTTGGCATCACAGACGAAGAGCGCCAGGGCAAAAGATACCAGTGCAAGAAGGGAAAGTCTCTTTTCAGTGCTGAAATAACCGGCCGAATGGGTAGCCGCCCGCTTGCTAAACAAGATGCGCGCTATTGCAGCATAAGCAGCAACGATCAAAAGAAAGAGCCCGAGCGACAGCCTTCCTGACAAGAGAGGCGTCTGCGGCACCCTGTCCATGCTGAAAAGGAAAATAGCAGTCAAAAAAAAGAGAAGATTTGTATAGATCAATGCAATTCCCAAAAAGATGTAAGGGGTATCGGCGGGACAAGCTGCAAGGCTGCGGCGTGTCTCATCACTTCATAAGAGCATGATAAGTATTTTTATCCGATATTGCCCATGTTTTCTTTTTGTATCTGCTTACTAAAGAGGTTCCGCTTTCTGTCCCGCAGGCCCTGTTTTCGGTTTTTCTGAATTTTTTCGTTGACATTTCACGGCATCATTTTATTATAGTATGTTTCAGCGAACGGAAGAGGGCGTATAGCTCAGTTGGTAGAGCCACCGGCTCATAACCGGTCGGTCGTAGGTTCGACTCCTACTGCGCCCACCATAAAGAGCACAGAATCTGATCATTTGACAGCAGGTTCCTTGAATAATTTATCAGTATCCACAAATACAGAAGGGACCTTCTCCTTCTGCCGCACTGCGGCTTGGGCTTCCAGCTCCGACGGACTGCAACACAAAGGTACTTCCTCTGGGATTGTACCTTTTTTATTGTCCTTTTCTCCGGTTCTCCCGAATAACCTGAAATGACAACGCGGATTAGGAACATCATCAGCCTCCTTGATCGAATCGCTCCATTCAAACTTGCTGAACCCTGGGACAATGTCGGACTGCTTGTCGGACATCCCGATGCGGAAGCCACCGGAATACTGATCGGCCTGGATCCGACAAACATGCTCCTGAATGAGGCCGTCTCCCGGGGGGCCAATACGGTCATAACCCACCATCCCCTGATCTTTCATCCGCTTCCCGCAATCAATACCGCAACTCCCATCGGACGGTTCCTTGAAAAGGCCCTGGCCAACCGTATCCAGATTATCGCCTGCCACACAAACCTGGACAGCGCAAGCGGCGGAGTCAGTGATATCCTTGCCCATTCTTTGGGCCTGAGAGATGTAGAGCCTCTTGCAGCCGGCGGAACGCTTCCCGGCACAGGGATCGGCAGAATCGGAAATTTCCCTGATAGCCTGGACTCGCAGCGTTTTATGGAACGGATCTTCAGTACCCTCCATCTGTCTTCCGTGCAGATCGCAGGCGTTTTGCCCGAGAGAGTCCTCAGGCTGGCTCTCTGCGGCGGCAGCGGCTCCGATTTTGCCGAAGCGGCCTTTGCGATGGGCGCTGATGTCTATCTCTCAGCCGAAATAAAACACAGTACCGCCCGGTGGGCGCAGGACTGTGGATTTTGTATTATCGATGGAACCCATTATGCGACCGAGCAACCCGTAATCGGATACCTGGCTGACCGGTTGCGGCGTGCAGCCGCTGCGGAAAAATGGGATATCCCGGTCGAACAGACGGCGACAGAATCACACCCCTTTACGATACATGCATATTGAAATAAAACCATAACCTTTACACAGGAGATTAGCCTTGAACGAACATATAGCGCAACTCGTTTCGCTGCAGATGATCGATCTGGAAATTGATAAGATTGACAATGAAATCAAACAGGAGCAGCTCGCTCTCGACAAGCGGATCTCGGATGTCGCTGAAAGAGAGTCCCGTATTGCCGGCATCCAGGACAGACTCATCCAGCTCGAAAAGGACAGGCGGACCCTGGATGACGAAATGGGTGACAAAATCGCCCATGTCAGGGACAGACAATCGAAGATGATGCAGGTGCAAACGGGCAGAGAGCAGACAGCTTTGCTCAAAGAGATTGAAGATGCCAAGAAAAACGCCAAGGAAAATGAAGAGAAGATCCTGGAACTGATAGGCGAAATCGAACGGCTCACCGCGCAGGCGGAGGAAGAAAGGACCATCCTCAAAAACGAGAAGGAGCTTGTCCTTCAAGAAACCGAAAAAGTCCGGGATGTTATCGAAAACATTAACAAGGGGAAGAAGACCAAAGGCAGTAAACGCCTGAAGCAGATCAAGGAGATCCAGGATAGTCTTCTTCGCAAGTACGACACCCTGCGGGAACGGCGTAAAGGTCTGGCCGTAGTCAATGTCCTCGGAGGGGTATGCCAGGGCTGCTTCATGAATATTCCTCCCCAGCAGTACAACCAGCTGCTGAAAGGTGATAAGATTTTTGAATGTCCGACCTGTCAGCGCATTATCTATCATCAGCCGGAAGCGGAAACGGAGCAGATGTAAGAAATTTAAATTTTTTTCTTTCATCTTTAAGACTTTCAAACTACACTCCTTCCGGGAGCGGGTGCATGATCGCTCTGGCTTTCAGGCCGGAGAGGAAAGTCCGAACTCCGCAGGGCAGGATGGTTCGTAACACGAACTCCGGGCGACCGGGGGAAAGTGCCACAGAAAATAAACCGCCCGGTGCAGATCGGGTAAGGGTGAAATGGCGAGGTAAGAGCTCACCGCGTTCCTGGTGACAGGAACGGCAGGGTAAACCCCATTCGGAGCAAGACCAAATAGGGAAGCGTCAAGGGCGGCCCGCCCGTGCTTCCGGGTAGGTTGCAGGAGATGCCGGGCGATCGGCATCCTAGTGAAATGATCATGACCCATAACAGGGAACAGAATTCGGCTTATAGCCCGCTCCTTTTTTATATACAGGGCCTTCAGCAAATACCCTGTACCCCTCATCTCCTCGGCACATGACGCTTCCATCCTTACATTCCGCAGCTGCCGCCATCATACCTGCTGCCGGATACGGAACGCGGATGCATCTGGATTACCCGAAGCAGTACCATCTCCTGGCGGGGGCGCCGATCCTTGTTCATACAGTCCGCGCCTTTATCCGTAACCGTCATATCCGCTCGATTATCGTTGCCGTTCCTGCTGATATGCAGGAGAGCACCCATGAATTATTTAAAAAATACGGGATTGACGGCGGCACCGTGACGATCACCGCCGGTGGCGCAAGGAGGCAGGACTCGGTTTTTTCCTGTCTTTCCCTGCTTGATCAATCGGTTGACATCGTGCTTGTCCACGACGGGGCCCGCCCTTTAGTTTCCGATGCGCTGATCAGCCGCTGCTATGAGGGCGCCGCCCTTCATGGCGCAGTCATTGCCGCGATTCCGGTCAAGGATACGCTGAAGCTGTGCCCGTCCGGATCGGTTATTGCCGGGACCGTCGACCGGACGAATCTCTGGCAGGCCCAGACGCCGCAGGCTGCCCGTGTCAGCCACCTGCGGCAGGCCTATGACCACGCAGGCGGCCTGGATGTTACCGATGAGGCCTCGCTGCTGGAGATGGCCGGCATTCCGGTCAGGGTCGTGGAAGGCTCCGAAACCAATATCAAAATCACCCGGCCGGAAGACCTGGTCGTGGCGGAGAAAATTATGCAGGCAGGATCATGCAGGGAATCCCGCATCGGCCATGGATTTGACGCCCATCGCCTGGTCGCGGACCGAAAGCTGGTCCTGGGCGGGATCACTATCCCCCATGATCGCGGACTGGAGGGGCATTCCGATGCCGACGTCCTGACCCACGCCCTTTGCGATGCGCTTTTAGGGGCTCTGGGCGAGGGCGATATCGGCAGGCACTTCCCCGATTCCGATCCCCGTTACCGCGGCATCTTCTCCATCACGCTTCTTGAACACGTTGCCGGACTGATGGAGGAAAAGGGATTTTCTCTGGCCAACGCGGATATCACCCTCATCTGCCAGGCCCCGAAAATTGCCCCGTTCGCAGGCGAGATGCGCAGTATCCTGGCCCGGGCCTGCCGCACCGAGCCTGCGCGGATCAACATCAAGGCCACGACCACCGAAAAGATGGGCTTTGAAGGCCGGATGGAAGGGATAAGCTGCCATGCCGTTGTGCTGCTGGAATCACGTCTGGAGGAGGAAGGAACACCATGATCAAGAAAGAACGGCTTGCCGCAACCTTTGTCAGGCTCTGCGAAACAGACAGTCCGTCGCGCAGGGAGGGGCGGATGGCGGCCCTGCTCCGCGAGCAGTTCACGCTCCTGGGCGCCGAGTCCATCGAAGAAGACGGCTCAGCTGGCAGGACCGGATCCGACACGGGAAATCTCATCATCAAATTCAAAGGAACCGACCCGTCGCGTGAAGCCCTCTTCTTCTCCTGCCATATGGATACGGTGGAGCCTGGAACCGGCGTTCGCGTGGTTCGCAAGGGAGATATCTTTACAAGCCGGGGCAACACCATTCTCGGCAGCGACGACAAATCCGGGATTGCCGCTTTAATCGAGTTGATGACCTCTCTTGCAGAAGACAAGGCCGGTTATGGTCCCCTTGATCTGGTATTTACCACCTGCGAGGAGATCGGCCTGCTGGGCGCCAAACACCTTGAGCACGAACGGTTGCGGGCCCGGCTGGGCTACGCCCTCGATACTTCGGGTATCGACCGGGTCATCACCGGGGCTCCGGCGTCCAACCACCTGAAGATCCTCCTTCACGGGATTGCCGCCCATGCCGGCCTTAATCCCGAGGACGGGATAAGCGCCTTCTGTATGGCAGCCAAAGCCATAGCGGAACTGCAACTGGGCAGGCTGGATGCGGAATCCACTGCCAACCTCGGCCTTATCAGCGGCGGTGTGGCCACCAATATCGTCCCTGCGCAGCTGGCAATCGAGGGAGAAGTCAGGAGCCATTCGGCAGAAAAACTGGCTGTATATACCGACGCCATTATCACGGCCTTTGAAAAAGTGGTCCGGGAATGGCCCGTTCCAGCCGGTGCGGGCGACAGGAAGCCGCGGGTCGATGTTCAGGCGCAGCTTGAATATCCCTCCATGCGGCTTCATGAAGATGATCCCGTCCTGACCCGAGTCAGACAGGCGGGGCTGCGGGCGGGCAAAGACCTCCGGTTCCTGCGTGCAGGCGGCGGCAGCGATGCCAACATCCTGAACAGTTACGGCCTTCCCACGGCGATAATCGCCACCGGCATGAACGGCGTGCACACAACAGAGGAGTATCTGGACATCAATGATGCGGTCAGCCTTGCCGAGCTGCTTTACGCCATCGTCATGGTCTCTTGAACAGGAAAAAGCCCATTATCGAAAAAAATGTCCTTCGAGCGCTTTCTTGTTGTATTTCTGAAAGACCTGTAATAGATTTCAGATCCACTTTTTGAAAGAAAGGCACAAAGAGAAACCATCTTTGTGCCTTTCTCATTTATCCCGGATACGGCTGTGTTGCCCAGAGCAACGTGAGAATCTCGCGCTGAGGCGGCCATGATTCCGGAAGAGAAAAATACAAGGAACTACCATGTTACAGAGCCCTTATCTGACCGATCCATCCGGACGCCCGAAACATGAATGCGGTGTTTGCGGAATTTTCGACCATGCAGATGCAGCCAAATTGACCTATTTCGGCCTCTATGCCTTGCAGCACCGAGGCCAGGAGAGCGCGGGAATCGTCTCGTCCAACGGAGAAAAGGTTTTTATTCATAAAGACATGGGGCTGGTTCCGGAGGTCTTCTCGGAATCCCGCCTTGAAAAGCTTCCAGGTCATATGGCCGTCGGCCATGTCCGGTACTCCACGACCGGGGCTTCAAATATTATCAACACCCAGCCCCTTATGGTCACCCATAAGGGAAAGACCCTGGCCGTAGCCCATAACGGCAATCTGGTCAACACCATCGAATTGCGGCGGGACTTGGAAGAAAAGGGCTCAATTTTTCAGACCACCATGGACAGCGAGGTGGTCCTGCATCTCATGGCCCGCACCATCGATCTCGGTCTTGAAAAGGCGCTGCAGGAATCTTTTACCGCCCTGAAAGGGGCCTATTCCATCCTGTTGATGACCCAGGACACCCTGGTTGCGGTTCGGGACCCGAACGGTTTCCGCCCTCTCTGCCTGGGCAAGCTGAACAATGGCGGCTGGATAGTGGCCTCCGAGACCTGCGCCCTGGATCTGGTTGAGGCCCAATATATCCGGGACATCAAGCCCGGAGAGGTCCTTGTCATCAATGAGAAAGGAATGACCTCGCTTTTTCCCTGGCCCGAGCGGAACACCAGCTTCTGCATCTTCGAACAGGTGTATTTTGCCCGGCCCGACTCGGACATCTTCGGCATTAACGTCTATCAGACCAGAAAACGGATGGGGGCGATACTGGCACGAGAATGCCCGATGGATGCAGATTTCGTGATGCCCTTTCCGGATTCGGGCAACTACGCGGCTATAGGTTACTCGCAGGCCTCCGGAATCCCTCTGGAGATGGGGGTGATCCGCAACCACTATGTGGGGCGCACCTTTATTCAGCCTACCCAGTCAATGCGCGATTTTAACGTCAGGGTGAAGCTCAACCCCGTGCGTTCGCTGCTTCAAGGGAAACGGGTGATCATTGTAGAAGATTCGGTCATCCGGGGCACCACGGGCAAGAGCCGCGTGCGTTCGCTGCGGGATGCCGGCGCAAAAGAGGTGCATATGCTGGTCAGTTGTCCCCCGACCAGGCATGCCTGCTACTACGGAATCGATTTTCCGTCTTCAAAAGAGCTGGTAGCCTCCAACCATTCAAGCAAGGAGATTGCCGAGCATCTGGGGTTGGATTCGATTTATTATCTGAGCCTGGATGGCTTGGTCGAGGCGACAGGTCTTACCCGTGACGATTTCTGCCTGGCCTGCTATAACGGCAACTACCCCATCCCTCCGGATTTGTCGTTTCACAAGGATGTATTGAACAACAACTGATGCCCAAAGAAGGTGCCGGGAAATCCGTGAGAAGTTTCACGGCGCCTTCTTGCCAACAGGCCGGGAAACCTCTTGATCAGCTTTTTATCCGGCAGACGACGCAGTTCTTTCCACTGTTTTTGGCTTCGTACATCGCCTGGTCGGCCCGCTCCTCCATATTTTTCACATCCTGCCCCAGAGAGATTGCGGTATTCCGACGGCAGCGGATAATGCCGATGGATAGAGTCAAGCCGTTGAAATTCTGCTCTATAAAACTCAGAAGGATACGTTGAACGACCTCTGTGGCCTGGGTTGCATTGGCCTGCGACAAGAGAACAGCAAACTCGTCTCCACCGAGACGGAAATTCATATCGACGCTGTTGCGGGTGCAATCGTTCAGTATCCCGGCAAGCGCTATTAAGATCTTATCCCCGCCCTGATGACCAAGCGTGTCATTGTATTCCTTGAAATTATCGATATCGATTACAGCCAGGAAGAGATCATAGGACTGCCTGTAGGCACGCTCGACTTCCCGCTGGAATTTGAAATCGAAGGCCCGTCTGTTCAGCAGTGAGGTCAACCCGTCACACAGGGACAGTTGCTCCAGTTCGCGAACCATCTCCCTCTCCCGCAGGGCCCTGGCCAACTTTGCCTCAAGCTCTTGATCCTCGACAGGTTTTTTGATGAAATCAATAGCGCCGGCCTTAATTACGTCGGCATAACTGGCCTGGTCACTATGACCCGTGGCAATAATCACATCAGTGTCGTACTGCTGGTCTTTGATAAATTTCAGCAGCTCAAAACCGTCCATGTTGGGCATGACGATATCGGATAAGACCAAGTCGCATCGTGTCATCTTGAGAATTTCAGTTGCCTCAAGTCCATCGGAAGCAACGACACAATGAAAGCCCAGAGCGGTAATTAAAGCACTCAGGGATTTTCTGACCGGGTCTTCATCGTCAACAATCAGTATTGTGGCCGAATGCTTCTTGGGTTCCATTACAGTGTCATGGTTTTGTGAAAAAAGGGCTTCCGCTTCTCATTGAAGTTGCCTGTATATCTCTCATTTTTTTAAGAATACAAAGAATATTCCCTAATGTCCAGATGAGCATCGATTATTTTTCATAATCTGGCCTTTGAGCGTGTTGCGAGCCTTTTTTCTGAGAGCAGAAAACAGCTGCCGGAGGAGCTGGCTTTTTCATTTCTGGCGAGGGTCTTTCCCTGTTTCAAACATCTCAAAGAGATCATAGAATAGCCTGCCAACAGCACTGAAATGCGTTGCCGAACCGGAGCTGGCATACGCCTTGGTGATTTCCATGGCCTTGGCCAGACTTTCAAGACTCTCCGAGTCTTGCGGGTTTTTCAGGGCTCCTACCAGCCTTTTACCAATATCATTTTCCATATCGCTCTCCTTGATTGCTGCCCAGCGTGCGTAGTGCATCAAGACATCATCGTTAACGGTCTGCCCGAGGCGAAGAGCAAGGTTCCCCTTGCCGCCTTTCGAAGGACTGCGCTGCAGTATATACTGAGACTGAGCCGTAAATTGTCGAAAACTGCGTGGGCGATGCCCTGCATCAGCGGCTTATAGTGCAAAACTTCTCTTCCCGCAAGAAGTCTTCCCGGTCCGGATTCCAATTCCGGACATTCAGTTCCGCTCTGCCCGCTGCATGAATTTTGACGGATATTGCAGGTGAACTTCAGAAAACCTGTCTCACCAGCATGGCTGGACCGGAATGACATGCCTTGGCGAAACAGGAAAGCTCGTCCTTTCAGTATGGCCTGGCCAGCATCAAAACGAGACTATCATATAAAAACGTATTCAATTAAAGACGGATCTCACCCCATACATCATTGTGGAATACCGGTTCGACATTCATTACAAATTCTGTCCAACCCAATGGAACGCTCATGATTTCGGCGCCCAGCGATGTCCTGAGCCCATCCTGGACCGACCATCTCGGTCTGACATGCATCTTGAAATGCTCTTTTTGTGCGGTAACGACAATTGTCATTTTTTTTACATCCCATTTCAACCGTTTTGAGAGATCGTCTATACGGATGCCGAATCTCGAAATGTCGAAAACGGTCCCTGGAAAACAGCCGACTCCATCTGACACGTCGACCGAAACCTTTTGTATCTCTGCCCGAGGATTTCTTCTCTTTTCCATAACTTCCCCGAAGTTGATCGTTATACAGTCTCGCTTCTCCCGCCTGACTGAGCAGGCCCTTTGTTGCAGATCTCTTGTCTTAAAATTTTGGTTATGCAATTTTCCAGCCATTATGAAGTTCTTTCCCGTGTAGAGAGTTCAGGATAAAAAATGTATTTTGTCAAAGACATACGATCAGGACCCATTCCTCCGCCTCAACCTTTGAAAGGAAATATTTCCGTAATTACGGAAATATTTCCGGTTTACGCCAAAGGGGGTATAGTGCGGAACAAAAAAATATATGTACCATCTATGCGTTATCGTATATCTTAAGAGTGAAGATCATGGTTGGTGTCTTTGTTTCAAAATGCAGAGAATGAAAGAGAAAAGGTTCGTCTGTCAAAATCACAATACCCTGGAGGATACTCGAATGAAGAAATTCATGGTGAAGACAGTGGTTATACTATTTTTGTTTGTCGTATCATCAGTTGCCGTCAGCTTTGCCGATGATGTAGACGGTTTCAGAGGTAAAAAATGGGGAGCCCCGATCAGTGAATTCGCTCAGACCGGGAAAATGGAGATGAGGCAGAATGATGGATACAACAAATATGTCTTTTACTCCATGGTCAACGATACCTTGAGGGTCAGAGGGGTGAATGTCGAATCAATTCGGTATATCTTCTGGAAAGATAAATTTGCAGGCGTTTCCATTGTCGCAAAAGGGGAGGCGAATTTCAATTCTTTTAAACGATTGGTCGACGAAAAATTCGGAGTAGGGAAGTCAGGCATTGGCCCGTCCGGCGAATCTATTAAGACCTGGGACTCAGAGACATCCCAGGCAACATTATCTTACCAAAACGAAACAGGAAAAGTACATCTTGTCCTCCTCTCGAAAATGCTCGACGCGATAAAAGAGGAATTGGATACCGATAAGAGCAAACCTGTGGATGGAAATGATTTTTGACTTGCCGGTTCGGGTCACGGCCCTATGCCTGCAGTTGCCGCGTTCTGCGTGAGCTCTTCTGTATCATAGAGAGGGCGGAGAAGAATTTTCCGCCCTTCTCAATTTGCCGATCGGCGGGCGTTGCTGATTGAATTGGTCCAATCAGCACATCCAAAATACGCATGAGGAGCAAGTATGATCATATCAACAACGGAAAACATATCCGGTTATCGGGTAACGGAAGTAAAAGGACAGGTCTTTGGTGTGGTCGTTCGCAGTCGCGGGCTAGCTGGCAATATCATGGCAGGCCTTCGTTCGATATTTGGCGGAGAAATAACCGAATACACACATCTTCTTGAAGAAACACGCCGCCATGCCGTTGACCGGATGGTAAAAAACGCACGTCTTATGAATGCCAACGCCATCGTCATGATGCGCTTTGACTCCTCGGAGATCGGACAGACCATGAGCGAAATCGTCGCTTACGGCACAGCGGTAAACCTGGAAAAACAGGCTTGATTCATGCTTCGCTGGATCGTGCTTCTTTTCGGCTTCATGCTCCTTCTTTTCGGTTTTGAAGTGCTTTACGACCCTCAGTCCGGAGAGCGCCATTACCAACCGGTGCGCCAACCTCCCGAGCAGTAAACCATGTCGCCCGCATGCGTCACACTCAATGGGGGCGCAATGCAGGCACTGTCTTTTCCTCTTTCTCCAACTGGCCTGTAAAGAGAAAATGAGCCGCTTGACGGTCTTTTCTTTATGGGTCAGGAAAATCAGAGTATGATGGCCCCTAGGTCATTATAAACGGTGCGGCATACCAAAAGCAGCCTGCCGCCGCCGTTTGCCCTGCTTGATCCGGCTGAATTTTCACCTGCCTTAAGAGGATGCGATTATGTATCGTTATGCGTTGGTTCTCCTTTTTTTTCTTGTGCTGACTCCGCATCCGCTGTTGGCTGAAAGCGAGGATGAAGGCGAAAATATTGAAGATTCATGGAATGCATCAACAATAATGCCTGAGGATTTTAACCATCCCGACGCCCCGAAGTTCGAACAGTATAAAGTTCCCCTCGCATTCACGGGCAAGCCTGTTCCTGTCAATCTTGAAAGTCATCCGGAAGCGAAAACCTGCGGGACCATGCTGCGGGGAGCCAATGAAAAAGGTCCGAATTTTGCCGATCATTTCACTATTGCCTCCTGGGGATGCGGTTCCGGATGCATTGCAATAGCCTTCGTCGACGCGACAAACGGCAAAGTCTACTTCCCTGAGAACCTCCGGACCAACACCACGGTGAATATCCACAGTGATATTATGGAAAAGACCCTGGTGTTTCATCGAGACAGCAATCTGCTTATAGTCGCTGGCTGTCCCAACGAAGAATGTGCTGCCCGTCGAGGTGTAAACTACTTTATCTGGACCGGAACAGGTCTCAAGGAAATCTTCAGAGTCCCGCGTGATTGGTATCCTGAAGAGTAGGTCATTGGATATCCCCTTGAAAGCTCGAGAATAAGGCAACTCTATGGAGGTATATACCGGCGTCAAATTTACCTGTTTGACCGAAGGCGCAACGTATAAATTTGATGAACGGCTGGCCGCGTTAAATTCCTGGGCCTTCATCCTGGCAGGACTCGGCCTGACTCCGATTCATTCCGCGGGAGCCTATGGGAATCAGTCATATCGCACGGGCAAGACGTCCTTGATAATCACCCGGTCCGGGATGGTCCCGGAAGAAGATCTTCTGCCGGAAAATTTCGTCTCTATTGAAAGACTTGATGCACAATCCCTGACCTTTCACACCAGAGGGACGGCGCCTCCCTCCTCGGAAAGCATCCTCCATTATGCCATCTATCAGGAATTTGCTGATGCCGGGGCCATCATGCATGGACACTCCGCGCTGATCGAACGGCACGCCGCTGAGTTGTCAATTCCGGTCACTGCTTGTTTTCTCCCTTATGGCACAACCGAGCTGGCAGATTCTGCCATTGATCTGCTGCGGTCCGGGGCAGGAACCGACTGCATCATTCTCAAAAATCACGGATTCGTCGCTCTGGGCCAGGATATTGAAACAACAGGAAGAATAGTTCTTGGGTATTGCGAACGTCTCATTGGTCTCCTGAAACAATGAGATACTCAGTCCCCCATCGCTTCGTGGCAGATGGAAAGGCCGTAAAGAATCAAAACGTTAAAGGGAAATAAAGGAGCCGCCAGGATAGTACAATGATGCTTTTGAAAATTTTATTACTCGCTGTTGTCCAAGGGGTTGCTGAACTTTTGCCGGTTTCGAGCTCAGCGCATGTTATTGTGGTTGAAAAATTAATGGGCCTCGACCCTGTCAGTCCAGAGATGACGCTTCTTCTGGTCATGCTGCACACCGGGACGATGTTTGCCGTCATTGTGTATTTCTGGCATTCCTGGAGAGCGAAATATTTCCATTCATTTCAGGCGTTCCTCTCCATTGCCACCCGCATCGTAGTCGCCACAGGATGTACGGGAGCCGTGGGCCTATTGCTCAAATTCGTCCTTGAAAAAGTTGTTTTGGGAAATGTGCCCCACGCTGAGGTCGAGCTCCTTTTTGGAAACATGACCCTGATAGCGGTGTCATTGTTCCTCGTCGGCTTGTTCATTATTTATTCGGGAATGAAAAAGAACGGTTTAAAACGTCCAGTCTCTCTCAGCATCAAAGGGGCGTCCTTGATCGGCGTCATTCAGGGGCTTTGTCTTCCTTTCCGAGGCTTTTCCCGATCCGGTGCGACAATTTCCATGGGACTGAGTCTGGGTATAGATAAAACGGAGGCCGAGGAGTTCAGTTTCGCGCTGGCCGTAGTCTTGACCCCGCCTGTTATTATCCGTGAGATTCTCCGATTATTAAAAGCGCAGTCAATATCGCTTTCGCATACCTCTTCTTTCTTGACCCTCTTCTACCCGAGTCTCCTGGCAATGGTTTTGAGCTTTATTTCAGGACTCGTGGCGCTCAAATGGCTCTCAAGCTGGCTTGACAGCGGGTACTGGCATGTTTTTGGATATTACTGCCTTGCCGCCTCGGTTGTCGTTTTTTCGCTTCATGTGTTCCTTGGTCTTTAAGAGAAATACCGAAGAGTCAAAGAATACGGATCTTCCCGCATTCAGGGATTTGCAGAATTTCCTGAAGGTGCCGGCACTTCCAGAGAGGGGCGTTTTTCCGTGTAAAAAGGTCCTTTTCAGCAGGGCAATGATTTTTTTTTTGACCAACGATACAGAGAAAATATAGAATTAAACATTCAGGTACCCTTCAGTTAAAGAGGATCGTCCTTCCGGAGCAGAGAACCTGCTCTGCATTGGAAGAATGAATATCCTGTTGCTGTGCCTTATTTTGTAAACGGAACGGCTTTCTCTCAATTTACAGATCGACTGATTGCATTCAGGCCAGATTGTATATCGAATGCAGTATACCCCAGGAATCATACTTCAAGTTTCGCTTGGGTACTCCTCACATGCATGATACATCACAGGCTCCTCGAGAAGTACTCAACGTTCATCCGGTAATCGGATGGACGCTCATAGCCGCAGTGCTGGTCAATCTCTTTGTCTATGCCCTGGCCTTTTGGTCTCTGCATCAGTCCAGACAGCAATATGAGGACCAGGCAGAAATGATGACCGGCAATCTGGCCCAGACTCTGGATGGAGATATTTCGGGACTTTTGGATCGGGTGAATGCGTCACTGGTGGCTGTTGAAGGCGAACTTGAGCAGCAGCTTACAGACGGAACGATGGACCCGGCGCGATTAAAGAGGTTTATTGCCGTGCAGCGGGAAAACGTCTCCGGGACCTTTGACCTGAGGGTTACGGATGCTGCGGGCATGGTCCGCTATGGCAGCGGGGTAACGCCGGAGATGCTGGCGGCAGTGGGCGACCTTGATTTTTTCAAAAGTCTGCATGACAGCGATATTTCGGGGGTTGTTATCGGTGAGCCGATGCAAAGCCGGATTTCCGGGAAATGGGTCATGGTCGTTGCCCGGCGGTATACTTTTCCCGATGGCCGTTTTGCAGGCATTGTTTTGTCACCGATTCCGGTTGAGTATTTTGTTTCGGTTTTTTCCTCTCTTCATACAGGAATTCACGACGCGATCTCTTTGAGGAATGGTGCTTTGGCGGTTATCGCCCGGTATCCCGAGGACAAAGAGGGGGGCGGTTCAACCGGTAACAATGAGATATCAGATACCTTGCGAAAGCTTTTGCAGGACCATCCCGAATACGGAACCTATAAAGCTGTTGTAAAAATAGACCGTATTGAGCGAGTCATCAGTTACCGGAAAATCGGAAGGTTTCCTTTATATATTTTTGTTGGTCAGGCGCAATCGGGCTATCTTGCCGGCTGGCGAAAAGATGCTATGGCCGTATCGGTTGCAGTGGTGGCTTTTACTGCAGTTTCCCTGCTGATGGCCTGGCAGTTATACCTGCGATGGCTGAATGAAAACCGGACCACCTTTTTGCTCAAAAAAAGCGAAGAACGCTATCGGAATCTGGTGGAAAATTCACCGATCGGTATTTATCAAAGGTACGTAGATGGAAAATACATTTATGTAAACAGTCATCTTGCCCACCAATTCCTGTGCCGTGACGCCAGCGAGTTTTTTGAACGGTACGGCAATGTGGAACAACGCTGGAGCAACCGGGAAAAGCATAATGAATTCAGGGAACTTCTGCTAAAGGAAAAGAAAGTCAGCAATTATGAGGTGGAATCTCAACTTGTGGACGGTTCTTTTATCTGGTCAGCATTGTTCTGCACGTTCGATCCTGAAAATTCGGTGATTGAAGGATGGGCAATAGACATTACGGCGGCAAAACGGGCTACACGTTTGCTTGAGCAAAGTGAAGAACGGTTTTCCAAAGCCTTTAATTCTTCTCCAGGGCCAATGTCCATTTCAGATATCAGAACCGGCCTTTTCATCGATGTGAACGAAAAATTGCTGCAGATGATAGAACGCACTCGTGAGGAAACCATTGGGCACACCTCCTATCAGCTGGGTATCTGGGCCGCTCCTTCAGTACGGGTCATGCTGGGTGAAAAAGTGGAAAACACAGGATTTGTCAAGGATGAACCGGTGAAATTTATAACAAAATCCGGGATTATCCGCGATACGCTCTGGTCAGCTGAGAAGATCAATATTGCCGGATCCGATGCGATGCTTTCGCTTATATACGACGTTACCGAAAGCAATAAAGCCGGGGAAGAGATCCGCAGGTTGAATGATGAATTGCGGCATGAAGCAGAAATTCTTGAGCAACGGGTGGCTGCGCGAACCGCGGAATTGGTGGTTGCCAGAGATCGGGCGCAATCGGCGGACAGGATGAAATCCGCATTCCTGGCAACGATGTCCCATGAATTACGCACACCTTTGAATTCGATCATCGGTTTCACCGGCATCATGCTTCAGGGCCTGACCGGACCATTAAATCCGGAACAGCGGAAACAGATGGGCATGGTGCAGAACAGTTCCCGTCATCTCCTGTCACTCATCAATGATATTCTGGATATTTCTAAAATAGAAGCGGGTCAGTTGAGTCTCTCGCCGGAGTCCTTTGATCTCAGGGAATCTCTTGAAAAAATGGTCAGGCTGATTTCGCCGCTGGCAGATAAAAAGGGCATTGCTCTCAGGCTGGACATTGCAGATACGGCCGGGTCTGTCACCGCCGACCCTCGCCGTCTGGAACAGGTTTTCCTCAACCTGCTCAGTAATGCCGTTAAATTTACCGATACCGGGCATATCCACGTGGTTTGCCGGGAAGATGACGGCGGGTATTGTCTTTCGTTTGCCGATACGGGCATTGGGATGCGGCAGGAAGATCTTGCCGGCATTTTCCAACCGTTTCACCAGATTGATACCGGGCTTTCCCGTAAGTGTGAGGGTACGGGACTCGGCCTTTCAATATGCAGAAAGATCCTTGATCTGATGGGCGGGAGCATTGAAGTGGAAAGCCAGTGGAACAGCGGAAGCACCTTTACTGTCCGTATTCCGAAACATCCATTACCTTGAGTACGACCGGGAAGGAGAAGAGGACCAAAACGATGAAAATTCTCATTGTTGATGACCATGAAGAAAACCAGTATCTGTTGGAATCGCTGCTGAGAGGAAATGGACATGCCACCGAGTCGGCCGGAAATGGCGCGGAGGCTTTGGAGCACCTGAAATCGGGAGGCTTCGACCTGATTGTCAGTGATATCCTGATGCCGGTTATGGATGGCTTCGAGTTGTGCCGGAAAATCAGGGCAGATCCAGGGCTCTGCCATGTCCCTTTTATTGTGTACACCTCCACCTATACGGGTCCGCAGGATGAAATTTTTGCACGCAGGATCGGCGCTGACAGGTTTCTGAGAAAGCCCTGTGAACCGGATATCTTCATGGAAGCGGTGCAGGATGTGATGGCATCCAGGGACTCCGCCGCCCCCCCGCCCATGCCGGCGCCGGAGGGTGATGTCCTCAAGCTTTATAATGAGCGTCTGGTCCGGAAGCTTGAGCAAAAGATGTTGCAGCTTGAAGGAGAAGTACAGGCTCGGGAGAATGCCGAAAAAACCTTGAGGCGCAGTGAGGAACGATACCGGTCACTCTACAACTGTATCAGGGATGCTATTTTAATTTCTGATACCGAGAGAACGATTATTGATTGTAATCCGGCGTTTGTTGATTTATTCGGCTATTCTCTCGAGGAGATTGCGGGAGAAAAGTCTCTCACCGTTTATGAAACTGAAGCGGGATTCTGGTGGCTGGGGAATGAGTCTGAAGAGCATATCAACCAGAACGGCTTTCTGCATACAGTGAACTTCAAGAAAAAAGACGGAACCGTGTTCAAAGGAGAAGTGAATGTCTATCCTCTGCGCAATGACAAAGGGGCATTGACCGGCTTTATCGAACTTATCCGGGATATCACGGAACGCCTGCACGATGAAGAGGAGCGGGAGAAACTGCAGGTGCAGCTCGGTCACTCTCAGAAGATGGAGTCGGTTGGCCGCCTGGCCGGTGGCGTAGCCCATGATTTCAACAACATGCTGGGAGTAATTCTCGGCCACTCAGATATGGCTTTGACCTTGATAGATCAGACGCAGCCTCTTTTTACCAACCTGCAGGAAATCCGCAAGGCCGCCGAACGCTCCGCCAACCTGACCCGCCAGCTGCTGGCCTTTGCCCGCAAACAGACTGTCACCCCGAAAATACTCGACCTGAACGAGACCGTCAGCGGGATGATAAAGATGCTGCAGCGGCTCATAGGGGAAGACATTGATTTGGTCTGGCATCCGGGGAATGATCTCTGGCGGATTAAGATTGACCCGTCGCAGATCGATCAGATTCTGGTGAATGTCTGTGTCAATGCCCGCGATGCAATCTCCGATGTAGGCAAGATCACTATTGAGACAAAATGCTTTATTTTCGATGAGATATATTATACTGACTTCGAGGGGGTTTTCCCTGGAGAGTATGTGTTGCTGGCAATCAGCGACAATGGCTGCGGTATGGATAAAGAGACCCAGAATAAACTCTTTGAACCGTTTTTCACCACCAAAGAAATGGGAAAAGGCACCGGCCTGGGACTCGCGACGGTCTATGGCATCGTCAAGCAGAATAACGGCTTCATCAATGTGTATAGCGAACCGGGCCAGGGGACATCCTTCAAAATCTATCTTCCCCGCTTTAAGGATCTCGCTGGGAGCTTGCAGCAGAAGAGTCTGGCGGATGCCGCAGGTCTTGGGCACGAAACCATCCTGCTGGTGGAAGATGAAGTCGGAATGCTCAAGATTGCAACCGAAATGCTTCAAAGTTACGGCTACACCGTTCTTGCCGCCGACACGCCGGGTAAAGCCATAGAATTAGCGGCGCAATATGCTGGAAATATTGATCTGTTGTTAACCGACGTGATCCTTCCCGAGATGAACGGCCAGGATCTGGCCAGGCGGATACTTGCAATGCATCCGGATATGAAACAACTCTTTATGTCCGGGTATACTGCCGATGTTATCGCCCATTGCGGCGTGCTCAATGAGGGTGTCAATTTTATCGAGAAGCCGTTTTCGCTCAAGGATATTGTCGCCAAAGTGGTTGATGTCTTGGACTCGAAATGATCGCGGCCAGAGGTCAGGGTTTTATACGAAAGTCTCCCGGAAGCAGCATCCTTGCCATACTGAAATGACAAGCTTTCATGTTTCGCCCGGGCTGGTCATTCTGGTCCAGCCATGCTGGTTAAAGGGTAAACGGATAATGAACGTAGTCCCTTTCCCGACTGTACTCTCGACTTCAATCGTCCCATGGTGCTTTTCTCTGATAATAGAATACGCGATACTTAAACCCTGGCCCGTCCCTTTGCCGATCGCCTTGGTCGTAAAAAACGGGTCGAAGATCTTGTCCAAATTATTTTCAAGGATACCGCATCCGGTGTCTGAAATGGAGATAATCACGGCAGAGCCATCGGTTCTGGTCCGGATAATTATCTGACCCTTCCGGCCGGTTTTATCCTTCTGTTCTCCTATCGCATGGGCGGCATTGATCACCAAGTTTAAAAAGACCTGATTGAGCGGCCCTGGGAATCCGGAAATTTCCGGATTGCTCCTGTCAAGATCCAGATGCATATCTGCGACATACTTCCATTCATTCTTGGAAATAATTGTTGTCTGTTCCAGCGCCTTGTTGATATCCACTTCGCTGAGGCTTTCCTGTTCCGGATGAGCGAACTGTTTCATCGCTTTGATTATGGAACTGACCTGGTTTATTCCTGAAAGCGATTCCTTGACCGCATGGGGGATTTCTTCCAGAAGAAACTCGAGGTCCAGCGCCTCGATGTGGCGATTGACCTCATCGATATCCCCGGCAATTTCCTTATAGGACCGAGCCTTGTCCATGAGGGATTTATAGAGATTATTGGTTTCAAAAAGCTGTTCGAAGGATTCAGAGAGAAAGCTGATATTGCTGCCGATATACTGGATAGGGGTGTTGATTTCATGGGCAATCCCCGCGGACAGTTGACCGATGGACTGCAGTTTCTGGGCCATATTCACCTGTCGTTCCAAGGCCTTGCGTTCGGCGATATCAAAAAGGATGATGGCCTGAGCCATCACGCCCTTATACACGACCACAAGCACATTGCGCAGGACCGGAATCAAATCGCCATTCTGGCGCTCGACAATCAGCTCACAGTTGAGCAGTTTTCCACCGTCCGCTTTTTGCAGGACATTTGATGTAACCAGGGTGTTCTTCTCGTTAATCAGGGTCTGTTTATCATATCCGAGCATTTTTTCGGCGATGGAATTGCAGTTCAAAACTTCGTGCGTATCCCGGTCGATAACAAGGACTGCGGCGAGAATACCCTCAAGGACCTCCTGCAGGAACGCCTGATTTTCAATGACTTCTGCGGTGCGCAACTGAACGGTCTCTTCTAATTTTTCGTGGTAACGGGTGAGATTCTCTTCGGCTTCTTTCCGCTTGGTAATATCTTCGGCAATTCCTTCGATCACTTTCAGTTTCCCCTGGGCGTCAAGGGTCGATTGCGCATTGAGGTTCAGCCAAAGCGCCTTCCCTGCTGCATTAACCACCTGAATCTCGAAATTTTCTACATTTTTACCCAGATGAAGGAGCTTGAAAAACATGTCCTGACGGGATTCCGGGCTGTTTTTGAAAAGAGTGTGAATATCGGCAATCTCCTGCGTCAGTGCTGCCGGGGATGTGTAGCCCAAAATGGTTGCCATCGCTGGATTGACAGTGAGGATCTTCCCGTCTGCCGAGGCCTGAAAAATACCTTCAAGGGCGTTATTGAAAATAGAATGGTATTGATGCTCAGCCTCTTTCAGGGCCATCTCCGCCTGGACGCGAGCCTCAATCTCCTGTTCCTTCTCCTGGATCCGTTGTTCAAGCTCCTGACCGTGAACGAGCAGCATCTGTTCGCGCTGACGGTAAAAATTGATTTTTTCCGTCAGTTCCTGCGGCGAAACATTCAGGCGTGACAGGATCTCCGCATAGGCCTTTGACAGGCGGGCTTTTTCGTCCCTGGAGAAAACATGCTCCCGGTTGAATGCTCGATGGGCCATGGC
>Ga0364894_10197_pt1 | contig 30717 bp, 32 predicted proteins | sample ExccelJu500001D4_FD_206942 | JGI IMG/M metagenome (GOLD analysis project Ga0364894, IMG submission 206942) | Enriched cells from Trout Bog Lake Hypolimnion, Wisconsin, USA - BchlTB.July16.5000.01.D4 | ecosystem: Environmental > Aquatic > Freshwater > Lake > Hypolimnion/Profundal zone | place: USA...
CTTTCTATTGTTCGCCGTGCTGTGTTTAAAGCGGAAACTTTCATTGCCTGATTCAACGATATGGCAACGATGCGTCAAGCGGTCTAATAAAGCCGTTGTCATCTTCTGATCTCCAAAGACATTACCCCATTCAGCAAAGCCTAGATTAGTCGTGATGATGACGCTGGTATGCTCATAGAGCTTTGAGAGTAAATGGAACAGTAAGGCACCGCCTGCTTGGCTAAACGGCAAATACCCCAGCTCATCTAAAACGACCAGATCAACATACATTAACCGAAATGCCAGTTGGCCTTGTTTGCCTGCGGCTTTCTCTAGTTCTAATGTATTGACCAACTCAATGGTCGAGAAGAAACGTACCCGCTTGAGATGATGCTCAATCGCCTGTATACCGATGGCTGTGGCCAAGTGCGTTTTACCTGTACCAGGCCCACCAATCAAGACTACATTCTGCGCATCTTCAATAAAGTCGCATCGATGTAACTGCCGAACCAATGGTTCGTTAACGGTGCTCTGACTAAAGTCAAAGCCAGTCAGGTCTCGATACACTGGAAACTTTGCGGTCTTCACTTGGTAATTGATTGAACGGATTTCACGTTCTGCCATTTCGGCTTTTAATAAGCTGCCAAGGATCGGCTGTGCGGCTTCATAACTGGGCACACCTTGCTGATGAAGCTCATCTGCCGCTTGCGCCATGCCATACAACTTTAGCCCCTTTAAGGTGGTCATCATCGTGTCATGCTGCATGACGCACCTCTCTTAGCCCATCATAACGCTCAGCGTTCGCTATGGGCTCTTCAATCAACGCCAAGCGATGCGGCGTATCTGCGAGCGGTGGTAGTGCCGGACTAATCATCCGCCTTAATATATTGAGGATGTTGAGCTTAGAGGCTGCCCCTGCTGCCAAAGACTCCTCAATGGCAGCCAGTACCAGAGACTCATCGTAATGTAATACTAGCGAGAGCACTTCGACCACTTCTCTGTCACCGCCAACTCTTGTTAAGAGCTTAGTTTGCAGATGCTTAAATGCTTCAGGCAGGGTGGTAAAAGGTGCGCCATTACGTAGTGCACCTGGTTTACGCTGTAACACACTTAAGTAATGCTGCCATTGGTAACAGGTCACGCCACTACGATGATGACGATTGATGATGCGTTTATGCTCAGCAATCACCGCCATTTCTGCGACCATGACTAAGTGATCTGCATAAACACGTAAGCTCACATGCCGATTAGCAAAAGAGGCTGGCACACTGTAGCGGTTGCGCTCAAAGTGAACTAAGCAGGTCGGGGTGACGCGCTTGATGCATTCCACAAAGCCATCAAATGGTCGCGGGGCTGGCATTAAGGTTGGCAGCTCTGATTGCCATACAGTAGCGATGGTTTGATTGCGAAACTCTGGATGCTGTATTTGTTGCCATAAAGCGGTACAGCGTTCGGTCAGCCAGTCATTGAGAGCGTCCAAGCTCGCAAAGGGCGGTGCTTGATGCCACAACCGATGACGTGCATCTTGTACATTCTTCTCAATTTGACCTTTCTCCCAACCAGATGCTGGATTACAGAACTCGGCTTCAAAGAGATAGTGACTGACCATGGCTGCGAATCTTGCATTGACTGTACGCTGCTTGCCGCGCCCGACTTTGTCAACCGCGGTCCTCATGTTGTCGTAGATGCCGCGTTTGGGAATACCACCTAAACATTGGAAGGCGTGGTGATGCGCATCAAACAACATCTCATGGGTTTGTAGTGGATAAGCACGCAAGTAAAAGGCACGGCTGTGAGCCAGTTTGAAATGTGCAATTTGTAGTTTCACCCGCTCATGGCCAATGACTGCCCAGTCTTCACTCCAGTCAAATTGGAAGGCTTCACCAGAGGCAAAGGTCAGTGGAATAAAAGCGCCTCGCCCAACGGTACCAGCAAGTTGCTGTTGATGCAGTCGCCATCGCCTAGCATAAGCCACAACACGATCATAAGAACCGAGATAGCCCAGTTGCACTAAGTCATGGTAGAGCTGCTTAACGCTGCGACGTTCTTTACGTCCTCGGTTAGACTCAGTTTTAAGCCACTGCTGTAGCTTATCAACATACGCAGTGAGTTTACTGGTGCGTCCTTGCCCAACATATTGAGGGATGACGATGTCATTGCGCAGGTATTTCTTGATGGTGTTGCGAGATAAGCCAGTTCTTTTAGCAATCTCACGAATCGACATTTGATCACGCAAATGCCAGCGTCTAATTACACTTAATAGTTCCACGGTGATCACTCCCATTCTCCTGCTCATAGGTTGAGCAGAGTAGTATCGGTACGTGGGTCAATTTCTAGTGCAATTTATACCCCTAGGTGGGTCAATTCTGAGTGCAATTCAACATATAAGTTTTTAAATGATAAGTTTGCCTATGAGATTAAAAAGATTGACCTTAACCTAGCAAGCTCAAAAAACTGGGAAGATGATATCGCCAAGTTAGATGGCGAGAAGTTTGAAATGCTAAAACTTCAACTTGGCCCAGATACTGCACGTTTAAAAACCCATCACTTCATCAGTCATTTATTTACTCAACAAAACTCATCGGATTTTGCGAAGCTTTTTGATGACACTTTGATGGATATAGCTTTAACTAATAATGAAGTGTTCTCAGTCATGACGGACAGCGGGGAAAAGATCCGTTTATTTGACCGTGTGAGTGAATTTTTAACAGATGTTTCTAAACGTGATGCATTTTGTAGAGCAATTGTTAACAAACTCGTTGAGTTTAGTTTTGAGGGCATTTTTGACCAGAAATTTGATTTCTACGCGACTATCTTTGAGTATCTGATTAAAGATTACAACAGCAACAGTGGTGGTAAGTATGCAGAATACTATACGCCTCATGCCGTAGCTCGAATCATGGCAGAAATCTTAGTTCCTAAAGAGACCCAAGGACATATCAAAAATGTCAGTTGTTATGATCCATCTGCAGGGTCAGGCACATTATTAATGAACGTGGCGCATGCTATTGGCGAAAATCGCTGCAGCATATATACCCAAGATATTTCACAGAAATCTTCTAATTTACTGCGTCTAAATTTGATTTTGAATAACTTGGTACATTCCATTCCTAATGTTATTCAGGGTAATACCATGCTTAATCCTGTGCATAAGGATGCTGGAGAGTTGAAACAATTCGACTACATAGTCTCTAACCCACCATTTAAACTGGATTTCAGTGATTTTAGAGATGACTTGGATAGTAAAGAAAATAAAGGGCGCTTTTTTGCAGGGATTCCCAAAGTCCCTCCTAAAGATAAAAAGAAGATGCCTATTTATCAGTTGTTTTTACAACATATAATTTGCTCCCTAAAGCCCAATGGCAAGGCCGCTGTTGTTGTTCCAACTGGCTTTGTTACAGCACAGTCTGGTATAGATCCAAAAATCCGGAAAAGATTAATTGATGACAAAATTTTAGCTGGCGTGGTCTCAATGCCTAGCAATATTTTTGCAACTACTGGGACTAACGTTTCAATTCTGTTTATTGATGCCACTAATAAGGAATCTGTTGTCTTGCTTGATGCATCAAATCTTGGGCAAAAAGTCAAAGAAGGAGAAAATCAAAAAACATTGCTCTCCAACGAGGAGGAGTTAAGAATTATTGATGTTTTTAATTCAAAACGTGTAGAAGAAGGCTTTTCCGTTGTTCTTAGTTATGACGAAATCGCTGCTAAGAGTTATTCATTAAGTGCTGGGCAATATTTTGATGTAAAAATTGAATATGTTGATATTACAGCAGAGCAATTCTCCTCAAAAATGAAGGAGTTTGGGGAGAACTTAGACCTCTTGTTCGCGGAGTCTCGTGAATTAGAGGTGTTGATTAAAAAGCAGCTGGCTGGTTTGAAGTATGACTAAAAGTTATCCTCTGAAAAAATATGCTGATTTCGTCAGTGAAAAGATTAGCACTAAAGATATTACGGTTTTGGAGTATGTTACAACAGACAGCATTCTTCCAAACAAACAGGGGGTGACAATTGCATCCTCAATGCCTGCGCAAGATACTAAAATTACCAAATATTCTAAGTCAGATATTTTGTTAGGTAACATCAGGCCTTATTTAAAAAAAATTTGGTTTGCAAACAGAAATGGTGGTTGCTCAGCTGATGTTTTAGCCATTAGAGCTAAAGAAAATATAAATCCAACATTTTTGTACTATGCGCTTTTTCGAGATGACTTTTTTAATTATGTAATGCAAGGTTCTAAGGGCACAAAAATGCCTCGCGGTGATAAAAATCAGATCATGGGATTTTCTATACCTGATTTAAGTCAACAAGATCAAAGTAATATTGCAACTGTACTTGAAGCAATAGATGCAAAAATAGAGCTCAACAATCGCATCAATTCTCAGTTAGAGTCTTTAGCAAAGGCTTTGTATGATTATTGGTTTGTACAGTTTGACTTCCCAGATTCCAATGGCAAGCCTTATAAAAAACATGGTGGGAGGATGGAATATAACCAGTTGCTCAGACGTGAAATCCCACAGGGTTGGAAGCAAGGTTCGCTTTGGGAAATAGCTCAATATTTCAACGGACTTGCAATGCAAAAGTATAGGGCTAAAGGAAATGAATTTTTACCAGTTATAAAAATTAAAGAAATGGGAGAGGGCTTCTCTAGCCAAACAGAGAAAGCAAGCCCCAGTATACCTATTGACGCAGTTGTTGATGATGGTGACATTTTGTTTTCATGGTCAGCAACGCTTGAGGTAAAAATTTGGGCAAATGGAAAGGGAGCTTTAAACCAGCATATATTTAAAGTTACTTCGAAAACCCATCCGAAATTTTTTTACTTTTTTGAACTAAAGAATTATTTGAATCATTTTAAAATGATGGCAAATTTAAGAAAAACCACAATGGGACATATAACTCAAGACCATTTGAAGCAGAGCTTAATTTGTATTCCTCCGGACTATATTCTTTCACGTGCAAAAGATCAGATAGAGCCTATATTTGAAAAACATCTTTTACTCGAAAAAGAAAATCAAAAACTTATGGCTTTACGTGATTGGCTTCTTCCCATTCTTATGAACGGACAAATTAACTTTCATTAATTTGAGCTAACTGTTGCTGCCCAGCCTTAATCTTCTGCCTTGCCTTCTCAGCCTTAATGGCTTTCTGGGTCGTCTTAACTTGATTTTGCATGGATGCAACCCTAGACTGATCAGGTGTTAGTGGTTTTTTCGGTTTTATCACACTAGCGAATTCAAAAAATCTCATAATAGTTATCCAATTTTAGTAGGTGCAAACGGCGCATTATTAATTCCATATTGATATTGCGCAAGTAAGCGAGCATGAAGTTCACTATCAGCAAAGATAGAGGTCTTTATCCAAACCCCATTTACTCTCACTTGTAGTTGATACCGTTGCATATAAGTATTTATCCATTAAGCGTCGCGTAACGCGACGCTTAACTTGTTTCGCTAGTGCTGAAAGCCAGCTCGTAAGTTAGCACTCGCTATCTCTATCTGCCCATCTAGTTCGCCATTCTCAACTGCCTGCTTAATCGTTTCTAATGCTTGAATTAAGGCTGCTGGATTATCTACTTCAACACTGGGTTTGCCTTTAGCTAGCTCTAATACGCTAGTGCCGTACTTGATCGAAATACACACCTTGCCATTCGCTGCAACAAACCACCATGGCCGAATACGCTTTGGCACTTCGATTTGTTTGTTTATTCCAGTTTCTTGATCTTTAAATGACTTGTATTTGGTCACTTTAAAGGTTGTGCCTTCTACTTGGCTTTTGGCTAACTGAATCTGTTCCCATAAGCGATGCGATAGTTTGTTTCTGCGCTGCTGAACTGGCGCTATATGTTGTGGTTTTTTCTCAGCTGTTAACTTCAAATTATTTAATGTGCTCACTTAATTTCTCCTTTGTGTGAATGGGCACTCAGTAAGTTAATGTCAGACCAGCCATTTGGACAACCAATTTCTTATTGATCTTTCGTTTTGGCTCATTTTTCACCAGTTTTAGCGGTGTTTTCTTATACAGGGATAAATACTTTTGCGAGTTGCTTAGGTGGCTTGTGGGTTGAGTAGATGTTACAGAAGAAGAAAAAAGAAGTTGCTGTTACTAGGTGTAGTTGCTACTAAACAGCAACTTGCAACAAGTGAGACAAATGGGAAGCCCTGAGCAGCAACTAGACAGGCAACTAAAATCACAGTGACTCTCTTTTTCTTCTTCTGCAACCAAAGAACACAAGGCGACTTAGCGACAGCGCAACTTAAAAATGGAGAAACTAAAATGAAAGAACGAGAAATTGCGGTAAGAGGTTTTATTAATGAGAAATTTGGCAGTACCTATGGCAAGGGCTTATTTCATCGAGCCATCTATAACGGTTCAGTTGAGGTGCGTAATCCCTACGCCAAATACCTGATTGATTTTTTTGAATTTGATCGCTGGGATATCACAGCAAGATTACCAGAACAGCTTGGATGGTCTAAAAAGCTACACGATGCCAACATACATAATGCACCAGAGGCACTAGCTTCATGGGTGCAGCATTATGATCCAGTGACTAAAGTAAAGACCTTGGCTGATGGCGTATGCGTTTACCTACCTTTGACACAAGAACTGTACGTCAGTATTAACGACCCTGAGCATGGGGTAAGCGATGAATGGTCACTGCTGACAAAGAATTGCACTAAGACGGGTGTTAACAAACCCATCTTCATTGCTACTAATGTAGACCTATCTCTTACTAATTAGGCGCCTACGACTTGCGTTAAGGCATCAAATAGCTAAGATCTTTTAAATATTAAGCGTCGTGTAACGCGACGCTTAATATTTAAATAAATTAAGCCTAGAATAGTCATGCTGTTCAACAAACTTGAGATATGACTATTTTGTTAAAAAAATTAGACAAATTGCTTTCAGATGGTGCTTCTTTAAATGAGGCGATAATTCTTGAGTTACTGGCTGATGTTAACCAAGAGCCAGCCCCATCAGAGTTATATCATTATACAAATGATATCGGTTTAAACGGAATCCTTGAGTCTGGAGCACTGAGATTTACTGATATATTCGGAGTTAATGATCCATCGGAGTTAAAACACGGCTTCTCCCATTCTCTTAAGATTCTAGAAAAATTAGCAGCATCAGGGTCTCCATTGGAAAAGCAATTTGTGAATAGATTTCATGAGTTGTATGAATCGCAGCTAGATAAAACAGCACATTTTTTTATATGTTCTTTTAGTAAAGTTAAAGATGATTTGGCACAATGGAGAGCTTACGCAGACAATGGTCGGGGATACAATCTAGTTTTCGATGGGGCTCTTTTGGAGAATGGTTTTGCTAAACCAAATGAAACGCCCTCGGATTCAAATACGACCTTTTCAGTAAGATATAACGATAGTGAAACACATGAGATTCATAACAAAATAGTAAAAAACTTATTCCATTTGGTTTCGTTTGTTGGAAGTCAGCGATTAGAGCCATCAATAAGGGATAATTTTCTAAAGCGATTGTCTTCGGAACTCTCTGTTCGATTAATTCACTCTGCTATTTTCTATAAACATGAAGCTTATATGCCAGAATCAGAATATAGGTTCATGCAAATTTTCAGAGGTGATAAACCAGCACCTAATCTTAAAGAAAGGCCAAGGTCTTATGGAATGGTCAGATACACTGAATATGAGTGGAAAGAAGGCTATAAGGATGCGCTAAAGAAAATTATTATTGGACCATCTGCTGATAAGAGAAAAGCTAGAGACTTTGCTGAAAGTTGCTTAGAAAAATACGGATTCACTGATGTATCTATCGAAGAGTCGGAGATTCCATATCGAGCCCTTTGAAGAAGCATGATTAGCTAGTATCATCCACGGTCTATTAGCGTGGCGTATCCCCACCCAATAAATTGCTCACGCTAAATATTGTTAGTACAGTATGACCTTGCCTGAATTCTCAAAACCTACGGACGTAAAAAAAGCCTACATCTCTGTAAGCCTTGGTATCATTGGTGGCCGAGACTGGAATCGAACCAGTGACACGCGGATTTTCAATCCGCTGCTCTACCGACTGAGCTACTCGGCCTTACTGCTTTCTAACCCTTGCGAAAGTCGGTAAAACTTCACAAGCCGCGCATTATAGCAAACTTCCAGAGGTTTTTACAAAGATTACCTCTAAACACGATTTAATTATTACCTGAATCTGTAAGCAAGGAACTTAAGTTATCAGTTTGTGAAAAACCGGCATTACTATTTCATTAAAACGTGGCTAAGATAAGGGCCACTAACTCATGGTAAATTATGCGGTTTTAACGATAATGCTTAATTTTGGAAGCGCTTTAGCTATAGCCAAAAATCCAACTAAATACATAGTAGTAAAGCCTGTAAAAGTCGGTAAGTAGTTCCAGCCGTATTGCATAGTTTCTAATAAACCGCTATTTGGAAAGCGGCCTGAAAACAAATAGTAAGTTTGTGTAGAAATCACAAAGGCAGCTATCGTAGAAGCAAGGCTAGCCAATGTAAATTTAAGCGCATTTAAGCTCTGTGTTTGCTTGCTCAGCCATAAGCCAGCAATCCACATCACCGCGTAAGTTGGCAGCATGCCCCAATAGCCAATAGTTAAACAAAAAGCCTGTACGCTATCAATTGAGGCTGCACCAAAATCGATGACTGTAGCTAGCAATACAAAGAAAGCAAACCAAGTTGCTTTTCTTAAATACAAACCTCCAATTAACAGCAGAGCCAAGCTTGCATCAGGCAATGCCACGCTCGTCAGAACATGGCTTCCCCGTGTAAGAAGCATTAAAAACGCAATAACTAAAGCGATGATTATCGTTTTAGCATTTAATGCAGGGGTATTATTTTGTAATTGATACATTTTAAGCCTCTTAAAAAGGCGCTCTTTAAAAAGAGCGCATATTCATATATTCACCATCATAACATTTTCAAACTCTTAATCTATTTAATGTCATATCTTGCACTTAAATAAAACGTTCTACCATCAGCTGGAAAATAATAATAATCGTTCTTAGCTGAGCTAAATATAGCATAAGGAGAGTATTTGATATCTGTAAGATTCAGCGCTGAAATTGATAGCGTAAATGGCTTCAAATCGTAATTTGCACGAAAATCTAATGTAGTGTAAGAGGGTAGTTTGGCAAGTGTGTTGGTAAAATCCCCGCTAGTGTAACGTTGTCCAAGATGGCTGAGTTCAGCAATATATTTTCCATATTGATGCATATCCCAGAGCAACTGTGCATGCGCGATATTGAGGGGTACTAATGGAGTTTGATTCCCATCATATATTCCCGATCTAAATTTAGCCTCAGTATAGGTATAATTAAATTTAGCTTTAACATCTGAATTAATTTTCCAGCTGAGTTCAGCTTCTAATCCTTGGTGAACAGTAGGATCAAAGTTTGTATTGATACCCAAATTACCGTCGTAGCCGATTTCATTTCTAACATCTGTACGATATACAGCTACTTTTCCATCAATATTATTTTCTTTGAAGGTGGCACCGATCTCTTTATTGGTAGCAGTTTGAGGCTTAATAATATTTCCTGAAAATATTGGTTGACCAGTCAGTGGATCGTAGCCAAACAATTCATCTGTGTTGGCAAATCTAAAGCTAGTACCAATCTTTGCATAGGTACTCCAAGTGGATTGATGGTAATTTAAACCAACGTCATAGGCCGTTTTTGTATTCTCCGCACTGCCATTCACTGCAGGCGTGCCGTAAGTCAAGGGGTCACCAAAAGCGAGTTGATTGGCACTTTGTCTATTCTGTTGAGTTCTAAGGCCAAGTGTAAAATCTAAAGCTGATGTAATCGCAGTATCGTTTTGCATGTAGATTGCTTGGCTGTTCTGCCTTGCACTATCATCAGAATACGCGCCATGATTATTTGCATCAACCGCTCCATTATAGAGATCTATACCAAATACAGAAGTGCTGCGCATTGATCCTATATCGTGAGACCATTTCAAACGTGGAGTGAAAGCGTAATTATTGAGACTCCTGTCTGAAATTGTTGCAAATGTAACGTAATCAAAGTGTTGATTCTCTTGAGAGATAGAGAGTTCAGCGGCTAGCAGAAGGTTATCACTAAGTTTGATAATCACCCCCGGTCTAACTCGAAATCCATCTTTCACTTGAAAGTCAAATGGATTTCTTGCAAAGCGCGGATCATTTTTAAAAGAGGTGCTATTGATACTTCCAGGTAAGCCATTTTCAACACGATAAACTGAGTAGTCAATAAAAGCGTCCCCAGCATTAAATAAAACACCACCCCTGCCACTTACTGACCATTGGTTGCTAGCGGAATTGCTTCTCCAGCCATTGCTGTCTGAAGTATGCACAAATGTATTAAAGTAGGAATTTTCACTACCTTCCGAAGTGTAGCCATCCAAACTTTTATAACCATAGCTACCAATAGATCCAGTGACGGATGCGGCTGATTTACCAGATTTATCAGTGATGATATTAATCACGCCGCCTGTTGCTCTATCGCCATATAGAACGCTACCCCCACCAGATATGATTTCAATATGATCAATTGCAGCGAGGGGGATAGATGCCCATTGAATACTACTCGAATCGACGCTATTAAGCCTCTGGCCATCTAGCAAAATTAATGTGTTGCTGAGTCCTGCTTCCCCAAATCCCCTTGAGTCAATACTAGAATCAATACCCTGATTTCCATAAAGACTACTGACATTCAAGCCAGCCTGCATACTCAATATGTCTGGAATGCTTATGGCAGGAGAATTTTTAATATCATCATTACTAATGACTTTAATATTCAATGCTGATGAAGTATTACTTTCGCTAAAGCGGTTGCTTGAGACTATCACATCATCGAGATTTATACTTTCTGTTGCAAAAGTTGTGCTTGTATAAGCCAAGCCAATCAAGCTGGCAATGGTAAATATTTTCATGATTATTTTCCCTTAATCTACACGCGACCCCGCGAGTAGATTGTTATTAGGCTTGTATGTTCAAGCCTTAGTTCTAAAGTTAGGGAATACAGCAGCATGAAAATAAAATTGACTGCGCGGTCGACATGTCGACGCAAAAGCGCTGCCTATATTTACCGTCACCCCGCGGCATTTCCTAGCGTATATGTTGTAAGGCCGGTCTCCGGGCTTATGAACGTTAGGTTTTTACACCTAATATTTTGCGCCTTCCCAAGTTTTGCCTTTTCTAGGCATACACTCAGTGGCATATTGCAAAACTACATTCACTTACCGTTGCGGGGGCAGCATAGGAGTAGTTAATTTTAGTTAACGCACCTATTTCCCAGTTTCACCTAATTTGTAGAAAACAAACTCGGCACCTGACAACAAGCTGCAATTATAGCGGTTATCTTTTTAAAAATTGAACTATTTTTCATGAAGTTTTGTCGTGGATACAGCGCAATGTGTTGTAATACTTTTAAATATCGCTGTTAGCTATTGACCTTACTCAATTTTTTAAATTACTATGCCTCTATGGATGACGACTTAAAAGCCTTAGAACAAAAACTCTCACAACTCATTTCCTTGTGTGAAGATTTGCGCAAGCAAAACGCGCAATTGCGCCTGGATTTGAAAGCCACGCAAAGTGATAGCAGGTTATTAAAAGCGAATATGGCACAAGCGAGTGAGCGTATTGAAGCGTTGATGGAGAGCCTGCCTTAACGCAGCTTTAGGTAAATAATAATGAACAAAACAAAAGCGGTAGATGTCAATATCATGGGGCGCGATTTCACGGTCTCTTGCACCGATGAAGAACGTCCAGGTTTGATTAATGCAGTTAATTTTTTAGATAAAAAAATGCGTGACATTCGTGACAATGGCAAAGTGGTCGGCGCGGAGCGTATTGCAATTATGACTGCACTCAATTTAGCTCATGAGTTGCTTAACAGTAAGAGCGGTAGTGTAAATGTGGGTGATATTAAACGCAGGATTACTGAGATGCAGGATCAAATAGATAAAGTATGTGTTGCAAAGTAAACGTGCTGGCAAGAGTGAAGTAGTTATAGTATTTAAATATTTTTAGGTTGGTTTGGCGGGTATAGAACCCACCATTAAAATCCAGCTTTCATAGTTTGTTCTCTGCGGTGCGGTTTAGGCTAATAATTCCTTGAACTAGTTTATAGCATCGGTTTCGGTCATTCGAGTTGTTGTGTGCGCGCCCTAAATTGAGTATTCTTTTAAGAATCTCTTGGTGGGTGTACCTAATGCGCTTTAGGCCTTTTCCACTTGAGCCTTTTTGGTTCAGGATGCTGGTCTAAGCTTTATCCGTGGAGAACTCCTCCTATTCTTTTCTTAGCGCAATTCGTGATATTTTAAATCGGCTAAGCTAATGATTTCTAAGCAATTGGCATGGCAAGCCTCTAAGATGACTGGAGGCGCAAAACCTGCCTCAGATGCCTCTAACCATCGCGCAGCACATATGCACCAACGATCACCTGCTTGCAAGCCATCAAACCCATACTCTGGCCGCGGTGTGCTTAAGTCATTGCCGCGAGAAATGGAATAGGCTAAAAATTCATCGGTGACTTGCGCGCACACAGTGTGACTACCATTGTCATCAGGACCCGTTTCGCAGCAACCATTGCGTGTAAAGCCAGTCAATGGATTAAGGCTACATAAACGCAAGGCGGTTCCGAGTACGTTTTTTTCTTGTGGTTTTTTAGTAAGATGATCGGCCATTTAAATACTCTCTAAATTTTGATAAAGTGGCAACTCATGAGTCTTAATGACAAGCACGAGCAATTCCGCTGATGAAGCCAATCATATCAAATTTAACTAAAGGTGAACTATGCGTTATTGGCTAATGAAGTCTGAACCAACTGATGTCTCGATTGATGATTTGGCAGGGTTTCCTAACCAAACCATTGATTGGTATGGAATTCGTAACTATCAGGCGCGCAACTTTATGCGTGATCAAATGCACGTAGGCGATGGCGTATTTTTCTATCACTCTAATTGTGATGTGCCGGGTATCGCAGGCATTGCCGAGGTCTGCACACTGGCCTATCCAGATCGCTTGCAGTTTATCAAAGGTCATAAATATTATGATGCCAAGGCGACACCGGAAACTCCGCGCTGGTTAAATGTAGACGTGAAGTTGGTTCGTAAAACACGCTTGCTAAGCTTGAAGGAGTTACGTGAGTATCCAGAATTAGAACATATGCGTATTTTGCAACGCGGTAATCGACTGTCTATTACACCAGTGGATCCTAAAGAGTGGGCATTTATAATGGCGCGGCTAAATATCGAGCCCAAATAGGAACAGCCTCGCAGAGCGAGGCTGTTTAATAATGCCATGAGTCGATTATAGAGGCTTGTCTAAGCTACCCATTGATTTAGGGTATGTCACTACACCCCAAGGCGTTTTCTTATCTTCAATTTTCTGAGTAACTGAAAGTTTTTCAACGTCAATCACAAATACGCCGTCTGACTTGCCGCAAGCGAGCAGAATTTCTTTGTCATCCGGTGTGAAACTAAAGTGCCAACATCTGTTTCCTGTAGTGATATCTTTAATTTTTTCAAAGGTGTTCGCATCATACACTTCTAAAGTTTTGGACTTATTGGCAGCGATGAAGATATGTTCGCCGCTTCGGTCGTAGGCAATGCCATACGGAGCAGCACCCGTGTCTACTGTGCGTAATACTTTAAAATTTTTGTCCATTACCATCAGTTTGTTGCTGAACTCTAAGGTCACTACATAGGTTTTTCCATCAGGTGAAACTTTGACGCCACGAGGGCGGTCACCATAATCATGGGTTTTAATGGTTTTGAGCAGTTTGCCAGTTTTCATACTATGCACAGTGATCGTATTGTCAGCCTCGTTAGTAATCACCAACTGCTTACCATCATGGCTAAATTCGATGCCTTCAGTTTCTGGGCCTCCAACAATTTCGCGTATTTTTTTCCCTAACTGCAAATCCACAATACCAATACGTGCGGGTTCTTTTTCATCATCGGCCTCTTTGGTCGTTGCAACAGCTGCAGCGCCAGCTGCTGGCGGTGGACCACCTTTAGAGCTGGGTTCATAAGAAACAAAAGCAAAGTGTCCCCGTACGCGAACAAACTCTGGGTTCTGGCCCACAGGAATTTGCTTAATAACTTCATTAGTTGCCGTGTCAATGATAGAAATGCTACCATTTTCACGTGTGGCGACTATCAGTAATTTCCCATCGTCACTTAATCCAAGTCCACGTGGTCCTTCAGCTTTGACATCAATATCTTCCAAAGCGGTCATGGTATTGAGATCGATTAAGGTCACACCGCCATCTTGATTTGAAACATAGGCTTTACCGCGGTCAGCAGCAGTTGCGTTCAAGCTAAAAGACAGGCTAGTCAATAAGGCTAGCATCCAATGGGTTAATTTCATGCTTTAATTCCTCTAAGAATTCAATCTTACGTTTGTTGTGTTTAATCTTAATATTTGGGCACTTCAGGCCAATTTTGGTTCCATTTGAATGCCCACACTCTTTTTAAAAATGCATTAACCCAAGAATAACTTGTACGCAGGATTTTGAGTTTCATCCCAGTATGGATAGCCTAAATGGTCTAGAAATTCATGGAACTGAGCCGTCTCCGTTGGGGGCACCTGCATGCCAACCAGAACACGACCAAAGTCAGCGCCATGATTGCGGTAATGGAATAAGCTTATATTCCAATCTTGGCCCATCGTGTCTAAGAACTTCATTAAGGCGCCAGGTTTTTCTGGAAACTCAAATCTAAAGACCAGCTCATTTTTGGCCTGTGGAGCATGGCCACCTACTAAATGGCGCAAATGTAATTTGGCCACTTCATTATCGGTTAGATCTAGTGCGGGTAAGTTTTTAGCTTGCAAAGCTGAAACTAAATTCGTGGCTTCAATAGGGTCTGCAATAGCTACGCCAACAAAGATATGCGCTATTTTTGGATCTGAATAACGATAATTGAATTCGGTAATATTGCGGTCACCTAACAGGCGGCAGAAGGTTTTAAAAGCACCGGGTTGTTCTGGGATGCTTACTGCTAATACCGCCTCACGTTTTTCACCCACTTCAGCGCGCTCGGCAATAAAACGCAAGCGGTCGAAATTCATATTCGCGCCAGAAGCAATCCCGATTAAGGTTTCCCCGTTTAATTGATTGCGCTTGGCATATTCTTTAATACCAGCGGTGGCGAGTGCGCCAGCTGGCTCTAAAATGCTACGCGTGTCTTCAAACACATCTTTAATTGCTGCGCAGATAGCATCATTATCCACCACGATCATTTCATCAACATATTGCTGACTTAAGGCAAAAGTATGTTCACCTACTTGCTTGACAGCAGCACCATCAGCAAACAAACCGACCTGATCAAGCATAATGCGATGCCCAAGTTTGAGCGATTGGGTCATGGCTTCAGCATCTTTGGCTTCAACACCAATGACTCTAATTTCAGGGCGCACGGCCTTGATATAGGCTGCAACGCCTGCCAGCAAACCACCGCCACCTACACAGCAAAAGATGGCGTGAATTGGCTCTGGGTGTTGATTGAGGATTTCTAATGCAATGGTGCCTTGACCGGCGATGACGTCTGGATCATCATACGGATGGACAAAAGTAAGGCCTTCGGTTTGCTCTAACTCTAATGCTCTCTCATAGGCGTCAGTGTAGCTATCGCCAAAAAGTATAACCTCAGCACCGCGACCTTTGACCGCATTGATCTTGATTTGTGGTGTGGTAGTGGGCATGACGATGACAGCGCGGCACCCTAGTTTTTGTGCACTCAGTGCAACGCCTTGAGCGTGATTGCCGGCGCTGGCTGCGATGACGCCTTTGGCTAATACAGCGGCAGGCAGTTGCGCCATTTTATTGTAGGCACCACGTAACTTAAACGAAAACACAGGCTGCATATCTTCCCGCTTTAATAGTACGGTGTTTTGTAAGCGTTTAGATAAATTAGCTTGAAATTCTAATGGCGTGATTTTAGCTACGTCATACACGCGTGAATTTTGTATTTTAGTTAAGTAGTCGTTGAGGCTAAGTGATGCTTGAGTCATGGTCGGCATTCAGGTGCATGGCAATTTTCATTCATTGCCATGCAGTGTATAGTGGCAGATGTGTAATTATAAAGAAAATGTAGGGATATAACCAAAATGCAGAAAAATGAAACAAAGTTATCGCAAGATGAACTTAAACAGCTGGTGGCCAAAGCGGCTGTTGAATATGTAAAAGGCGGTATTATCGGTGTTGGCACTGGATCGACAGCGAACTTTTTTATTGATGAGTTGGCTAAAGTAAAACATAAGATTGATGGTGCAGTTGCTAGTTCTGAAGCTACAGCAAAACGCTTGCAAGCACATGGTATTGAGGTCTTTGACTTAAATAGTGTGGATGGCATGGATATCTATGTAGATGGTGCGGATGAAATTACCGAGCACTTACATATGATTAAGGGTGGTGGTGGCGCTTTAACACGTGAAAAGATCGTGGCTGCAGTGGCTAAACAATTCATTTGTATTTGTGATGAAAGTAAATACGTATCGGTGTTGGGTAAGTTCCCATTGCCCGTTGAAGTGCTGCCGATGGCTAAAAGCTATGTGGCGCGCGAGCTGGTTAAGTTGGGGGGGCAACCAGCGTTACGAAATTTTACGACTGATAACGGTAATGTCATTATTGATGTTCATGGTTTAGTGATTACTGACCCGATTGCGATGGAAGCTAGAATTAACCAAATCGTAGGTGTAGTTACCAATGGTTTATTTGCGGCACGTCCCGCCAATGTATTGTTGTTAGCCACGGCTGACGGTGTAAAAACTTATAAAAAATAATGCATTGCTACTGAAGAAGTGAGAAGATCTAATAAGATTTGAAATACTCTTGTCATATTTGACCTTTAATATTGCTGTTAATATAAGTTAAATTTTTAAACGGTACCATTAGTAAAATTCCCAAGGAAGCATGATGCAAACTGAACATACCTTTAAGCAATATGATGCTGAATTAGAAGCCGTCCGTTCCAAAGTGCTTGAAATGGGTGGTTTGGTTGAGCTTCAAATCGTTCATGCGCTAGAGGCACTAGTAAAATTGGACACCAATCTTGCCAAAGAAGTGATGTTTAACGATAAGCGTGTCAATGAGCTGGAAATTCAAATTGACGAAGATTGCAGCCACATTATTGCGCGTCGCCAGCCAGCGGCTGGTGACCTTCGTATGGTGATGATGATGGTAAAAACCATTACAGATCTTGAGCGTATTGGCGATGAGGCTACTAAAATTGCACGTACTGCGCAAAAAATTTACGATGAAGATCGCATGTATAAGCCACGATTTAATGAAGTTAAATCGATGGTTGCTTTGGTGCGTGAAATGTTACGTACGGCATTAGATGGTTTTGCGCGTTTAGATGTAAGCAAGACGGTTGAAGTGGCTAAGCAGGATGAGTTGGTGGATGAGCAGTTCCGTGCCGCGATGCGTCAGTTGATTACCTTTATGTTGGAAGATCCACGTACGATTTCCATGTCATTAGAAGTGTTGTTTGTGGCTAAGGCCATTGAACGTATTGGTGATCATGCTAAAAATATTGCAGAGTATGTGGTGTATATGGTTAAAGGCATAGATGTGCGACATAGCTCTTTGGAAGACATAGCACGCGAAACACAACAGTCAGCGGTATAAGTAATGAATAATAAAAAAGCGCTGAATTTCAGCGCTTTTTTATGGTTTAGACCGATTGAGGCGGAACATAACCCTGAGCAGTATCAGCACCCTCGCCGAAGAAGTACTTTTCGGTTTGCTCGGTTAAGTATTTACGCGCTGACTGATCCGCTAAGCTTAAACGATTTTCGTTCACTAGCATGGTTTGCTGTTTTAGCCATGTCGCCCAAGCCTCTTTGGAAACGTGCATGTAAATGCGTTTACCTAGCTCACCTGGATAAGGCGGAAAGTCCATGCCCTCTGCTTCTCTGCCTAACTTAATGCAATTGACTGTGCGTGCCATATTTACCTAATTTAATGTTGCCAAAACGTAATGATAGCGCATGTTAAAATAAGCGCATTAAAAATATAGGTTTTAAATTTTAAAACCTCTTGTAAAGAGAACCTAAAATGCTAAGCTCGACTAGTAAAACAAGCAGAAAAATTAAACAACCTACAGTGTCTAAACACTTAGTGGCTAGTCCGTTTAAAGGCAAAACTGGTTTACGCAGATTGATTAATGCCTGCGGCTACTCCATAGAAGGTTTTGCTGCTGCATTTAAGCATGAAGATGCCTTTCGCCAAGAGGTCTTTCTTGCGGCTGTATTGATTCCTCTTGGTTTTTATCTAGGCAAAAGCCCAGTAGATAAGGCGCTGATGGTAACGAGCGTGTTGCTACTACTTATAGTAGAGTTATTAAACTCGGCGATAGAAGCAGCTGTAGACCACACTTCAACAGAGCATAATTCATTAGCCAAGCAAGCCAAAGATATAGGAAGCGCAGCGGTATTTTTAGCGCTTACAATATTGGCTACAACTTGGGGTTTAATACTATTAGGTTAATAATTTAGTTAAAAAGACTTACTGAGTCCCATGAAGAGTCCTCGGCGTGGGCCATATTGTGGTGCGAATACACCGATGCCAGTTCCATCTCTAATTTCATAAATCCGATCAAACAGATTATTAATCACTAATCTCACTTCAACATCACCGAAGCTAGGCATTTTTAATTTTTGACTGGCACCTAAATTTAAGACGGTATAACTAGGTAGGCTTTTTGTATTGGCAAAACCATTGCGAAGTCCACTTGCAAATATTAAGTCGCCTTTCAAACGAATTCCATCGGACAAGACATAAGAGCCGCCACTAGATATTGTTAACGATTGGGCATGATCAACATTGATCCAATTGCTGGCGGCATAATTGAGCGTAGTTTGATCAAATAGATATTGGCCTGAAACAATATCTTTTGCCTGACTAACATTTCTAGCCAAGTTTGCATAAGCAGAAACGTCATCTAATTTATAGTTAGCCGTTAGCTCTACGCCATAAATTCTACCTTGACCATAATTGAAAGGTGTAAGCAACAATGCGGGGCCGAACTGACCTTCATCAACAGTGTTTGTGGTTTTTTTGTAGTACGTATCGACGCCCAAGCTTAAGGTAGGTGTTAGTTGATGCGTTAGCCCTGCATCCAAATAGTCCCCGCGCTCTGACTTCACTGGTGAGTTTAGCGTTGATATAGTTTGCCCCGTGGTTCCTTGGAATAAAGCGAGAGTTGATGACGAAACTAGCTCGGTTGGTGGTGGTGTGAAGTAGCGTGCATAACCAGTATGGAAGGTGGTTTGGTCAGTCACTTTGTACACAAGACCAATTCTTGGGCTGAGTTGATGTTCGCTTACAAAAGCATCAACCGCATCAAAGCGCGCCCCATAGTTGACAGTGAGCTTGCTATTTACTTTCCATGCATCTTGGAGATATATCCCCATAAGCTTATTGCCATTCTTGTGGTTATTATCAACAATATTAATTGCCGGACTAAGGATATTCCCATTAATTACAGGAAATACTGTAGAGGTATTGTTGCTCTGAATATTCTCAACACTTCCCAGCATGCCAAATTTAATCGTGTTTGCATCATTTAGGTGATAACTACTATCCGCTTGTAATCCCGTACTGAAGTTACTGCGAAAGATATCGGATGCTTCACCGTTGAATACTAGATTACCAATGACATCGGGCACATATTGGAAACTGGAGTAACGGGTAAACAGAGCGAATTGATAATCCAGTTTATCGGTTAGTGAGCGTTGCAAGGCTAATACGCCAAATCGACTGGTTTCTGATTGCTGGTCATTGAGTGTTGAGGAGTTATACCCAGACGGCAAACCAAGATTGAAGAGATTAGTATTGTTAGGCACCTGTCCTGGATTGTTAGGCATCTGAAATTTGCCGCTGTAAGAGCCACCAATAAAACTTAGACTGGTCGAATTATCAATAAAGTAATTGAGATAGATGAATCCTTTTTTTTGTTTGGTCTTGTCATGAATTGGATTTATGCTCGATGTCGGATTTTCTATGCCTATGTTATTAGTTAGATATGAGCCGTTGATGTAATAAGAAAAGTTGCCATCTACCCCTCCATACTGAACACTAGGGTTATAGGTGTTGTTGCTACCCCCATAAAGATCGATGTTGCCACCTTCATTATAATTTCCTTTGGTAGTAATCTCGATAACCCCTGAAGTGCGAAGGCCAAATTCGGCTGGTAATGCACCCGTCAGCAGGTTGATGTTTTGCGCAAAGCGCGTATCTAATACTTGCCCAAATCCTGACAGGCCTTCTGGCAGAATAATGCCATTGATGCGGTACTGTGTATTGGCATGATCACCACGAATGTGCAATTGACCATAGGAATCGTTTACCACGCCTGGCGCTTGAAGTAACACCTCATTTATTGGCGTATTTTCACCCGAAGGTAAATTTTTAATGTCGTTGGTATCAAATTGGTAGGCACTGCCCCCAGTTTGAGGGGATACACTATTCCTACTTTGTTTAAATCGCTCGCCAGTGACCTGAATGGCTGGCAGTTCAATGCTTTCTCTTTTAAGAGATTGATCCCCTCCAATTAATACCTTCGCTGGTGCGATATGTTGATCTGTCTCTAAATTTATCGGATTAATAGGCACTGACGCTGAGGGTAATACAACGTCAGTCGCTTCATCAGCTAAGCTCATCGGACTGGAAAGTGCGGTCATTATGCTAAAGAGTATGGATTTGTAAGCATGATTAGGTGGCAACCAAACGTGCTGATTAAGGGGTAACTTCTTCATCAATATCTCGCGAAGCAATAGTAATATTGGCCAAAATGATGACCGAAAATAACGCCTAAACTCAGATGAGCCGGGCGAAAATAACTAATAATTAAGCGAGAACTGGAGGTGCGCGAGCGCTATAAGTGCGAAGTTTACTGACGCCAGTGCTATTGCGCTGATGACTGGTCAGGCGGTTTTGTGTTGAGGCTACGGTGAATGTGATGTGACTGCTAGTAACGGCATTGCCCAAAGCGGCATAACTAAGACATTTTTCACAGTGATGGTTGTGAGCGGGTTGGCCGCTTTTGTTAGCGTTCTCGTCGTTGTTAACTTGCTGAAATTGCACGCTAGTATCGGCGTAATGCGAGAGTTCATGACTAATGGCACCGATTTGGGCTAGGCCAAACGACGCAATCAGAGATAGGATAAGTATTAAACGCTGTAACATTTTAGAAATGATAGCAGAAACGTAGGCTCCAATATAAAATAAAGACCGCAATGGCGGCCTTTATTTTTTAAAGCTTCACTATGGTCTTAGCCTGCAAAGTTTGCGCTGGCAAAATCCCAGTTGGCTAATGAAGTCAAAAATGTTTCTACATATTTAGGACGTGCATTACGGTAGTCGATGTAATAAGCATGCTCCCAAACGTCGATGGTTAATAACGCTTGATCACCAGTGGTTAGTGGTGTGCCAGCAGCACCCATGTTAACGATATCTACTGAGCCATCCGCTTTTTTAACCAACCAAGTCCAGCCAGATCCAAAATTACCAACTGCTGAAGTTTGAAATGCTTTTTTGAAGTCATCAAATGAACCCCATTTAGCGTTAATTGCATCCGCTAATACGCCAGTAGGAGCAGCACCACCATTAGGTTTCATGCTGTTCCATAAAAATGTATGGTTCCAGATTTGTGCAGCATTATTGTAAATGCCCGCTGAAGATTTTTTGATAATTTCTTCTAAGCTGCTAGTCTCAAACTCTGTTCCCTTAATTAGGTTATTGAGATTGTTCACATAAGCTTGGTGATGTTTACCATAGTGAAACTCTAGGGTTTCTTCTGAGATATGGGGTGCTAGAGCATTTTTAGCATAAGGTAGTGTAGGTAGAGTGTGTTCCATTGAGGTTCCTTAAGTGGGTTGATGTAATTTTTGATATTGTGTAAATGACCAAGCAAGCAGACACAAATTCATTCTCTCGCTGATTTATTTTTTAGCACGTGGATGAGCCTTGTCGTATACGGAGGCTAAATGCTGAAAATCGAGATGCGTGTAAATTTGAGTGCTACTTATATTCGCGTGACCGAGCATTTCCTGGACTGCGCGAAGATCTTGACTGGATTGTAGCACATGGGTAGCAAAGCTATGGCGCAGTATATGTGGGTGCATGCTGGAGTTAACGCCCTGTTTGAGTGCCCATTCTTTTACCCGATATTGCACTGCACGGGGGGTGATTCTACGTCCTTGTTGTGTGACAAATAAAGCTTGGGCATGTTGGTCGCTTATGGAGAGGAGTGCGCGATGTTGTAACCAAGTTTGTATGGCGTTGATGGCGTGACTTCCCATAGGAATAATGCGCGTTTTATTACCTTTGCCGGTAACGGTAACGGTACCTTCACCAAAGTCCACCATGTCTAGATTTAAACTCACCAGCTCAGACAAGCGTAATCCAGAAGAATAAAACAGTTCTAAAATAGCATGATCGCGTTGCTCTAAAATTCCATCGCCAGGAACATCTACAAATTTGACGGCCTGATCAACTGATAGCGCTTGTGGCAATGTCTTGGCCATTTTTGGTGCACGAAGTCCCATGACTGGATTTTGCGTGAATCCGTGATGGTGAATTAAATAAGCATAAAAGCCACGCCAGGCAGACAGAGCTCTAGCAATGCTTTTTCCACTTAATCCACGACTATTAAGTGTTGCGATAAAGCGTCTAATTTGTGCGTTTGATAAGGTGGCTAAACTATCGACATTAAGGCCAGCCAATAGGATTAATGATTCTAAAAGTGCAATATCTCGGCTGTAATTTTTGCAAGTAAGCGCGCTTAAACCACGTTCGAAAGTTAAATGCTGAAGGTATTCTTTAAGATGCTTCACTAGGCTTCTTCGCTAACTCATTAAATATGGCGCGCCAATGCTGCACTAATCAACTCACCAATTAAGGTCAGATAAATCGTTCCCATCTCGGCATTGAAGCGATGCTCATCGTCTGAAGCTAATATGAGAACGCCACCTGCCTGAACGCTATGTGCACTGAGGGTTAGTGGAATAAAAGCAAATGAGCCTGACTGACTACCTAACAAGTCTTTAGCAACATCAGGTTTAGCACCACAAAATGGCTGATTTAAACTGATGACCCAATCACTAAATGTTTTATCTACAGGTGTAAAAGCAGCCTCTTGTTCTAAAGCGCTGTCGCTAGGTTGTATCCACAAACGAAGTAGTGATTGTGTGACCTCAAAGTCTTGTTGCAAACTTTGTGCGATTAGGGGTTGCAGGGTATCAAAGTTTTGATTGGCAAGTAATTGCACACTTAAACGATATACTTTGCTACGCGTCAAATTATTGTGTTTGCCAGACTCAACCATTTGAGCCAATATTGCTTCTAGGGTTCGGATTTTGTCCCGTTGCGCTAATTGTTGACGTTCAGCTAGTGAAATAGCGCCATTACCATGTGGACTTGGCAGATATATTTCAGTGAGTAAACTCGCGTGTTGCTCAAAAAAATGAGTATGACTCCGTAAGAACTCGCTGACTTGATCAGCGGTAATGGCATTATTTTGTTCAGTGCTAACTTGTTGCATGACTATCCTTCAAGTTCTTTCTTCTGTGTTTGGTTATTTAGCTAGCGGTAAGTTGACACTTCCGCTAAATACGGTGATTGCAGGACCTGTCATCATAATGTCTGTGTCGCCACCTTGCCATGTGATTTGTAGTTCTCCGCCACGAGCTGTGACTGATACCGGGGATGTTAAATGTCCCCATCTTATACCAGCAACGACCGCAGCACATGCGCCAGTACCGCAAGCTAGGGTTTCGCCACTGCCACGTTCAAATACCCTTAATTTAATATGGTGAGGATCTACGATTTGCATAAATCCAGCGTTGACTCGCGCTGGAAATCTTGGATGCTGTTCGATTTTTCTTCCCATTGACTCTACGGGGGCGGTATCAACATCCTCTACAATTTGGACTGCATGTGGGTTACCCATGGATAGGGCAGCAATAGTGATCGACTGATCGTCTAGATTTAATGTGTAGCTAGTATTGGCAGTATCGACAATAAAGGGAATATCTTTAGGTTTAAATTTAGGTATACCCATATTCACTGTGACCAAGTCATTTTTTTCTAGTTTTGGCTTGATAATACCACTGGCAGTTTCAACGCTTATTTCATTTTTGGTCGTTAATTTTTGATCGTATACAAAGCGTGCAAAGCAACGTGCACCGTTACCACACTGAGAAACTTCACTACCATCGGCATTAAAAATACGATACTTAAAATCAGCAACCTGCGAAGGTTCAACCAAGAGTAATTGGTCAAAGCCAATACCAAATTGACGGTTGGCAAGCGCCTGAATTTGTTCTGATGTGAGGTGTACGGATTGATTGATAGCATCGATGACCATAAAGTCATTGCCTATACCGTGCATTTTAGTAAATTTTAATTTCATGTGCCTATTATAAATCTCTTGATTAAAGTTAGCGTTTTATTTGTTGATTTATATGCTTATGATTGAATAAGTTAGGTAGAATGTCGGCCTAGACATTGACCTGATTTTCATGCTTCAGCCTTTAGTATGCGAATCACTTCATTTTTATTTTTAATTTCTCAAGGCGCACAATGAACGAATATCTATTTACTTCAGAATCAGTTTCTGAAGGACACCCAGACAAGCTTGCCGATCAAGTATCCGATAGTATTTTAGATGCTATTTTAACTCAAGACCCAAATGCCCGTGTGGCTGCCGAAACCTTGGCCAACACAGGTTTAATTGTATTGGCTGGTGAAATTACGACCACGGCTAATGTGGATTATATTAAAGTGGCACGCGAAACCATTAAGCGCATCGGCTATGACAATACTGAATATGGTATTGATTATAAAGGTTGTGCAGTTTTAGTTGCTTATGACAAACAATCTCCAGATATCGCCCAAGGCGTTGATAACGCTGATGATGATCCGTTAGATCAAGGTGCGGGTGACCAAGGGTTAATGTTTGGTTATGCGGTAGCAGAAACACCGCAGTTAATGCCCTTACCAATTTGGCTTAGTCACCGATTGATGGAGCGCCAGGCGCAAATGCGTAAAGATGGCCGTTTACCTTGGTTGCGTCCAGACGCTAAATCACAGGTCACTATTCAATATGTGGATGGCAAGCCATACAAAATTGATACGGTAGTACTTTCTACACAACACGCGCCTGAAATGTCTTTGGAAGCAATTCGTGAAGCAGTGATTGAAGAAATCATTAAACCTATGTTGCCACAAGAGTTGATTAAGGGCGAGATTAAGTTCTTGGTTAATCCTACTGGCCGTTTTGTGATTGGTGGTCCACAAGGCGATTGCGGTTTAACTGGTCGTAAAATCATCGTGGATACCTACGGTGGTGCGGCTCCCCATGGCGGTGGTGCTTTTTCTGGTAAAGATCCATCAAAAGTAGACCGTAGTGCAGCTTATGCTGGCCGTTATGTCGCTAAAAATATAGTGGCTGCTGGTTTGGCGTCGCGCTGCTTAGTTCAAGTGAGTTACGCCATTGGTGTAGCTCGCCCAACTTCAGTGATGATTGAAACTTACGGTACAGGTAAAGTTTCTGACGAAGTGCTTAGGCAGTTGGTGTTAGAGCACTTTGATTTACGTCCTAAAGGCATTGTTAAAATGTTAGATCTATTGCGACCGATTTACACAAAAACAGCCGCTTATGGACACTTTGGCCGTGATGAACCTGAATTTACTTGGGAAGCTACTGATAAAGTTGAGGCATTAAAAGCTTCAATTTAGTCCTATGAATTGCACAGTGCCATTGGGGAATTGTGCAATTCTCCAACAGTAGGGGCATAGACGATGTTGAAAATTATTCCTACAAAGCAAGTGTGTTTAGGCATGTTTATTCATGAGCTGCAAGGTCCGTGGCTTGAACATCCGTTTTGGAAAACTGGATTCAAATTAGAGGATCCTGAGGATTTAAAAAAACTTCAAACTAGTGCTGTGAGTGCTTTGGTGATTGACACTGCTAAGGGCTTGGATGTCGATAGTTTGGAAGTTCCAGTAGATATTGATTCCGTACCTGCCACAAAAACAAAAGCCAAACTCTCTTACTTTAATTTAGAGCGTGAACGTTTAGGTCAGGTGATTGCTGAATCAAAAGCTATTGTCATTACCTTGTTTCATGATTTGCGTATGGGTAAAGCTCTTTGTGCCCCCACTGCTCTAGCATTGGTGGATACTATCGTAGCTTCTTTAGTGCATAACTCTGACGCTTTGATAAGTTTAGTGCGCCTAAAACACAAAGATGATTACCCCTACCTGCACCCGATAGCTGTCTGCGCTTTAATGATTGTTTTGGCCAAGCAACTGGGGTTGTCTAGCGACAAAATTAGACAAGCCGGCCTTGCTGGGTTACTTCACGATATTGGCAAGACAGCTATTGATACTGAGAGGCCGAATAGGTCCGCCACACTTATTGAAGCTGAGTTTTCTAAAGTTAAGTTACACCCTGAGATTGGACATGCATTGTTGCTAAAGGCCAATATTACCGATTCCGTAGTGTTGGATGTGTGCCTGCATCATCATGAAAAGATAAGTGGTTTGGGTTATCCTCATCAACTAAAAGCGGATGCGATCAGTATCTTTGCAAGGATGGCAGCAGTCTGTAATGTATATGATTCCATTACGTCCAATCGACCTTACAAAGAGGGTTTGCAACCAGGCATGGCTTTGCAAGACATGTCCAAATTGGAAGGCCAGTTTGACGATCGAATCTTTAGAGCATTGGTGAAGAGTATTGGGATTTATCCAGTGGGTACCTTGGTTAAGCTTCAGTCTGGGCGCTTGGGAGTAGTGGTAGAGCAGGGCGCAAACTCTTTATTGAAGCCCGTCATAAAAATATTTTACTCAATGCATGAAAATGCACGCATCCCAATAGTCTTGATAGATTTGGCGTTTACTGACGCCTGTGATTCAATCGTTGGCCATGCGGAACCCGCGGACTGTCCTTTGTGTGATATGGAAGAAGTGTTAAGTTTTGGGTATTCTTAAAGTGCTATCCATAATAGTATATACTGGCTTGTATATAGGCTGTATTGATTAATTGAATGTTTTAAATAACTAAAAGGAGTATCAATGATGGGTAAAGTTAATAAACTACTAGGTCTCTTGTTAATCGGCGTATTGCTTGGAATTTCTAATATAAGTTTTGCTGGGGAGTTTGATGGAACTTGGTTGTTGAGTGACACACATGGTGGCTCATACAAAGCAACATTAAGCTTAGACGGCAAGGCCTCTGGAACGCATGGCGATGCAATGAAACATGGCACATGGAAAGAAGAAAATGGTGCGATTTTAATTGAATGGACTACGGGATGGAAAACACGCATTTCTAAAGATGGGGAAAATTATATCAAGACCTCATTCAAGCCAGGCACGACGACTTCAGACGCGCCAACAGACATATCAAAGGCTAAGAAATTAAAGTAACTTCTTACAGCCAAGTCTTTAAGCAATTGTTCGTAAAAAGCTCGCATTGATGTGAGCTTTTTTTATCTAAATAATTAGTGCTCATACAATTCAGAGAAGACTAAGTATTTATTAATAGCGTATAATATTAATTATTCCGAGGAGCGTTGCGAGAGTCTTCTCCCAGGCTCGGAATACGTTTTAACGACGCTCACCATTATTAACCGTGCCGGACACGGAATTTGGGTGAGATTAGCGTTTTAACCTCCTTCATTTAGCACCCCCCATTTCCCTCCGGTTACACATTCAAGGATAGAGAATGAATACTGTGACTGACTTAAAATTTAAAGATTACATTGTTGCCGATATTAATTTGGCGAGCTTTGGCCGCAAAGAAATTGCGATTGCTGAAACAGAGATGCCAGGTTTAATGGCTATTCGGGAAGAATTCGCTGCAGCGCAGCCACTAAAAGGCGCACGCATTACTGGTAGCTTACATATGACAATTCAAACAGCAGTGCTGATTGAAACGTTAAATGATTTAGGCGCAGATGTGCGTTGGGCATCATGCAATATCTACTCAACTCAAGACCATGCGGCAGCAGCGATTGCTGATGGCGGAACACCTGTTTTTGCCATTAAAGGTGAGAACTTGACCGAGTATTGGGATTACACCCATCGTATTTTTGAATGGCCTGCAAGCCAAGATGGACGAGCACAATACACTAATATGATTTTGGATGACGGTGGCGATGCAACGTTGTTATTACATCTTGGGACACGTGCTGAAAAAGACTTATCAGTAATTTCTAAACCTACGAGCGAAGAAGAAATCTGTTTATTTGATGCGATTAAAGCAAAGATTAAAGTGGATCCAACTTGGTATTCAACACGTTTAGCGCAAATTATTGGTGTAACCGAAGAAACTACCACTGGTGTGCATCGTTTGTATCAAATGCATAAAGAGGGCAAGCTCGCATTTCCAGCTATTAACGTTAATGATTCCGTTACCAAGTCTAAATTTGATAATTTATATGGCTGCCGTGAGTCATTAGTTGATGCGATTAAACGTGCAACTGATGTAATGATCGCTGGTAAAGTAGCGGTGGTTGCGGGTTATGGCGATGTTGGTAAAGGTTCTGCGCAAGCTTTACGTGCGCTGTCAGCCCAAGTTTGGGTCACTGAAGTTGATCCGATTTGTGCATTACAGGCGGCAATGGAAGGCTATCGTGTGGTGACTATGGATTACGCTGCAGAACATGCGGATATCTTTGTAACTGCAACAGGTAACTACCATGTGATTTCACATGCGCATATGCTTAAAATGAAGAATCAGGCCATTGTCTGCAATATTGGCCACTTTGATAATGAGATTGATGTGACCTCGCTTGAGCAGTATGAGTGGGATGAGATAAAGCCACAGGTGGACCATGTGATTTTCCCGGATGGTAAAAAAATCATCTTGCTGGCAAAAGGTCGTTTGGTTAATTTGGGCTGTGGTACAGGTCACCCAAGCTATGTGATGAGTTCATCATTTGCTAATCAAACTATTGCACAAATTGAGCTGTTTACGCAAACTGCCAATTACCCAGTGGGTGTTTATACGTTACCTAAACATTTAGATGAAAAAGTTGCGGTATTGCAATTGAAGAAACTCAATGCACAACTAACAACGTTAACAGATGAGCAGGCAGCTTATATTGGGGTTCAGAAGCAAGGGCCTTATAAGCCTGATACTTATCGCTATTAATTAAGCGTAATGTTGCTGCGTTAAAGGAGCAGTCAGATGAAATTGTTAGTGGCATGGTTATTAAATGCACTCGCGCTGTTAGCGGTGGCTTATTTTGTCCCTAATATTCATTTGGCTAGCTTCAGTGCAGCATTAATGGCGGCCTTAGTCATTGGCTTCGTCAATATGTTGATTAAGCCAATTTTAGTGATTCTGACTTTGCCAATTACTATTTTGACGTTAGGGCTATTTATTTTAGTCATTAATGGCCTACTGTTTTATGCGGTGGGTAATTGGCTAGAAGGTTTTGAAGTGAGAACCATGATGGCTGGCATGATGGGCGCGCTAGCCTATAGTGTAATTTCTTGGTTCTTATCAGCTATTTTTATTGATCATACAAAAGACGAATAAATGACAACAGCTTCAATTAGCTTTGAGTTTTTCCCGCCTAAAACGAGTGAGGGAGTTGAGAAGTTGCGCGAAACGCGCCTGCAATTGGCTCAATTTAAGCCTGAGTTCTATTCAGTAACCTTTGGGGCGGGCGGTTCAACTCGCGACCGTACGATGGAAACTGTGATTGAAATTCAACAAGAAGGATTTGTCGCTGCACCCCATATCTCTTGCGTATCATCGAGCAAGTCTGAAATTCGTGATTTGCTGCAAGCCTATCAAGATTTAGGCATTAAGCGTTTGGTAGCTTTGCGTGGCGATGTGCCTTCCGGTGAAGTGAGTATAGGTGATTTTCGTTATGCTTTGGAATTAGTCGAATTTATACGTGCGGAAACCGGCGATCATTTTCACCTAGAAGTGGCAGCTTACCCAGAGTTCCATCCTGAAGCGAAAACACCAACAGCTGATTTACTGAATTTAAAGCGTAAAGTTGATGCTGGAGCCAATTCAGCGATTACGCAATATTTTTATAATGCGGATGGTTATTTTAGGTTTATGGATCAGTGTGCAGCGGCGGGCATTAATGTGCCTATCGTGCCTGGCATTATGCCCATTTATAACATTACCCAGCTAGCGCGTTTTTCCAGTATTTGCGGGGCTGAAATTCCACGCTGGTTAAAAATGCGGTTGGAGGAATATGTTGATGATATGGTTTCTTTGCGTGCGTTTGGCATTGATGTGGTAAGCGAGTTATGTGCAACCTTGGAGGCGGTTGGTGTGCCAGGGTTGCATTTCTATACATTGAATCAGGCTGGGATAATTAGCAGCATTATTCAAAATATCAGTAAATAAGACTTACGCTAAGCAGTTCTTGTTTAGCGTAAGTGCTTTAGAAAGCCGCCATTGCTAGTGCAGTGTCGGTTTTTGTTTATTAAGCAAGGCATCTTCAATAAACAAATAGTCTTTGGTTTTATCCGGACCAGACTTGCTCGCACCCCAGGTAGTCATTAGCACTATCCAGCGCATTTCTTCAATGCTGATTTCAGGTTGTGGTAGGTTCATTGCCAGTTCAAGAACAAGCTCACGTTGGGCAGTGTTAAGTATCTTGGCTTGTACTAGAAATAAAACAAAGCCTATGCTTTCACCATTAATTTTTTTGAGTTCATCATTGGTGAAAATACGTGTGCTTACTGGGTGTGCTTTT
>Ga0364894_10156_pt1 | contig 30425 bp, 26 predicted proteins | sample ExccelJu500001D4_FD_206942 | JGI IMG/M metagenome (GOLD analysis project Ga0364894, IMG submission 206942) | Enriched cells from Trout Bog Lake Hypolimnion, Wisconsin, USA - BchlTB.July16.5000.01.D4 | ecosystem: Environmental > Aquatic > Freshwater > Lake > Hypolimnion/Profundal zone | place: USA...
TCGCAAAGAAGCCGAACGCTTTTTGTTGTGGTGCGCGCAGGAGTTGCGTAAGCCATTGTCTAGCGTGACGGCGCCGGACGTAATGAAGTACAGGGCCTTTCTACAGGCCGTTCCCTCCACGTGGATTCAAAAGATTCCATTGAAGCGCACCGATCCGGCCTGGCGGGCGTTTCGGACACAACCAAGTCCAGCGTCACAAAAGCAGGCGCTCGTGATCTTGCAAACGCTGTACGGCGGCCTGGTGGATGCGGGCTATCTGGTGGCCAACCCGTTCCGGTCAATCATGAAGAGCTTTGATTTGCCGGCGTCGAAGATGGACATCAAGCGCTCGTTCACGGAAGCTGAATGGCTGCACGTCCTTCATTGCGTCGATGCGCAAACCGCAGGCCCTGAGAACTTGCGACTGAAATGCATCCTGGAGCTGCTGGTCACATCGGGCATCCGGTTGGAGGAGTTGGCACGCGCAACGCACAAAGACCTGCGACTGGAAGCTTTGCCGGATTTGCCTGAGACCTGGATTCTCACAGTCACCGGCAAACGCAACAAGACGCGCGAAGTTCCGTTGAATCTGGACGTGGTGCGCTTGCTGGGCCTTCACGGTGGCGACTTCTTGGACGAAGATCTCGCACGCGAAGATCAAGCTGATTTACCGCTCATCCGCACGCTGCACGCATCGGTTGCCAAGTGGTCAAGAGGGCAGGGCGGTGAGCTGGTGGTGGGATCCAAAAACGAATCAGCGGGCACACCCCTTTCATCGGCCGGCATCTATGCGGTACTCAAGCGGTTCTTCCGCCAAGCAGCCAAGACGGCTGAGGTGGTGGGTCTGGATTCCCGGCGCTTCGAGAAAGCAAGCACCCACTGGATGCGCCATACCTTCGTGCGTCAAGCCCTGGTAGACGGTGTACCGATTGAGGTCGCTTCGGAACTGGCGGGGCACGCATCTATCGACACGACTTCGATCTACTCAACGCAGGAGCTGGCCAGGAAGATCAAGGCTGTACAGGGGATGCGCAGAAGGGTGGTGGCGTAGACAAAGGTCATTGTGGTGAAACGGTATTTGGTGTATAAACACCGATAACGCAACAAGGAAGGACCTATGAAAACAGTACGCTGGAACATCGCGGTATCAAAAGACACGGATCAGTCCGTTCGTATGTTGATGGCCACACAAGGGGGTGGCCGCAAAGGTGACCTGTCACGCTTCATCGAAGAGGCCGTTCGGAGCTATCTTCTGAAGTCGCTCCAAGCCATTCCGGCGTTCGCAAATTCCACCGACGCTGAGCTGATCATTGCGCGCGATTGTCTCGCACTGGCCCAACCAGGCGTGGCGCCGGATCAGGTTCCAAGTTCGCTTTTAGAAATGATTCAAAGACATGCAACAGATGCGGTATCTGGTCGAAACGATATTGATGTCGATGGCACGTTCGCACGGTCTGAGATGTACTTTTTACACTGGAACAGGCGCACCAACGAATGGTCCGAAGGTATTGCAGAGCCGGATAAATCATCTGATGGCAAGCGCGGTGGATGGATCTTCTTCGAAGTCTCCGCGCCGACCATGGCCACCGCCAAGGAAATGTGCGAGAAGTACATCACAAGTAAAAAAGCTACGTTCAAAGGCGGAATGGTCACCCTTTTGGATGCGTCTACTGCAGTGGTTGGCGAATCCAAAATTGCGTATTGAGTGCGTTTAGAAATCTGAGTGCTGGCAATCAGTCTGCTTTCCCATAGGCCGCCACAAAGTATCACGAATTACATACGAAAGAAATCCATGAAAACACTTCTTACAGTTGCCGTCTTGGCGTTCGCTTTGTTCAGTGGTCCCGCCAACGCGGCCGGTTGCCTCAAAGGTGCGGCCGTTGGTGCTGTGGCCGGTCATGTGGCTGGACACCATACCGTGCTTGGCGCAATCGGTGGCTGCGTCGTAGGGCGTCACCTCGCGAAGGAAAAGGCCGCTCAGAAAAAGGCGGATGCGCAGAATCATCCAGCTCCGGCGCAGTGAGCGAGCTGCCTATCGCAGCTACCAACCCGAGCACCGTGTGATGGAACACATAATTCGCTTATTTGTTGCAACTTGATACATCGAAAGACTTCAGTGCGCCCATGCACCCCAAGTAAAAGCAACTTCAACGCAATTTTTCCGGCAGAAATCAGCGTCCACGTTGGTCTGTGCAAGGGGTTACACGGTGTAACCCCTTGTCAACAAATCAGCAATCTGCTTGCATCGTTCGGTCGGCTTCTTGTGGAAATTACAGTCTACTGATTTTTTTGCGGATCAACGACAACCAGAAATATGCATATTTCTGTCAAACGACGGCTTCAGGGCTTTGCGTCAGCTGCCAGGTCATTTGAGCTTGGCGCTTTTGTTTCTGTGCTGGCCTGAGAAAAAGTCCGATTGATCAGCGCCGGACTAAATTTAAGTTTCTTCCCATCGCAAAATAGTTCGGGCACGTTCTTGTCGAACGGCGCATCCTTCGGATTCGCCAGCTCACAACTTTTTAGCGCTGCAACTTCGGTGCGCACTTGGCCCATCGCAAATTGGAAGCTGTTGATGTCGCAGGCCTGCTCCGTATCTGAAAAATCGTAGATTTTGTTGTGGATCAAGACCGAAATCAGGTAATTCCGAACGTCTGGCGCCTTTGGATCGACTTGCACCGAAGTGTCAAGATCGATTAAAAAGGCGGGCGGCCTTTTCTCTACACTTTCTTCGATTTTTGTCGGTGAGATGAAGCGCAAAACGCTCAAAAATCCAGCACTAATAGGACTGACTTGGGCTTGGCTTGCGTACAAATGTCGGAAACTTACTAACTCTTTGCGCTCCGCGTCATATCGCAAATTTAAGGCGTTGGCAGACGCATTGTGATAAACCCCGCCCGGCCCGTTCTGTTCAAATTTCAGAAACGCGCCACGCACATCATGGTCGCAGCGTAACAACGCTGCTGTGAGGGCAGGTGTGTCCGTAGACTCTTGAGCGAAAAACGCGCCTGCGTATGCGGCGGCGGCGCCCAAAAAGCAAGAGAGGAGGGCGACGAATTTTAATATATTTTTCATGATAATATTAGAAAGGGTTAATGTGGATTAATTAATTTTTATCGCTTTTGGCTACGCGGCCAGGGCATATAGTTTTTTAAGCCGATCTAACATAGCGCACTGGTACACTAGCACCAAACATTTTTTGGCACTGTCTGGCCATGACTTCCATTCGATTTTGTTTGGGGCGCAAAAATAGAAACTGGGATCACCGCACATTTTTTTATAGCTATCCTCAATTGCCTCAGCGCCCCGGTCTCCCACCAAAGTCATTGCATCTGCCGTCCGTATGAACCCACTTAAAATATAGACCTGCAACACTGGAATTCCCAGAGTTTGAGCAAGCAGTTCAATTTTTTCCCGCGACAAAGAAGACGCCTTCGCACGCCCGGATAAAAGAGAGCTGATTTGAGGCGGTGAAATATGAGTTCTTTTCGAAAAGTCACCCAGCGTCATAGCCCGCCCACCGTTTGGATTTGCAATCAAGTAGGCCTCAATCACATCGATCAACGGTTTTTGGGTTTCGTAATGCGGACAATCGTTGGTACCAACAAAAGCAGTTTCAAGAGTTTTTTCCATTTTTTCTCCAAATTCGCATAATCTAAAGGCCCTCGAAATAAGTGCCTCTTATATGTAGTGTGCGGCGTGGGCAGCATACAAAATGCCGGTCAATTCGGGGGATATCCGGGACTGGAACATCTACCTAGCAGAAAGAGGCAGGGGGCTTCATTTTGATGCGTGATTTTCAACACCCATTTCTGCCAGGTGCTTGCAATCTGCTTAAAGTACACGCAGCCAACTTGCCCGAGCCTGTTGCCCGGCACTGGCCATTGCGCACACTGAGTTCGCAATTACATTTAGGTCCATTGCGGCGTCTTTGGATGCTTCACGATTTTGGACGACAGGGCCGCTAGCGCTCAAGCCGATTCGCATGGCTGCCCAGCCCCCACTTTGGGACATTGATCGCACTTCGTATACTGCGCCGAGTGCCATTTGAAAAATTGGCTGGCAGCCTGCACCGCTTTGAAGGGAAACTTCGCCCGACGTAATTTTTCCAGCTTCAATCGATTTGGCCTTGATCCGCTCGACATCAATTTCAGTCGCTGTCATTTTGTCCGCGTAGATTTGCTTTGCCCGCAACACCGCCGCCTCGAATTCGGTAGACATTTTTAGACCTGCCGGGGTAGCTGTAATTTTTGAAACAATCGCTTGTTGAGCCTTGATTGCGCCCGCAAGAGCGGGAACGATTTCCCCGTAGTTTACCCCGAGGTAATTAGTTCCATTGGCTGGCAGATAGACAGTTTCCGGCAAAACATTTACAAGTTCCTGCGCGATGAAGCCAACTTTCCGGTTCGCCCCGTCGTGCGGATTTGCCCAGTTGTAGCGAACCGGGCGCAGGTTCATCACCATGCCCAGCGCTTCTTGAGGATCAATCGAGATAACATTAGTTTTTAATCGGGCGTCCGACGTTTGGATAACGCCGTTCGCGGCATATACAGCGGACCATCGTTGGGCAGCAGACCCCAGCATGAATGAATTGTCAGAACTCGGCGTAAGTCCTCCCGCTACCGATAATGCACCACCAATGGTGGAATCACTTGTTGTAGTTAACGCTGTTGTCGTAATACCAGATCCATTAAAGGTCGCTACGTTGCCGCCCCCAACACTAATACCGATCCCATATGGCCCGGTCAAATACAGCCCGGTCGCCTCCCAACCGAGTTTAATAATTGGTGCTGCAGCACTACCACTCGCATTTATAGACATTCCACCGCCGACTACAGCTAGGCCGCCTGCGACTGAAGTGGTGCCGCCAATACTAACATCGCCCGATGCCGTAATCGAGCTGGTTGAAAGCCCGGCTTGGCTAAAATTCGCCACACTAACTCCGCCAGCAGATATGCCAATACTTCTCGCGCTGGGCATGTAGAACCCAGTATTCGTGCGGCCAAAATTGTAATCGTCGAACCTAATTAATGGACTGGTGGCGGTGCTGCCAATCGAACCACTCGAAAGAATAATTGTCCCGCCTGCTCCTAGGGTCAAGTCGCCGTTAAAACTGGAAGCACCATTTACCGTCAAATTGCCACCAATGGCCGCATTGCCGGATGTTGTAATCGCGATGGTTGAAAGCCCTGTTTGGCTAAAATTCGCCACACTAACTCCGCCAGCAGATATGCCAATACTTCTCGCGTTTGGCATGTAGAACCCAGTATTCGTGCGGCCCAAATTGTAATCGTCGAATCTAATTAATGGACTGGCGGCGGTGCTAGCATTCCAGCCGCTTGATGCGATTATTGTGCCGCCAGCTCTCACTGATAAATCACCGGAAACTGTTGCTGCACCGCCGATGGTCACATCGCCGGACGCTATAAGTCCGATTGTCGAAATGCCTGCTCGGCTGATGGTCGCCGCGACGCCACCCCCAGATGAAATAACTAAATTATTTCCCTGGACAAATAAGCCAGCGTTGCCGCCGTTATTAAAATCGTTAAATTGTACCATTGGGTTGTTTGCACCATTGCCCGCCGCGTTACTGACAAGCACTAGCGTCTTACCCATCGTCATTTGCAAATTTCCTTGCATTAACGTGTCGCCGCTGATATTCGCTCCACCCAACGCCGTGATTCCGTTTGTGATCAAACCCGCTGAATAAAACATGGTCGATTGGATGCCCCCAGTCGAAATACCGACACTGAAATCGTTCGGCAGGAAGAGGCCATTTGAGTTGCCTCCAATAGAAATACTAGGTGACGCAGCGCTGCCACCTGCATTCACTGAGATACCACCGCCAACTACAGCAAGGCCTCCTCCGATTATTGTGGCTCCCGTTGTAGTGAGTGCCGTTGTGACCAAACCCGCCGAATTAATCGAAGTGATTGGTGTGCCGCCGACGGCGAAGCCGATCCCGCCCCCGGTGTAATATATTCCTGTACTTGGTTGCGCCGCAAAAGCGATGCTAGGCGCCGTTGCGGAGCCGGACGCTGCAGCTGTTAAATCAGTGTTCGTTCCGCCACCACCCCCGCTCCCGCCAACTGCCTGCCAGGTAGTAGTGGCTGCGTTCCATCGAATCATCGAATTTGTCGCTTTAAAAAGGCGTATCTCGCCATCCCGCAAAATCGCAGGCGAGATTGTGGCCAAAGTCGGCAAATCAGCAACTGGCGCCCCGATGTAAAGTGAGTAGAGCGACCGCAACTGGGCAGTCGAATATGTGATCACAATATCGTCCCCCTGCGACCGCATTCCCGCCGCAATTTGAGCGCAGGATGTCGAAAACACACCATCGGCGCCGACAGCGATCACTGCCAGTACTGGGGCGGCCAAGGCCATGCTACCGACAATATGCCCGGCCGCACTGGTCGAAGTACCGGTATCCCAGGCGCAATAGCCTAGTTTTGCAGCGGTCCCGTCCGTTTTCGGTGCCCCCGATGCCACTGGGATGAGGCCGCCCCCAACAGGCCCGCCGCTACCTAACAGCATGGCAGGCGGGAGAGGATAGCCATCAACATCATCTGTCGTTTCCGAGGCCAGAATGGAAGCCGCGAGCTGCGCGGCGGATCTTGCTTGCACTAGCAATTGGAAGCCGACTTGCGAACCGGCATAGTCTGCCGCGATTGCTTGCGTCGCCAAAAGCAGTGGCACTGCTGAGACAAGGGCCTTCATTTTGAATTTTTTCATAAAAATTTTGTGCTTAAGCGTTGATGCCAACATAAACCCGGCCCGCACCATTTGTACCGCCACCCGTTACACAGAAAAAATCGCTGGCAAGCCCGGCATTAAAACTGGCGTTTGAAACAGAAAATGTTGTTCCACCAAATGCATTTGAAGTCGCGGACAAGACGGGATTATCAGATTTAATTTGATAAATATTCAATGCTGCGCACACGCCGGGGACGACGTCAATAGTGGCGACCTTCATCCACTCACCAGAAACCGGCACGATCAATCTGTCGCCGTTGGCCATGCCCCATCCTGTCACCGCCATGGTGGCTGCATTTACCGGAAGCGGCATTGCGGAAAAAATGCCCGTGGCCGAGCTGATCTGGTTTGTTGCAATAACAGGGTCGATAACCCCGTAGGTCAGTCGCAAAGAGGCGATGTTGGTACGCAGCGCATCTGCAGACTTTTGAAGATCAATCGCGTTTGCTTGGAAGGCATATTTGGATTGGATTGAGCCCTGACCTTGCATAACCTTCGCAGTTATTGCGGACAAGATTAAAAGCGCGGAGATAAAACTAAGAATAATTGTTAGGGACACACCTTGCTGTACTTTTCTTTTTCTCACAAAATTCCAATCAACTCAGGTTTTTTGGACCTCAAACAATTCGAAACCCATACAAACAGTGTGCGTACTGGGCAGAACGCAAAAAACCCGCCGAAGCGGGTCCCCGTTTTTTGTCTTCGCAGACGTTTGGTTACATGATTTTTACAACGATGGCGCCAGTAGTTGAGTCGGCAGCAGCACGATAGCAGCCATCACCAGCCGCAGCAGCAGTTGTGAAGCCAGCGGGAGCGGCGTTTGCAATAACCGTGGTGGTCGAAGTTGTGGTCGGCGCTGCGCCCAAAGTTGCATCCACAGCTTGAGCGATCGAGCCCCGGACGGCTAGGTTAAATTGGTCGCAAGTAGCAGCAGGAACATCAGGCTGGGTGTAGCCAAAAACAGCCCCGTTCGCCAAGGGCACTGTGTACGCCATGGTTAAACTTCCGGTCGCACCATGCGGCAACAGCGACACAGAATTGTTTTTGTTGGCGTCATTGTCAACAGCAGCGGATATTGGCGATGCGCCGCTCGCGGCGTCACCGAGCGAAAAAATGTTGGCTCCGTTGGACGTTGTAGTGCCGAAAACTTGCCAGCCAGACCCATAGGATCCTGCAACCCCAACTAGGTTACCCGCCGCACTGCGCGCAGATCCGACCGATTCGATGAGTTGCACTGCATCCGCTTTCGCTTTCGCGGGCGACGTATCACCGGATTGTCCGGGCTTCATGATTGCAGCCGCAACACCCGCCAGAAGAGCCAGTGCGGCAAGAATACCCAGGATAACAAGAAGGGAGACACCGGATTGCTTGGACTTGACAGAACGACCACAACCACCAAAATTCGATTTTTTCATAAAAAACACCATTTAAAAAACAAAAATTAAGACGTCAGATACGACTTGTACTGACTATCCACCGACTTTATGTGCTGGTACAACCAACACGTAACAAAAGATTTAATCTCTTCCATTACTTCCATTATCTGAACTTCACTCATGCTTAGGTTGGCTTTTTTAACCAACAAATTAAGCTGTTTGCGAAATTCATTGTGGATCTTCTTGTGGAGATCCAGATCTCGATAGCCAACTCTGGCTAACTCATTTTCCTCATGCGCCAAATGCTGCTCGGCAAAATTCAACAAGCATTCCAAGGATGAGCGTATCAAATCAAGATTCACAGCGCCCTCGTCAATTACTTGAGCAAGGGAAAAAAGTTGCTTGTGTTGATCATCGAGAGTTTTATCTCCGACTGATAGCGACTCATCCCACCTAAAAACCTTCGGAGCCACGTATGCCACCTCCTTTCTATTAAATGCAGTGTATCACAAAATATTTACGGTCATAATCAAAATTGATCGATGGATTGAGTAAAGCCACGGATTTCAGCAAAAACTGCGGTCTTTCCGAGACAATCATTTAAACAAAGCACTTTGGATTCCCAAAAAACACCCTTTTCGAGCCCCGGTGTGGTGGAAAGTGCATAGATGAAGTCGAAGTAGGCCCCGGCGACTGTATTTTTAATGATGATTGTTTTTCCATCTTTTGATTGCTCAACCAACACTCCAGGATTGTCATGACTGAAGCGAGCCACAATTGAAGCCACCCGCTCTGGCATCAAATACTCTCTTTTTATTGAAATTTGCGGAATCGGTACCGGCTTTGCTAATTCCATGCCTTGCTTGACCGCAAAGACTGTTGTACCAATCGCTACGGCGATGAGTAGCGGCCCAAGAACTCCGCAATAGCGAAGTGCGGCAGGCGCAAGCCCATTTTTGATTATTTTTACGAAGGGAGTCACTTTTTGCTCTCCACTTTTGATTTGAAATTGGTTGTGCCGACTCGTGTTGCCACAACTCGGTCAGAAACCCGATCAAATTCCGTCTTGACGCCAGCGCCCAAGGCATCAACATAATCTTTTGATACCCATTGCGGTAGAGAAAGTCTGTAAGAAGGATCCCCCCCGTCTTTTAGCTCGAATTTTTCAATCCATCCACCTGATTTGATCGCAACATTTGAAACTTTTTCAATATTTGCCAAATCGTTTGCAAGTGGCTGTGTTGTCTCAATTTGCTTAGTCGCAACCGCGTACGCAGCCGTTATCTCTGCGCTAGAAAGTGCTTTTGTAAAATAAGAGGCAACATGAAGGCCGACCAAAATGATTACCAACACGAACAGCCAACCGACTGCGAACCGAGCAAGAAGAAACCCAAATTGCTGGCCTGCACTCTCATTGCGCCCCACCGCCGATGTGAGCGCCCATCCTACTGCCGCAGAAACATCAAAAACACTTAGGCCCTCAGTCTCAATCAAATCGGCAATCGCTTCAGATTCAGAAAAGTAGTATTCAAAACGTTCACCACTAAACACAATAGCAGTGCCAACACCGTTGGCATAGCAGACATAAATACCATCCCCTCGATGGTTTTCATGGGTAGGGAGAGCAGCGGCAAGCTCGGACTTAAAATTTGGCTCGGATGCAAGAATTGATGAGGCAACAGCCAGATAATAAGCAAAACCATCTCGCTCACTGATTACCACGTGAATACGCTCAGCTTGCAGTGCCGATGCTGCGGTGTACTGAACAGATTTTTCCGCTTTCCCCTTTACAACTGCGATGCGACCCGCCACCATGTTTTGATAGATCTTTTCTTTCATTTTTTAACCAGATATTGAAGAATTTTGCAAAATCCAAACATACCCGCCAATACAAATGGACGCTATGTTGTAAATAACAGAAATGCCACCGGAAAGCCATAGAAACTGTTTCATTGCCAACCGGCCCTTTTCCTGTCGCCGATCTGCAATACGGCTGACAATGTGGGAAAGCTGTTGGGAATTTGAATGCGCCGCCAAGGCGATTGACTCGGTGCTATCCAGCATCCCAGATTGGATTGCACGCGCAACTGGCTCGCCCTTTTCAAGTGCATCGCTGACTGCATTCCAATATGTGTTGATTTCGACGTTCCGAGTGCCCCGCTTTGCAATTTCTATTGCTGGCAGCAATGGAACTCCACCAGCAAGCAGGGCGGAAAGAACTTTTGTACTTGATGCTAAAGCGTTGTGTCGCAGAGCATCACCCAGGTAAGTTATCCGAGAAACCTTGGACTCTATCCATTTTCTAGGGGCAGGATCATCTGCTATGTAGAATATGATGCCTACGACAACTGCTACACCTAAAAGGCATGCCGGGTAGAAAAGAATATCATTCAGCGTTGATGTAATTAAGAGCCGATGCGAAAATTCTAGTTTTTTGAGAGGATCATCTGTTTCGATGCCATTCTTCTCCATCATCGGAATAAAACCCCACTTATTCCCGGCTACTGAGCTAATCGCCCCAATAAAGTCAATCAGCAACATTCCCGCCGCAAAACTCAAGGCTTTGATTCCTTTCGCCCACCCTGCATAGTGCTCAATCGCTGCAGTGACTGCGGCCCGCATCGTGCCGGTACGTTCACCAGCATCCAAAATTGCCAAAGTCGCAAGGTCAAAAAATCCAATCGCCCGCATAGCATCGGAAAAACTCCCGCCACGCTGGATTATTCGGACACCAAGCTCAAGCTTCGTTCTAACTTCTCCGTATTCCGAGTCTGCGACGGCCAAAAAGGCTTTACCTGCTGAAAGTCCGCCCTCCAAGTTATAAATTATCGCCGCGAGAAACTCTTCCTTGAACTCGCGACTGACTTTATCAAGTATGGGATGCCGAGCCTTAGCAATCTCAATTTCGACGGGAGTCCCGCCCGCTTCAATAATTTGCGATGCTACCTCCGTGGTTGTGTGTGCTGTATACAACTTGCGATATTTAAAAAAACCGGGATGTGTGGGCACGCCTTTGGCACTTGCACCTTCCAAGTGCTTGCTGAGATAAACGCCCCAATAATTTTTAATCACACCGAGCCCTTTTTATGTAAATGCAGTGTATCACAAGCTACTGCACGTCAAAGTTAGTTTGCAAGAATGTTGCTTGCTTCCAGAAGATCGATGGACCCGGCTTCCAGCAAGCGCGTCACAACGTCATGCCGGGATATGTGCGTTACGTTTTTAATGTCCAGAATCTCATTTGCGCGGGAGATGCTGGCCCTCAAAATGGCGTGAATTTCGCTGCGCACTGCGCGGTCTCGCGGAAAAATGACCGTTTCGTGCGCCAGGGCTCGGCCAAAGACACCATTGCCGCACCGATGGCAACCGCAGCGCGTTTTTGTCGGCGACAACAGGAATAAATTCAGTCGTTCGGCCTCAACGTTTTGCTCATCCCTGCTTATTGGCACCGCGCATGTACAAAGTTTTGGCACTAACTGTTGGTTGATAACGCAGCGCAGTTGCTGGCCAAGCACAAACAGAGCCTCATCTTTAGCAGCCCCTTCAAAAAAACCGGCGATACGCTCGAATACTGATTCCACGGAATCGGCGTGCAAAGTCGCAAACACCATATGCCCGCTCTCACTGAATTTCAGTGCAGCACTCGCAGTGTCTGCAGTACGGATCTCACCCAAGATGATGATGTCCGGGTCCTGGCGAAGTAGCGAGCGCTCAAAGTCCCCCGCCGCTTGACCGAGCATTTGGTTGAGTTGTATTTGCCTGGCAAAAGGAAGGCGATATTCAACCGGGTCCTCAACCGTCATAACGTTTTTCGTATCGCGTGAGAGTTGTTTTGCGAGCGCGTACAACGTAGTCGTCTTGCCGGATCCGGTCGGGCCGGTCGCTAAGAATATGCCGCCACGCTTCCCGTTTGAGTTGGCCAAAGCGCCAAAAATCTCCGTCATCGCAAGTTGGTTCGGGAACATTTGCTCGACCGTCGGAAGCGCGTCGGAGTCAAGCACCCGAAGCGCTAGCGTCTCGCCGTCCACAATTGGCTGTGAGTTGACCCGAAAGTCAACGATTCGACCCTGGTGTTCAAGCGAAATGCGGCCGTCTTGAGCCGAAATCGAATTACTCGCGTCCATCCCCGCGTCAGTTTTAATGCGAGTCACGATGGCCCCCATTATTTTTGGGGTCAGCAAGTGACGTTGGCGCAGCTCGCCGTCGATGCGGTACGAAACCCAAGCGTCCGGTGATGGTTTTCGGTCGATGTGTATGTCTGATGCCCGCACATCCAGCGCTTCTTGCAGCAGTGTGTGAACGCAATCGCGGAGCGATGCCCCGGTATCCGTTTGACGGAGCTTCTGCAGGGCCAATGTAAAACCAGTTTCGCTAGTAGCGATTTGTCTCAAATGGTCAGCCAGAGCCTGCTTTGAAGTCGCGATGTGCTTCACGCCAAGCACGGGGACAAGGCACGCAGCCATAATTGCAGCCAACTCCCGCGTGCGCAGCGGTCGTGCTGTCATGACAAAAAGCAAGCCGTTTTCCGTGCGGACTGGGACAACTTGGTATCGGTCGCACACAGCAGGAGCTAGTAGCGTTTGATAGCTCGCGACCTTGCCACCGCCCGTTACCTTTTCGACCGCCATGGCAACTTGATCGCGGCGTGCGAATTGATTTCGCACGAGCAACTCTCCGATGTGGACGCGCTTATTCTCAGCCAGCAGTGTTCGCTGCTGGGTGATAGTGATATCGAGCTGAGCGGCCGTAATCACGCCCATTTGCACCAGAATTTCACCGGTGCGATTAATTGTTTTGGAAGTGTCGATCATGGTGCGGGGGCTGCTTGACCGGGGATCGATGCAGGTGTTACGCCGGTGCTTGCAGCCAACGGCTTAATAAACGCGGCCCGTTTGTAGGTCGGATCTGGCTTAATTAACGATTGATCTGCTGGCGTGTACGAAGCGACCGCGGTCGATTCGACGAAGCCGCTAAACAGTGTCTTTTTGGTCGTTAGCGAAGTTATCACCACGCCGTCCCCGAAAACTCTCACCTTTGCGGCGGAGCCGTCCAGTAGATCAATTGTTTGACCATCTGCGACATGCAGCACCAAACCTCGCGTGGCCCCCGGCATGGAGGGCGCTGGTGTCTGGACACCGCCCGCCACATTCATGGGGGGCAGACCGAGCGCAACCGGGCTGGATACTGCTGGCACATGCTGTGCAGCACGCAAAATGGCGCGATTGCCAAAAATCGTCGAAACATACAGACCGGCCAACGGATTAACTTCTGGCGCCGCCTTTGCGTCGGTCGTCATGGAGCTGAAGTTCGGTGGTATGCCCATGCTGGGCAAAGGCTCTTTGAGCACCGACTGCGCAACCTTTTTGGCCTCGGGAGCAGCCGCTGCGGCCAGGTCTGGCTTGACCAATGGATTTTGGGGGGGCATCGCGTGCGCCGCTGGAAAGCTCGCGCACAAAGCCAAAGCGGCGGCAAATAGCGATGCAACAAAATTTTTTTTCACCAAAGTTTCTTCTCCGAAAGCATTTCGGGCTCGATAAATTCGAGTTCCTAAAGCTAGTGTGCGAAGTGGGCAGAAAAACTTTTGGCGCGTAGGGTTGGATGTCCTGGCGACAGTTGGCGTGCCGGAACGCCTACCAGGCAGAAAAAGGGCAGCGGACCCGAAGCCGACCGAGGTCGAGGCCCGCCCAATCTCTTTCCTGCGCGGTACTATGCATCCTCGCCATGAAAGTTTTGGCCAGACTATGTACTATCTTTACAATCACTCTTGGTCAAAATTAAGGCGTAAGGCGTGCAGCACTTGGTAGAACGACATTACAAATCCGCAAGAAAAGAAGCAAAAGCCCGGCCCAAAGCCGCTGCAGCCCGAGGTAGCCGCTCTCATGAGACAACTGCGGGCGGTTGACGGCATGAGCATCGCTGCGATTGCGCAGCATGTTGGGGTTAGCCACGGCACTGCGAGTGCTGTTCTAAGAGGTGTAGCTGCCCCGGCCAAGGTGCACGAAGCGGATATTGCTCGTATGCGCGAGCTCCGAGCTCAGCATCAATCGTTTAAGCAAATTGCAGAGATCACCGGTTTTGGTATCGTCACCGTTAAAAACCATTGCTCTGCCGTCGAAGTTTCTGGCTACAAAGGGCGCGAATTACCGGAGGCTATCAAAAACCGCATCAAGTCGATGCGAGCAGAAAGTACGCCGTTGTTAACGATTGCAGAGACATTGGGAGTTGGTTGGAGTACAGTGAACATACACGCAAAGGGCGTTGTGCCAAAGGTTCGCGGTCGCGGCCAGCGGCTGTCTGACGCAATGGTGCAGAGTATTTTTGATCTAACGCGATCAAATTTCTCACCCGCTGACATCGCAGCCCGGCTAGGAATTTCTTTGCAGTCCGTGACCAAATTCCAGAAGATCAAGTCCGAAAAGTAGGGCCGCACGGATGATTGCAAAGATCTTGCGCCACCAAAAACAATGAGCCGCAAAATGTATTGGCACTTTGCGGCTCATTGTTGCTGTTAACAGGCCCGGCAGGCCTGCACCATTCAGCCCGTGATCAAATAATCCGATTTATCCTTGCCTTGCAGCCACTTGGGAGCCAGGCCCCGGCCGGACCATTCCTTGCCGGATACTGGATCACGGTACTTAGCAGCTACCTTGTTTTTGACGCCTTCAGCTTTTTCCTTCTTGGAAGAGCGTGCGCCACCGAAAATGTCATCTTGCGTCAAGCCGTATTCAGCGATCAGAGCCTTGACCTTACCAACAGCATCAGCGAGTTCAGCTGTGCGCTGTTCTTGAATTTGCAGGTCAAGGGCTTCTTTTTGGGCGATGAGTTCTTGCAGAGTTGCAATGGTTCTTCCAGTCTAAAAGTTTTTAAGTAAATCCAATTCACTCAATGGATATTGCAGCAATGAATATTTTAAACTCTTTTTCTGATTCTGGTCTAGCTAGAGCGAATTCTTGGGTACGAAAGAGAAAAATCACCCCTTCGGACGGCTCAGCGTTGCGTTGTTCCCTATCTTTATTTTGGCGCCGAAAAAGTAACGACTTTGGGTCGAATTGCTAGCACCAACTCGGATCGAGTTGTATTTTTATCCTTCGACCAGCTCGCAATTCCGCCACTCCAATTGAAAGAATCCCGGGCAATTGTGATACCGCCAAGCAGCATCGTCGAGCCGGGAGGGATCCGACCAAGTGTTTCGAGTTGGCGCTTTGTGGTGGACGGCAATTGCATGGAAACACCTGACGCCACAAATGTGTTCATCTGGACTAGATCATTGATATCCAGCGCAAGCTGCGTGTAAACCGTCCCATCATGGAAGTCTCCCATGACACTAAGACTCACGCCAGTGGCCAGGTTGCTTGTTTCCGTCGAAACTGAATTTAACGAGGTGGAGTAATTGGTACTGATTTTTGAAATATAAACTAGATTATTGCCAACCGTTATCTTGCCTGCGGCCCCATTCATCACCGCAATACGTGGCTGAGAGATGGTTTTCACCGTGCCTTGTGTTTCCATAAACGAAACCACTGTGCTGGCCGAGAATTCGTTACTACTCATCAAAATGTTTAGTCCGGGACTCGTGCTGGTCACCGCGTTGACCAGATTTATTGGGTTCGCTGTTTTTGTCAAATTAGCGACATTAAAAAGGTCCCAATTTATGCCCTTGGTGTTTCCATCCGTTAAATCAACTTGCCAAATGTTGATATCAAAAACGATCATCGAACGACCATTTCGAATTGCTTTCACATAGGCCTGGATGTCCTTTAGTGCTTTGCTGTCAGCGTGAAAAGTCATCGCCCGAGTAGAACGATCGAGGAACACATCTTTTGCTCCCAAGTGCTGCATAATTGACGATATCCCACTAAGCGAATCGTCATTAACAATAGGTGGAACCTCCATTAGAAACCGACGTTCCTGCTCAACCACGAGTGTCCCATCATCAATTCGCCAAAAAAATCCAATTTGGTTGGCTGCTTTATTAAGCACACTTTCTAGCGAGCCGGACAAATTGTGCATAGATACAGAACCATATCGTTCCAATGCTTTTGTGCCCCCGGCGATGGACAACGAAAGCCCCCCGGCATCAGCGAGCATTTGCATTGAATCGAAAACCGAGCTCTCATTAAGAGAAAGTTTTTCGATCATTACCGAAGGCACTGGATCGCTTTTTGTGTCTTGCTGAATGGTCAGTGCAGATTTCGCCATTTCGGCCACCTCAATATCCAAACCAGCTTGCGTTCCTTGATCAACAATAGAGACCGGTGACTTGTAGTTCTGAGGGGCCTGGGATTCCATGTCCGGTCGAAAACTAGCGCAGCCGCTTAACGTCAGGGAAGTCAATACAGCCAGAGAAAGAAAAGTTTTTTTCATGATAAATTATTTGGTAACCCGAACAATCCAGGCTATCTACATAAGTGTGCTAGCCGAGCAGAAAATAAATATTAGAGGGGGGGGGGCCTATTTCAGGCTAATCGTTGCTTGAGCGCGAAGTTCAGCTAGCTTCGCGCTCAACTTTTCTCTAACCAAAATGTTTCGGATGTTGTCTTTCGACGCCTCAAGAGTTGGCACGGCCCCGTCTTTTTCTGCGTCAACGACAATCACTAGCATCCCATCGCGGACCGTTAATGGTCCAAGCACCTCACCAATTTTGGTTTTGGCGAGCGATGGCCCAAGGTTGTACGGGATCGCTTGCGCTGGCAGAAACCCGTCCCCCTTGGTTAATGGTTCGAATTTCTTCGTATCCCCGACTTTTGCTGCATCGGCAGCGGCTTGCGCCACGTCGCGGCTTGTAGCCAAAATGTATTTGGCTTTGATAAGCTTAAAATCGTCTGGCCGAATATTCTGGGTGTACCACGTATTGATATCCGCATCTGTGATCTCAGCACCATACCTTTTCGAGCTTTCGCTCAAATACGTCTGGGCGAGAATTTCACGGGTTACGCTCTTAACTGCCGCAGCCGCCTGCGGCCCATATTCCTTCTCTGCAGCCGCCGCAAAGATAGCGCGATTTATTGCAGTGTCAATTGCGTTCGCACGATCAGTGCCGTTTTTAATAGCCAAAACAATCTCCGCGTTCGGAATTGACGCGCCATTTACAGTGGCGACAGCATCGTCACCGCTATTTGGCGGTGCCCTTAAAGCAAACACGATCCCGACTGTTGCGATAATCGCAATGGCAGCGCACGTTGCAGCGGTGCTAGCTTTGAATAATTTTTGCATAAAATCTCCTTGGTCGGCCCTCAAATAATTCGAGCCTCATGCAAACAGTGTGCGCAGCGGGCAGCGAGCAAAGGACTACTTCTTCTGCCGTCGCCGTTCTTCGCAATCGTCCCGCAGTTAGCTACGGTTTCCCACCCCACCATCGGGCCATGGATAAATTCCTTTACTGCTTGAACACTTGTGTTGATCCCACACATTAGCAGCCAAAGTACGATTTGGTCATACGCATAATCGGCATCGAATAGCGCGAGAATCTCCTCCTTTTTAAGAGCCATCTGTTGACGATGCCCGCCAGGCCTCTGTTGTTGCATAAAAATTGCTACATCAACCGCCATTTTTATCTCCGATTAGCTACTTCCGCATCGGTTCCCCTTTATCATCTAGGACTGTCGCATCAAACGCGAATTTCTTCCCATCGCACTCGAACTGGATTGGATACACGTCCCACGGAATATCATCTATATTTTTTACAGTGCAGCTCTTGAGTTTCAAAACTTCGGACCGAGAATCAATCAACGCTTTATTGACGCCAGCCAAATCGCAACCAAAGTCAATCTGCGCCAGATGATTATGAAGCTGGACGGAGACAAGATACTCACGCACATCCTTAAACTGCGGATCAATTTTGGCATCTGGCCCGATGTCCACCGCTAAACCTTTATGAGTTTCTTCATCCGGTGCCGCCAGCTTGACCGCAGCCAAAAGTTTTTTATTATTCAATAACATTCCCCACTCATCTGTCATTAAATATCGTTTTGCGACCAGTTCTTTTGTGATCGTGTTGTACACGAGTGTGCGCGGATTATCCGTCGCTGATATGTACGTTCCATCTGCCCAATTCCCCTCGGCTCGCAAAAATACGGCTTTGGCCAGTGCCTCGCAGTGCTCATATGCAAGGGGGGGTAGGTTCAACCTACCCCCCCTCTCGGTGCCCGCGTGTGCGGAGAGAGCTCCGAACAGACAGGCCAGTTTCACTGCAGTTTTGATCGCGGATTTCATAAAAATTTCCTTTCAAGTTAGTTTTGGGAGCTCAAACAATTCGATCTCCACATATCTAGTGTGCGAAGTGGGCAGAAAGTTCGCCGCCACCGGCTATGATGTGTCCATCATGCGAAGTGTTCCACTTAGACAGCACGCGACTTTTGTCTTAAAACGGGCGGTGTCTTTGTACGATCTCACAGCGGGCACCAGCGGCGTTGTTGTGCACGTTTATGGCGCTGGGCAGGCATATGAGGTGGAGCTTTTCGACGAGACCGGCTTAACGTTGGACGTCCGGACTATCACCGCCTCGGAGTTCGACCTTTGGGACATCGAGGTCAAGTGCGGGCCATCCGATGCCGTAAATAAGGTGCGCGACTTCATAAATTCACGCACAGCACAAATCAGTAAAATTAATTTAAAAACTCTTATTGGTGAGGGGCGCGAATGAATCTGCACAAATCCGAAGCCTCTGCATTCGTACGCGAAGCAATTGCGCGGATGGAGGCGGCACCTCGCTTCTTAAGCCAAGAAGCTTGGGACGATTTCGCAAACTACGACGGCCCGGTCGTTTCCGGTGATCCCGAAGGTCGGGTCCCAGGCTGCAATATCTGGCCACCGTCACCAAAACGCGAAAAGAAAAAGACGCCGTAGCGTCTTTCCTCGATCTGCATTGCTGCAGGTCCTGCGAGCTTCTGTTTCCCTGGCTAACCGCCAGACCCATTGCTGGGCAGCACGTCCGTATTGCACTCGCTCTCGAAACGTCTTGCACGCATCATAGTCCACCGGGCAGAAATTCGTTGCGTAAACGGGAGTTCATAACAATAATTATGTTAATAAAAGCAGCATTTTCCGTTCCTGGAACGGAAAAGTTCAGATAGAGACGCGCTTGGGCCTGGCCATCGTCGTTCCATCGGCCAGGGCTGACGGCAGCGCCACCACCACTGAGGTCATCAGTTGGATATTTGCGCGTTTCGGCAGCGATACGCCAAAGGATCACTGGTACGCACCGCTTTCGATTACTCCAAGCAACTTAGTAACGATCTTCAAACCAGTCGGTGTATCGAGCAGATCAGCGGGTTTGCGCCCACCAAGAGCGGGCTGCGGACGCTCCAGCCATTGCCCAAGCCATTTCGCCGAGTCAAAGCCTTTCGATTCAGGCGACGTTGAGTTCTCGACAATAGACTTAGCTTTACAGAGCAGTTTTGCAACAGCGGTTGCCTTGGGTACATTGTGCGTTGGAATTGGCGATTTTAAATTGGTGGCTCTATCATTCGAATTGCTGGCATCAAGTCGTTGTCTTCATCAATACGCAGCATTCGAATGTTCGTCACCGACGGTGCAAACCATGGGTGTTTTTCTGCGACATCCATGGTAGCAATAACACAAGTGACTGCATCTACCTTGGCGGCATCACCAAAATACACGAAACCTTGTTGGCGGGTAAATCCATGCGGTGCCAGTGCCTTCGTGATGTCAGAATATGCTTTGGTGTAGCAGTCGTCTGGGTACGTTTTGGCCAAAGTATCTTGGTCAATATCAAACACGATTGCGTACATAATCTTTCTACGTCGTTGCACCAAAAAGAAACCTAGAGGCGAAAAATTCCAACGAATTCGGATTCCAGAACCAGATCGCCGCTGGCATCAACGCTTGCAGCGTGCGCCTGCATCGTGTCAACAACATCTGCCACCGTTTTTCCAGTGAATTCGATGTGCGGGAAACCGACTATCGTGCCGCTGTAACTGCCACTTTCCAGATCCCGCTCTACTAGGCCGAAAATTTGTTTTGGTTGATTGGCTTTTTTGGGCCTTGCACCGCCTACGAGCGCGTCGGGTAGTGGTCTCACGCGTACACCCCGTGTTCAAGCCGCGTGAGCAAGTCTTTGACCGACTCAATATCGGGTGCCGAAGACAGCATATCCAATGGTTTTTGTCCATCGAGTGCGATGGCTGGATGGTTTAGCCAGGCCTCGGCCAACTCGCGCTTACCCAGGACGCGCTGCGCCATATCGGTGATCTCGATCAGCGCCATGGCGGCATCCGAATGATGTGGCCCGAGGTGTTCGTCCAAGCAGCCGCTCATCAGATACTTCCGGGCTCAGCTAACGCAATATCCAGCCGTGGCAACGCCCGCACAATCTTCATGGTTTCAAGGCTGACGGTGATCACCCGCTGAAACAGTTTTAACGGGTAGGAGGCATCGCCCACGGTCTCAGTGGCCCATAGGTTCGCATCGTTGACGATGCCGCTGTCCTTGTGGGTGGTCACGGCCTGCCGCTCCATGACCCATTCCAGCGCAGGTTTGCCGTTGACCACGTAGTCGTACGCTTCCAGCGGAATGCCGCTCATAGTGATTTTGTGGTTGTAGACCACACGGGTCTTGTCGGCCTTGCTGGCGAACTTCATTTGCGTCACGCGGTAATCAGCATCGGTGAAGTCAGCCAGCAACAATGCGCCACCCTCGATGTCCACTTGGTACGGGGCCACGGTTTCGTAGTTAATGTGCAGGTCTGCCAGCTTGCGGCCCGCCGTGCTGAAAGTCTGAAAGTCGGCAAATTTCTTGACTGCCGGAATGCGGGGCAGTTCTTTACTCAGATTGTCTGCGTAACGCTTCTTGTAATCCTCGGAATGCAGCAGGCCATAGATGTAATAGAACAGGTCTTCCTTGCTGATGGCTTCGCCCTTGTATGCATCTTTGAAGTGCTGCAAGCCAGCATCCAAGATTGCGTCCCTAGGAGCATATTTTGCGACTTTGGTAGGGCTCTGCCCTGGCGCAGGTTGAAGGCGCTCACCGCCAAACAGATCACTTTGAGGTTGTGCACCGTCAGTGCGGTCTACGTCGTCAAACCAGTGGAGCGAAAAACAGAGACCTGAATCTAAAAAATGAAAGTTGGCAGGAGAACTTGTCATTAGGGCCGAAAAGCCCTTACCAGAGCCCGTCCCGCTCAAATAGATAGCTAAATTAGCCTTGTCACTCGGGAAAAGCTGTCTGTTTTGTCCAGGTCGCTCAATCATGTGACCATCGAGATAAAGGTGCTGCTTGGTGAATGGGCGATACATGCCAATGACAATTTTTGATTCATCAAAAATAGCATACTTCTGTCGTCCGACGTTAGAAATTAGCCCGCTCGACCAGCTAATTTTTGCAGGTGATCTATCAATGAATTCTTCAACACGTTTAAGTCTTCCTGCTGCATCGACCGGCTGCAAATTAGCCTGATGTTTAACAAAAGCGTCGATTTGCTTGTTATAGAACTGGGTCATGCGGAGCATATTTGTGCCAACCGCCAATTTTGAAAATCCGTAAACCCACGCATCCCTTGCTGTATTTACACCTAGCGAGTAGTTCGAAAAGATTACATTCTTCCCGTTAACGACTTTGCCGCCCAGGTTAATGAATTTACCAAAACTGTCATCCCGCTGACCGACCCAGTCATTGTGCTGGTCAGGCGTAATCGATAGCCATCCGTTTGCCTTCGTAATACCCTCAATGCTGCCAAAGGCTGCTATTTTTTCCAACTTCTCTTCCCGATTGAGATAGTCGCCAATATCGTGGAAGTAAATTTTCCCATGCTCTTCGGCATTAGGATTCTTTACCAGGATGCTGATAGCAATGGGTGATCTACTTCCCGCTCCGAAAATCTTACCTCCCTCTTGGCGTGACAACTCGCCTGATGTTCGTTGATTACCTCGAAGATGAAAAATATAGATGCTGCTAAACTCTTCCGCTAAACACTTCCGCAGTCCGTCCATTGAATTGCCATCGATAAAGCTGCCATTGCTCACATAGCCCACAACACCACTGTCGCCAATACGGTCGCTGGCCCAGCGAATGGCGCGAATGTAGGAGTCATACAGGTTCTTTTGCAGGGTCGCGGTGGAATGCTTGGCATAGCTGTTGCGGATGCTTGCGTCGAGCGTCTTGTATTCGACATTCTGGTTATTGTCATTCTCGCTTTTTTGCCCAGCGGAGTACGGCGGGTTGCCAAAGATCACACGAATGGACAGCTTCTTTTGCTTGCGACGGCGGCTCTTGTTGGCGGCCACCGTGTCACTGTCAATCGCATGTGAACTGGGTTCGTAAAGGGCGAACGTATCCGTCAAACAGATACCGCCAAACGGCACATAGTCACCGCCCATGATGGAGTGATAGACCTGCTCGATGTTGATGGCCGCTATGTAATACGCCAGCAGCACAATTTCATTGGCATGGATTTCGTTCTGGAACTTGTAGGCCAGTTCGTCTTTGCTAATCAAGCCACTTTGCAGCAGGCGGGTAACGAACGTACCAGTACCAGTGAACGGGTCAATGATGTGAACACCCTTGCTCCCCAAGGTCTGGCCGAATTCGCTTTTCAGAATATCGTTGATGCTATGAATAATGAAGTCCACCACCTCGACGGGCGTATAAACGATGCCTAGTTTGTCTTTCAACTTTGGAAAGGCGTTACTGAAAAACTTGTCGTACAGCTCGACAATGATTTTTTGCTTGGCTTTGAGGTCGCTGATACCTGCGGCTCGCATCCGCACGCTTTCGTAGAACTTTTCCAGCGTCGCGGCTTCCTTGTCTAGGTTGTGCTCATTGAGCACTTCCAGCACGGCCTGCATGGCCTTGGACACAGGGTTATGCGAGGTAAAGCTGTAGCCTTCAAACAAGGCATCAAAAACGGGCTTGGTGATGATGTGCTGTGCAAGCATTTCAATCGCTTCTTCGCGGTTGATGCTGTCGTTCAGGTCATCTTGCAGCTCTTTCAAAAAGCTGTTGAATGCAGCAATCTCGGCGGTGTTTTCCGGCCGATCCAGGATCGCCGTAATGCGTCCGATGCTGGTCTGGGCGATACGGGCGATGTCGTTGGCCCACTCGTCCCAGTACAGGCGATTGCCGCATTTTTGCACCACCTTTGCCACAATGGCCCGCTCAATCTCGCCTACGTGGTATTCAATCACTTGCTGGGTAGGCGTGGCCGCAGATTCGCCTGCGGCCTGCCCCAATGATTGACCACCCTTGGCCTTTTTCGCAGTCTTGGTGACCTTGGCCTCTTTGGTTTCGCCGCCTTTTGGCTTTGCCTTGACGTTGATGGTGTCGGTGATGGCGATGATTTCCATTTTCGACTTGTCCTGCCCGGTCAGATCAAGTTTGTTGATCATGGCATCAAAGCGGTCATCGTGCGAGCGCAACGCTTGCAACACTTCCCACACCACTTTGTAGGTCTTGTTGTCGTTCAACGCGTCTTCCGGTTGCATGCCCGAAGGGATCACTACCGGCAGAATCACATAACCCAGCTTCTTTTTGCTGTCCTTGGGCTTGCGCATGACACGGCCCACGGATTGCACCACGTCCACCTGCGAGTTGCGGGGGGTCAGGAACAGCACCGCGTCAAGGGCTGGAACGTCAACACCTTCAGACAGGCAGCGCACATTGCTGAGGACGCGACAGGTGTTTTCGGGAATATCGGCCTTGAGCCAATCCAGCTTGGCGCCCTTTTGGGCGGCGTTCATGCCGCCGTCAACGTGTGCCGCTTCGCAAACCAACTGGCTGATGGCATCGTGGTGGTCGGGGTTCTCTTTCAGCAGCTCAGTCCGGTATTCATCGACCACAGCCTGAAACATGGATGCAATGTTTTTACTGCTGACCTTGTGGGACTTGGCCCCTTTGTTGACTTCGATCACCTGACAGAATGCGACGGCTCGCCGCATCGGGTCCGGGTCATGGCTGAGGTCGTCTTGCGTGTCCTGTTTGGACAATGCCCGCCAGCAACCGACAATTTTAGCGGCGTCGTCCACCCGCAGGCTGTTGTTTTCGTCGGCCAAGCTCTTTTGCAGGTGCTTGCTGATGTGATCTTCGCTGATGGTCAGCACAATGACCTTGTAGTCACACAAAATGTTGAGGACGTGCACCGCTTCAGAAAATGACAGGGTGTGCAGCGTTTCGCCAAAATAGGCCGGGTCGTTCATGTCATAGAGAACGATGCTGTCAGTTTCCGCCTTCAGCTTGGCCGCTACCCCGTAAACACGGGGCGTTGCGGTCATATAAACCCGCTTTTTGCCCTTGATGATGTCCTGGCTGTGGACTTTGACAAAGGCGGATTCGTCATCGCCGTCGAAGTTGGCGCCCGTGGTGCGGTGGGCTTCGTCACAGATGATCAGGTCAAATTCGGCCAGTCCGAACTGTTTTTGGGCCTGGGAGATAACGTCGATGGAATGATAGGTGGAGAACACCACGCTCATGTGCTGTGCATCATGGCGCTTGGTGACTTCATGGGTCAACATTTTTGAGTTGGTGGTGGCCGGGTACTGCAACTCATGCACCAGCATCTGGTAGTCGTCGTCTTTGTCGCGGCCCTTGCCCACTCCGCTGTCTGAGCACACGGCAAAGCTGTGCATAGGGGTGCCTGTTTCCTGCGTCCACTCGGTCAGGGTCTGTGACAACAGAGACAAGGATGGAACCAGAAACAAGACGCGTCCGCCCGCACCGGCCATTTGCTCGGCCAGTCGCAAGGATGTGAAGGTCTTGCCAGTGCCGCATGCCATGATGAGCTTGCCACGATCAGCATGGCTCAGACCTTCGACCACGTCTGCAATGGCCGTCTTTTGGTAGGGTCGTGGCTCCTTGCGCTCCTTGAGCTGGACGGCCTTTTGTTTGAAGGTGCTGGCCCAGTCGATCTTGCTGTCTTCCAAGTCCGCCAGGGTGATTTTTTGGCAGGGGATTTGCTGGCCCTGCATGGCGGTGTCTACGTGGGGGCTGATTTTGTCAGTGGACAGTATCAAGAGGCGGTGAGCAAATGGCTTTTTGCCAGATGCCGTGAAGAACGAATCCACCTGTTTTTTGTAGATGGTGCTGTCCGAGTCGTAAAACTTGGCCTGGATGGCGTGGTATTCGTTGGTGCCGTTGGTTTTGGCAACAAGGTCGATTCCGGTGTCAGTGCCTGGGTCTGGGTGCCCTGCTTTTACCCAAACTGCCCGCCATGCTTCCCACAGCCAGACATCGCTGTAGAGGTCCTTGTAGCGTGGCTCGTTCTGGAAATACAGCTTCGCCAGATTTTCAAAGTAGATTCCCTTCTCTCGCTCGGTCTTGGCCGTGTTTCTGAAGGTTTCAAGGGTGTCAGTTAGTACGCTCATGGCCGCCCGCAGATTTGGAGTTTTTGTCGGGGTCAGTCTATCCGCTATCCGAGCAAAGCTTTGGTAACTTGCACCAGATCAAAATTGGATCAAACGCCACGCTACAGGCCAAGTTCTTCCAAGTCCTCAGGCCACACTTGCCACCGAAGCTCAGGCCGTCCAACCCAATCTTCATCTTGCTTGGCGACCACGACCATGCCGGCGGTCACTGCGGTAACGTCAAGTCGCACAAGACCATCCAGGCCGCCGCGCTCGCGCCAAACGCCGGGCAGTGAGGCGACCGACTGCTTTGTGTTTTGTGCTGCTGTCATTGCTGAAAGTATAGGTCATCGACCTCTAAATCCGTTTTTTCTAGAACGAAAAGCGGGGCATTTTTGAGGCCCCCGTTTCTTTAACTTCACATCCCCATTTCGCGCTGTGGACCTTTTCGTTCTCCGTCTTTGTGAGGCTCGTCATGCCTGCCTTTATCGTCATTCCGCTGTTGGTTTTGCTCCCGCTTACGCTCTGCGAGATCCTTTGGTGTGACCTTTTCAGGCTCTTTACCGACGGCCGCAAGCATGTCAGCTTTGCAATTCGTGACAATTTCGACCTTGTTTATCGAAGCCTTTCCTGCAAGGCTCACTGCCTCGCGTTGAAGTGCCATCAGGGCCGTCTCGCTAACCACCACAATATCGACTACATTTGGCGCTAGTCTTCCTTGTCCCGGGTCCCTGGATGCGGTGTTTGCATAGCCCAAATCGAGATGCCGCATTACCTCGTTTGAGAGGTACGTTGTTATTGTTTGATTGGCGGTACGCCATTCGACGGCCGCTCCCTTGGCATCGATTTCTATGACCGTTCCCTTTGTCCCCTTCTCTATCCGTACCTCGTTGGGAACGATCTTCCCGTCTGGATCCTTACGGGTTTTGTCGCCGATTGACAGCCTGGCTACCACATCGTCATTCTTTGAAAAAGCCCGCGTTTCCTCTCGCGTCGGTGTCATGCTGCTATTTTGCGACGGATCAAATGTTTTTACCTTGCCATCTGGCGCCACAATCGCGACGGTGTTTTTCTCCGAATCCATGGCAACCACTTGGACGTGATCACCGGGTTTCACACCAATATTGCGATCGCCTCTAACCGCCTCGAATGAATCAACGCGCGCATCCATCAAACTTCGAACATCCTTCCTCTGCGCTTCAGTCAAGCGGGGAACCTCAGCGACCACTTTTATGTACTCCTGTTGACCAATTTCTCCGGCTGCCATCCGCTGTTCATGCACAGCTTGATTGAGGCCCTTGCGATCAGTGTCGGTCAATGCTCGCAGCCCCACAGTGACCTGCCTTCCCTTATCCTCCCGCTTTGCAGTAGACTGGCCATCGTCGGTGGACAAGCCCAAACTTTTCAACACAGCATTTGCTTCGCGATGGTTTTCCTTGGCGATGTCGGCGATTTCCCCTTCAAAATCAGCCCGCACCGGAAATTCCCGCTTTGCAGTAGACTGGCCATCGTCGGTGGACAAGCCCAAACTTTTCAGCACGGCATTTGCTTCGCGATGGTTTTCCTTGGCGATGTCGGCGATTTCCTTTTTAGAACCAGGCTTACTCAGAGCCTTTTGCCCTATCTCGTCTCGCCGAAGACTTTCGACTCCCTTTGTCGTGTACCCAGAATTGCCGTTTGGCGTCGGCGCATAGATGCCCTCAACATTAACTTTCAAATCGTGGCGTACATCTAAATAGTGTTTTGCAGCAGCCTTGTGCAGAGCCTCAGAATCGCCTATAACTTCGGGCAGAGTAACTTTTTCAATTTTGGCGGCATAATTTTGGCCCTTGAAAAGGTCCTTCGATGATTCCACGGCTGCCCGAACATCCGAGTTTTGCTTTACAACCGCTGAATCTAGTCCGATGTTTGTAGCCAAGCTTTTTTCCTCATTTCCACCAACAGCCGTTAGCATTTTTTCAACGGCGGTGGAAAAGACTTCGCATCCATCTTTTGCGCGTGTGATCGCCACGTTGGCAACATTTTCTGCAAAGCCTGCAACACCTTTTGATCCGACTGCCACCAACTCCCATGCATTCGTCTGCCCCTGTTCCTTAAATGCGGTTTGAGCAGAGCCATAATCAACCTGGCGCATCTCTGCGTTAGACAATCGAGTTTCGAAGCCGTCTTTACCGTCTCCCCACCGGATCAGCGTGCTTTTTTCATCAATTTCCAGAATCACACCCATGTCACCGTTCCGGATTTGCTTTACGTTTTCGACTTCATTTCCTTTGTCGTCGCGCTTGTTCACAGACCAACCCTGCGGCCCAATTTCCTTTTCAAAACGTTCGCCAATATTCGCGCGAGCTGTGACTTTTTCCCCTGCCGCGTAAGTGCGAAATTCCTCATTCGTAGGATTTAAGACCTCTCCATATTCCTTGATATTTAAATTGATTACAGTTGGCGGCTCGTCTTTTCGGAAGACAGACACAGTGTTCGCCCCTGCGTCGAATTCAGCAATCGTCAGCTTTTCGCCCTTCTTTAAACCGAACTCCTCGCTGTTTTGCACAACTTCAAAAGCCGTTATGCCCGCGTCTATCAACGAAGTAACGTGAGTTTTTTCAACAGATGTCAGATGCACATTGCCTGAGTAAGCCTTCTCGAACTCACGCCCGCTCAGCTCGCCTGCCGCATAGCGCAGATCATGAATTTCTCTATTAATCGCGTTCCGATCATCGTTTGTGACCGTCACAACCCCAACGGTTTTCAGCTTTGGTGCGTTGCCACCAACGACGGTTTGGCTCTGCTGCTCCGCTCTGTATTCGCCGCTCTTTGCCATGTACCTGGCAGCCACGGTCTTAGCTAGCGAATCGGCATCAACCTCCGGCTGGGTGAGCTCCTTTACGGCGGCCACTCGATCCTGTTTGACGACCACCTCACCATTTTTATCGGTGACCCCATGCCAAAGTTTTTGAGAAGTTTTTAACTCCTTGTTTGCATTGTTAAAGCGCACCGACTCAGTTAAGTTGGCGACCGGTGTCTCGGGTACAGATTGCATACGACCAAACAAAGTGCCAGCGCCCGCACCGACACCGCTGATCTGGGTCTTGTCGCCCTGTGCGATCAGTGTGATATTGCGTTCCGCACAAACTTTCACGAGCTCATGGGCGTCCTTAACATCGACAAACGAAAATTCGTCAGCAATCAGCGTGACCTTTTTGCCCTCTCGGCTTCCAGTTTCCTTGAAATTTTTAAGCTGCGTTTCCAGCTTGTCAATGTCCGCTTTGATCGACCGATCTTCCCAAGCAACTTGAGCCTTAATTGCGGTTGCAACAATCCCGCCGCACTTGGTCCAAGTGATCGACTCACTCGCGAAATTTCCGATCAATTTGCTTCCGACCACAAGCCCCGCCGCCGCGAGATATCGACCAATAGTCTTGTCTATATCGTAGTCCGCCCCATCCGCCACCGCCGCCTTCTCTTGGTCGCTGTTCTTCCTCCAATCCCGTTGACCTTGACGATCACCCCGCCGCCCGCTCTCAGCCGCAGCATCAGCCAGCGAGTTCTTGATGTTTGACAGCCCCATGTTGGCTCGAAACACGTCGCCAGTCTTGTTGTCAATTACATACCGATCCTTCTTGGCACCGATACCTACAGTGCGAAGATCCGATTCAAGATAGGTCTTGTCCTTGCCGCTGGCCGCGCCAGAAAACTTCTTTTTGAGCGCATCAATGTCTTTTTGGATGAGTTTTGGCACTCTGTCCACATCTTTGAGAAAGGCCGCCAGCGTCTGGGATTTAATTCCTGTTTCCTTTGCTAGCGCCCCCTTTGCCTTTCCGGTAGGGGCCACTCCAATAATTTCGCCCCCCCGTGATTCGACCACTTCTTTAACAAAGGCCGCTGCGGCTGTCTTACCGGCTCCAGCGACACCTTGAATGACTTGGAATTGGCTTGGATGCATCAGAGCGTTGGTCACAGCTTGGCGCTGGCCTTCAGAGAACTTCCAATCTGGACGCCCTTCTTTGATTTGCTGACGTTTCTCGTACCCAACGATCAATCCATCCAGATCCTTTTTCGACTTAATGATTGCATGCCCCTTGCCCTGGCCAGCCTTCATGATTCGTTCAATTGACTGCTCTTTTTCAATAGCGCCCTTTGTCGTCAACCCCACAACATCCTTGTCCAGGGAGCGATGCACAAGATCACCAGTTTTCGAGAGCTTTTCAATCGCCGCATTGACGTGATTAACGCCAAACGCGCCAGGTTCGCCAAATTTGATGGCCTCCGTCACCAGCGCCGAGACCTTAAAAACCGACTCTCGCTCAGACAAGTGCACCACCGCCATTTTCACCGCCAGTGCTGCATAGCCCCCTGCGACCAACTCAGGGTCCGCGTACGCGATGCTTTTGGACTGATCATTTCGCAGATCAGCGGCGGCAGATGAGCGATTCTTGGCATCTGAAACCAGTTTTTCTGCGTCAAAGCCGTTATCCTTTGCAACAGCAAGCCAGTTCGCTTTCGCTTGCACCTCTGTTATTTCTCCTTTAGCCGGGCGAGTGGCCAGTGTCGCCGACTGCCGCTGGTCACGAGTAGCTTTGGTGGGATCAACACCCCATTCGGTCAATTTGTCTTTAATACTCTGCGAGCGCTGACTGAATGCGTTGTTGTGCTCAGCAGCTCCTTTAATCTCAAATTCGCCATTCTTACCCGATTGGATCTCGTAGCCAAGCTCCTTTAATGAGCGACACAACTCGCTTTTGTAGACTTTATCCGCACTAGCTCGAATATTAAAAATCTCGTCGTTTGTAAGAGAACGCCATTCACCAGATTTTTTGTCCCAAGTAATCGCGGGCACAACATTGTGATTGTGCAAATCAGGTTCATTTAACCGGTTGGTAGAGTGCTGGACAGTTCCCCAAACAAGATTTCCGGAGGTCGAATACTCCGCTTTTCCCCCATCTCGACTGCGGAACTGCGCAGACTGCTCAATATATCCCATGGCCGCGAGGCAGGCTTTCTCGTGCGCTTCAATTACGCCTTCATCGCCTCC
>Ga0364894_10204_pt1 | contig 30294 bp, 27 predicted proteins | sample ExccelJu500001D4_FD_206942 | JGI IMG/M metagenome (GOLD analysis project Ga0364894, IMG submission 206942) | Enriched cells from Trout Bog Lake Hypolimnion, Wisconsin, USA - BchlTB.July16.5000.01.D4 | ecosystem: Environmental > Aquatic > Freshwater > Lake > Hypolimnion/Profundal zone | place: USA...
TCTACGTTCGTATGGCGCAAGTTGCCCCATGGGCAAAATTGCTTGAGGGGTTAAAAACTGCTCCCCAACGTATCATCTGCAGAAGTGAACGCGACAAAGAACACTTAACAAGCCTATGCATTTGGTAACCAATTATAGAAGGTGATATTAGTATCGCTGTCAAGCCTGCCATAAACATCCTGTCAATCCCACACATAGTGTTTAGCAAATATGGTTATTATCCTATTAAAAAATCCACACAATCAAAACACAAAAAAAGCCCTGTTTTGTTTAACAAAATATAAATATTTATTACACAACCATTTAAAATGACTTGGTGTTTATGTGGATATAAAAACTAATTTATGAAGTTACTAAAAAGCATCGCACTGTTTTTTGTAGTGGGTATTTTTGGCCTAAAGGCCTCTGCACAAATGGCAACAGAAGATATTGTAGGCGTTGCCGCCGGCTCAAAAAACCATACAACATTAGTTGCAGCGGTTAAGGCAGCCGGACTGGTGGAAACATTAAAAGGTAAGGGCCCGTTTACAGTATTTGCGCCAACCAATGACGCATTTGCTAAACTACCCGCGGGTACTGTGGAAACATTGCTAAAGCCCGAAAACAAAGCCAAGCTAACAGCCATACTCACCTACCACGTGGTGGCTGGTAAACTTACCGCAAAAGCTGTATTGGCCGCAATTAAAAAGGGCAACGGCAAGGCTGTTTTAACCACCGTGCAAGGGGGTAAGCTAACCGCCGCAATTGAGGACGGAAAAGTGGTTTTGACTGATGAAAACGGTGGAAAAGCGACCGTTACGGCAACAGATTTGGCAGCCACCAACGGGGTTATACATGTGATAGATACCGTTTTATTGCCTAAATAAACACCCTCGGTTGTATAAACGGCTGGCACGTAAGATAAATGCCAGCCGTTTTTGTTGTAAGTAAGCGTATGGCAACAATAATAATTGCAGGTACCGGTGCAGCTGGCCGATGCCTCACTTATTATAACAATTTCTTCATTTGCTTAAAGCGCCGTAGGTGTAAAGTTTAAATATTTTTGACCTGATGTCATACCCATTTATTGCAATTAATGTAGCTGATGATATTGAGACTAATGTAGAGGTTAGCGTACTGATGACGGTTTATAACCAACCTTTTTGGTACGTAAAACGCGCGATAGACTCAGTAGTAAGCCAAGCATTCAATAATGTTGAATTATTTGTAATAGACGATGGCAGTCATCATGCATTGGGCAGCCAAATAAAAAACTACCTAACAACCCTAAATTTTTCCGCACAGTATTTCCGGCACGAAAACATCGGGCAATCTCAATCGATTAATAAATATGTTATGCTTTGCCGCGGCAAGTATATTACCATCATCGATTCGGACGACGAGTACAAACGAGACCACTTATCCAATTGCTTGCAAGCAATTGGTGGGGCAGACCTTATATCGTCTTACACAGAAACTATTGTGCGTAATGAGCAGGACTACTACGTGCCTGATAAAGACGACCATACAAAATTGGTACACGTTGATGATTGCATTTTATTCGCCACGCTTTTTGGGCGAAAGGAGGTTTTTAACCAGCTTCGTTTTGAATCGAGATATGCAGCTGATTCTATTTTTTTTGAACAATCGTCCAACATTTTTAAAACAAAAAAGGCAAACTTCAGGTCATATATTTATTACCGTAATGTTGATAACAGCGTTTCGGCAAACTTAAAAAAACAATACGCCATACACCTTAGTTAGCTATTTTACACAATGCTTACCAATACAGGCAACGTTATTGCCGCAACTATTTTAACGGGGGTATATGATGTTAACCGCAGCCAAATGATTGCGGAGGATGATTTTAACCTTGTTTACGACTGGTACCAAAGCTTGATAAACCTTGGCTTAAACGGCATTATATTTCATAATTGTTTTGCCGATGCAACCGTACTAAAATATCAAACTAAAAACATTATATTTCGTAGGGTGGTGTACAACAGCACCATTAGCCCCAATGCCTACCGCTACATTATTTACAACCAGTTTTTGCAACAGGAAGGTGCCGGGATACAAAATGTTTTTTTTACGGATATTGCGGATGTTGTGGCGGTAAAAAATGCTTTTATACAACCCGAATTTACGCAAAACCCATATACGCTGTTTTGTGGAGACGAAGACAGCACCTTGGATAATGAGTGGATGAACAACCATTCCACTTATTTACGGCAGCATGTGGCCGGGTACAGAGATTATGAGGCGAAATACAAGAATGAAATTTTATTAAACTGCGGCATATTTGGTGGCAGTACCAAGATAATTGCCAGCCTTGTTGCTAAATTGGCCAACCTGCACCTAACCTATACCATCCATAACAAAACCCCTTTTACATTGGATATGGGAGCCTTCAACTTTATTGTGCGCACGCAATTTGGCAACAATCTAATGCATGGCAGGCCAGTAAACACGGTGTTCAAGAAATATGAAAGCCAGCGCACAGATTGTTGGTTTAGGCATAAATAGTGAGGCATTATTTTAAACTACCCCCCATGGTAATTTCCTACAGTTGTTTGGACGCAGGTTGCCCTTTCGGGAAAATTGCCTGGATGATAGGTGCCTCTAAAACTTTGGCATTCACGGCCATTGATTTGTTTTTAAATCCGGAGCTGATTAAAAAAGCGCACGAGCATTGATTGCCATTAAAGGAAATTACCCATACAAAGCCCTGTTGGGCGATAGAAAACCAGCACTGAATTATAGGGATTGATTGATTTTGGAGGCCCCGATAACATAGCTTACATATTCCCCATGCCTTGTAAATGCATTCCATAGGCAATGGCGCCCTGCATTGCGGCGCGCTGTATTGGCCGTTGCACTTTGCCCCTATCATGTTATTCAGTACCTTAAACCGGCTTTATTGCCCAAAAATTAAGACAATGATAAAATGTAGTACTTGTTTTTATTACTAACTTTTCCATATCGTAATTACCTATATTAAAGCAATAACATGGAAAGCACCAAGATAGTGCAAGATCAATTAACAGGATTAAAACAGGCACTCGAAGCGTTAGAAAGCAGTATGCTAAAAGCTGAAAAAGATCATGCTGAGATTATTAGCAAATTACCTGTAGCACAACAGCCAGCTTGCGTAAACATGTTACATTATCTTGCTTTAAGAAGCGAGGATATACGCGACCTGCAAGACCGTTTACATATTGCCGGCCTTTCGTCATTGGCAAGTTCGGAAAGCCACGTGCATGCACAGTTGCACGCTATGTTGGAACGCCTGGGCAAAGAACCAAGCCCAAGCAGTTCGTGTACCTACCAACAGGCAATAAAAGACATCACACAAAAAGCTGCCGTTTTGTTTGGAACAAAGAAGGAGGCCGCTACACCTTATATAATGGTAACTTTTGATACTGATTATGCAGATGACTATAATTTGGTTACAGAACTACTTACATCGGGTATGAACGTTGCAAGGATAAACTGTGCCCATGACAGTGAGCCTGTGTGGCAAAAAATGATTGATAATATACAGAAAGCATCTTTGGAAACCGGGATACCCTGTAAAATATATATGGATTTGGCGGGCCCGAAAATAAGAACAGTTTTACCCAATACGGACAAAGGTAAAATTGCCATAACAGAAGGCGGGAAATTGTTGCTTGTGGAAGCAGACGCCGATATTGACAAAGCAGACCCGACTCCTTTGGTTAGTTGCACGCTGCCCGGTATAATACCGCAATTAAAAAAAGGGGAAAGGGTTTTGTTTGACGATGGAATTATTGAATGCGTGGTAAATCTTGTTGAAAAGGGGAAGGCTCAACTTATAATTAAAAGAATATCCTCCGACAAGCTTACACTTAAAGAAGCCAAGGGTATTAACTTCCCTTACTCAAAATTAATTATCCCCCCCTTAACTGATTATGACAAAGCGTGTTTGCCTTTCATATGCAAACATGCCGACCTGGTAGGGTATTCATTTGTCAGTTCCGCGAATGATATTGCTGAACTACAGACATTGCTGGCAGGGAGTGTTGATAAGAAACCGTTTATTATTTTAAAAATTGAATTGCCTAACGCAGTAAAACACCTGCCCGCATTATTAATACAAGGAATGCACGAAAAAGTATTTGGGGTAATGATAGCCAGGGGCGACCTCTTTATTGAGATTGGTGCCGAACGTATGAGCGAGATTCAGGAAGAAATATTGTGGATATGCGAGGCAGCACACGTACCCATTATTTGGGCCACGCAAGTTTTGGAGAACCTAAATAAATCGGGCATAGCCACCAGGTCGGAAATAACTGATGCTACCTACTCCGCACAGGCAGAGTGTGTAATGATTAATAAAGGTAAGCATACCATGCAAGTTATTACTACACTGCGCAATATTTTGCACCGCAGTGGCGGTCACCACGCCAAAAAACGCTATATCTTCCGGCCGTTGAATATTGCAAAAGAATATTTGAAAAAATAAGGCGCGCTCAATCTGGCTTATACAACATCTATATTCCGTTACCTTTGGTTTTTAAAGCATTAGGACTATGCCGGATATAAAGCCGAAAAATATTTTTGTGCAGGGCAGCATTGCGGCAACTTTTATTGCCGACAGCATTGCGAAACATAGCAGCAAAACCAATATTGGCGGCCATAGTATTTTTCTGGGCCAGGTTCGCAGTGATATGATTGATGGCAAAAAAGTTGCGGCCATTGAATATACAACCTATGAGGCAATGGCACTTGAAAAAATGCATGCGATACGGGAAGATATCTTCGCGAAGTACCCGCTGGTTTGTATGCATGTTTACCACAGCTTGGGTGTGGTAGAAACAGGTGAAATATGTTTGTTTGTGTTTACATCCGCAACGCACCGCAAAGCTGCTATTGATGCCTGTGAGGAAACTGTAGAAAGATTAAAGGCTGAACTGCCTGTTTGGGGCAAGGAAATATTTGAAGACGATACCTACCAATGGAAGGTAAATAAATAGCTGTATGGTTGATATTACACACAAGGCAAGCAGCCTGCGCAAGGCCATTGCCACCGCAATAGTTAAAACATCGAGACAGGAAACAATTGATGCCATAAAAAACCGGCTCATACCCAAGGGAGATGTGTTTGAATTCTCCCGCGCAGCTGGGTTGCTGGCAATAAAAAAAACTAGTGATGTTATACCCGACTGCCATCCATTGCCGGTTGAGTATGCCTCCATTAAACATGTGATTGAAGGGCTGGATATTATTATATCAGTGGAGGTACATACTATTTATAAAACCGGTGTGGAGGTAGAAGCTATGCACGGTGCTGCCGTTACAGCATTAACCATGTACGACATGCTGAAACCCGTTGACAAAGGCATAGAGATCTCCACCATAAAATTAGAGAGCAAGACAGGCGGAAAATCAGATTTTAACGGCCGGCAAAATGAAAACCTAAAATGTGCCGTGGTTGTTTGTTCGGATACTGTTTCGGCCGGTGCCAATATTGATATTTCGGGCAGGGCTATTATAACCAAGTTACAGCGGTTTGGGCTTGAAATAGAACAATATACCATAATCCCGGATGAAATTGATGTAATACAAGCCAAGGCGAAACAATTAAGTGGTGGCGGATTTAACTTGATTTTGTTTACAGGAGGTACGGGCCTATCCCCCCGTGATGTAACACCGGATGCAATCGAGCCGTTATTGGATCGGTCTATACCTGGCATTATGGAAGTAGCCCGAAACTACGGCCAGCAGCGCACCCCCTATGCCATGTTAAGCCGGGGCGTGGCAGGCTTTATACAAAACACGCTGGTGCTAACTTTGCCTGGCTCCATAAAAGGCGCCGAGGAAACGATTGATGCTTTGTTCCCGTATATTTTGCACGTTTTCAAGGTGGCAGGCGGCATGAGGCACGATTAGTTAGTTATAGGTGACCGGTGAGTAAAACACCCTGCACATCCAATAATTTCCCATTGACCGCCATCGCCATTTAACTTAAGTTCAAGGCCATCATCGTTATGTTTGTCGAAATCATTTAGCCACCCCGGTTATTCATGATAGTTTAGTGTCATAAAATTATACATCATGGAATTTGATAACGACAGGAAACGGCCAGCCACCAGCCGGATTGAAATAGCCTGCTGGTTTTTTGTTGTACTGCTAAATCCTTTGGCTAATTGGCTGGCAGTATTTTATAACAGGCCAATACTAATCTTGCCGGCGCTAATACTATTTAACCTAATTATATTGCCTGCCTACCTGTTTTACGCGGCCGTAGTGGTACCGCAGCTGCTTTTTAAAAAGCGGTATGCTTTTTTTGCGTTAATAAGCGCGGCGGTGTACATGGTAATACTGGCAATTTTAACTGGCATATATTCATTACTTGTCAAAGATGGCATTCCAGCGCCCGACCACGGTTATTTTTACCAGTCTGCCACAACAATTCTCCGCGAAAGCCTGTGGATATTCGTAAACATGGTTTTTGCCACTGGCATAGCCTATTTAAGGGATAGTTTGGCTAATAAGTTGGTGATGAAGGATCTTAAAAAAGACTCCATAATATTACGGCTAAAGTATTTGCGTGCCCAGGTAAACCCGCATTTTCTATTTAATACCCTAAACAGTATTTATTCGCTCAGCCTACAGAAATCTGATAAAACACCCGAAGTAATTATTAAATTAGCGGACATAATGCGGTACCTTATTTATGAAGGGGCCGCGCAGAAAGTTTTGCTTAGCAAAGAAATTGAGTTTATTCGCAACTATATTGATATTGAGAAAACTAGGTTTGACGCAGATGTGCGGTTTACAGTGGAAGGCGATGTAGAGGGGCTGCTAATTGAGCCATTTTTATTTATATCTTTTATTGAAAATGCGTTTAAGCATGCCATAAATAATTCAGTGGACGGCCCCTTTATATACATAACCGTAAAAATTAATGGCGATGAAATAACCATGACTGTAGTAAACAATACCGATATTGACCTTGAAACGCAGGCCAAGCGCATAAACGGCAAGGGCATAACAGGCAGCAAAGGACTATTGGAAATATTATACCCCGATGCATATGAGCTTAATATTATACAAACAGAGAAACAGCAACGGAAAATTAGTTCCATTGCAACAAAAAATGCCCGTGAGCGGCTGGAGATACTGTACCCAGACGCACACACCTTGGACGTTATTTTTAACAACAATGTTTTTACGGTATCGTTAATAATAAAACTTAACCCGCAGTGATAAGGTGCATTATTGTAGAAGACGAAACGCTTGCCCAGCATGTTATACAAAGCCACCTTGCGCAGGTGCAGGGTTTTGAATTGGTAGGCGTTTGCAAAAATGCCATTGAGGCCAGTAAAGTTTTAAAAGAGCGTGAGGTAGACCTTATTTTTTTGGATATACAATTACCAGGCATGACCGGCCTTAACTTTTTACGCTCGCTAACTAATCCACCGCTGGTGGTGCTTACCACGGCTTATGCAGAATATGCATTGGAGAGCTATGAGTTTAATGTGATAGATTATTTGCTGAAGCCCATATCATTTGAACGTTTTACCAAAACAATCAATAAAATAACCGAAGGGAGGCTGTTTGACAGAATAGCCAAGGAGGAGGCCGCTGTAAACGCCGACCACATTTTTATTAAATCCAACAGTAAATTCTTCAAGGTTAATTTTCCCGAGATTATTTACATACAAAGCATGAAGGATTATCTGAAGATTCAAACTGCTGAGTATAACCTGGTAACCCACCAAACCATGAACGATATGGAGCGGCTGCTGCCAGCAAGGCAGTTTATGCGGGTACATAAATCGTATATCGTGTCAGTTGGGTTTATACGAAGTATATACGGCAACAGCATAGAAATTGACAAAATAATCATTCCTATCGGCGCAAGTTACAAGGATAATGTGATGAGTTTGGTGGAAAGGAAGGGCTAAATACCCATTAATTGTTATAATTCTCATGTTTTTTCCAAAATATGCAATTTATTATTTGGAAAAGCTAAATTAATTAGTATTTTGCGTACTAAACCAATTAGTCATGAGTTTTGCAGGAAAAAATTTACGTTATCTGCGCAAGCTTCGGGGCTGGACGCAGGAGGAATTTGCCACCAAGCTTAAGATAAAGCGTTCCTTAATAGGGGCTTATGAGGAAGAAAGAGCCGAACCCCGTTTGGAGGTACTAGAAAACATGTGCAGTATTTTTAAGCTGAGCTTGGACGAACTGCTGCTGAAAGACTTATCTGAAGCCAAAACAGGAGGCAGTTACCTTGATAAGCGCAGGCAAATGAAAATGACCGCTGCCACGCAGGACATTCAATTTGTGCCTGTTAAAGCGGCTGCGGGCTATCTTGCCGGTTATGCAGACCCTGAATTTATTGACGAGCTTAACACCTTTACCTTACCCATGCTGGCACCCGGCCAGTACCGTGCCTTTGAAATTGTTGGCGACAGTATGCTGCCCACGCCAAGTGGTAGCGTGATTGTTGGCGAAAAGGTAGAGGCAATAGAAGAACTGAAGGCTAATAACACATACATAGTTGTGTCAAAAGGCGAGGGCATTGTATATAAGAGGGTAATGAAAAATAACCGGTTAAAGAACAAACTAACGCTGGTAAGTGACAATCCCGTGTACGAACCATACAACGTAAGCACTGAGGATGTGATAGAATTATGGAAGGCGCAGATGATTATTACCAAAGCCAACATACAACAGCGTTGGGATGTAAATCAGCTTGCCGGCCTGGTGAATAACTTACAGGAGCAAGTGACTTCTTTAAAAAAGAAGATGAACTAATACTGGCTTTTTTTCAGGTAATTGTATTTTGTTGCCAAGCGTGTTTTATGCATGTTTGGCAAGAAACCTAGTGATTGGCTGTTGCGCATTACTAGGTTATAAAATACCAGCGTCGGCAAAGCTAAAATGGCCGTCTTCGCTTACAATAATGTGATCCATCACTATTATGTCAAGCAGGCGTGCTGCCTCTTTAATTTTTTGGGTTAGCTCCTTGTCTGCGCGGCTTGGGGTGGTGTTGCCGCTGGGGTGGTTATGGCAAAGTATCATCCTGGTTGCATCGTGTTCAATGGCACGTTTTAAAATTATCCTTGGGTCGGCAATGGTGCCAGTAATGCCGCCTTCGCTAATTATTTCTGTGTGGTTTATTTTATGGGCACTGTTTAGGTAAAGCACCAAAAATACCTCCCGCTGCCGGTATTGTAACTGTGCCCGCAAATACTCTGCAATGTCTTTGCTGGTTAATATAATTGATTTCTTTCTGTCGGCACTTTCGCGGCGAATGCCAAACTCAAGTGCGGCTGCAATAGTAACTGCTTTTGCCTCGCCAATGCCCTTTACCTTCAATTTCAGTATTTCTTTAACGGATAATTTGCCAAGCTTTTGAAGGTCGTTGTTAACTGCGGCAAGCAATTCTTTTGCAACATCAACTGCACTTTTATCTTTTGTGCCGTTGTTTATCAATATGGCCAGCAGCTCAGCATTGCTTAATGCCGAGTAGCCTTTTAGCAATAATTTCTCTCTCGGCCTGTCGTCTTCCGCCCAGTTTTTTATGGAAGTGTTTTGCATTTGGCAAAAATTAAGGTTTTTCAAATTACAATATCTTGCGCTAATCTCTATCTTCGCCGCTTATCGTAAAATTTTATGGGTCCATCAGTAAAAATATTTTCCGGTACCGGTTCGCAGGAACTTGCAGAAAAAATAGCGAAACGATTTGGCGCACCGCTTGGAAAGATAACCATTCAAAAGTTTAGCGACGGCGAATTTCAGCCCATTTTTTTAGAAAGCATCCGTGGCGACTATGTTTTTTTGGTGCAAAGTACGTTTGCGCCCATGGATAACCTAATGGAATTGCTTTTGATGATTGATGCCGCAAAACGCGCCAGTGCCTATAAAATTATTGCCGTAATACCTTATTATGGCTTTGCCCGGCAGGACAGGAAAGATAAACCCCGCGTGGCAATAGGCTCAAAACTGGTGGCCACGCTGTTGGAAGCATCTGGGGCTAATAGGGTGATTACCATGGATTTACACGCACCGCAAATACAAGCTTTTTTTGAGATTCCGGTCGACCACCTAGATAGCTCCGCTATTTTTATTCCATATATTGAGCAATTAAAATTGGAAAACCTTACCTTTGCTGCCCCCGATGTGGGAAGTACCAACCGCGTAAGGGAAATTGCCAGCTATTTTAATGCTGAAATGGTTATTTGCGACAAGCACCGCAAGCGCGCAAATGAAATTGCCAGCATGGTGGTAATAGGCGAAGTAGCAGGTCGTGATATTGTTTTGATTGACGATATATGCGATACCGGGGGAACTTTGGCAAAGGCAGCGGGGTTGTTGATGGACAAGGGGGCAAGGAGCGTTAGGGCATTGTGTACACACCCCATTTTAAGCGGTAAGGCATACGAGAATATTGAAAACAGCGTATTGCAGGAGTTGATAGTGTGTGATACGATACCGCTTAGAAAGCCATCGCCAAAAATAAAGGTGATTTCAGTAGCCGATCTTTTTGCCATAGCGATAAGAAACGCGTATGAAAACAAAAGTATTACAAGCCTTTTTATTCATTCGCAGCTAAGAGGTAAGAGGTAGGAAAAGTTTATAGTTCACCTGTTTGAAAGTTCACAAGTTGGGCAATTTGTTAAACTCATGAACTGTATGAAACTGGTAAACTTTAAAACTAAAGAGTTTGTGAACAATTAAACAATCATAAAAACAACAATGAAAACAATTACAATCGAAGGACAACTGAGGACCGAATTTGGCAAGAAAGCCACCCGCCAACTTCGCTCTCAGGAACTGGTGCCTGGTGTAATTTACGGGGGTGCACAGGAGATAAATTTTTATGCTCCGGCAAAGGCCTTTAAATTATTGGTTTACACACCAGAGTTTCAGATAGCAGAAGTTAAGGTAGAGGGCAAAGCCTACCGCTGCATTTTAAAGGACCTACAGTTTGACAAAGTAACAGACGTATTGGACCATGTGGATTTGCTGGAGCTTGTTGGCGACAAGAAAGTGGTTGCCACCATACCCATTAAATTTACTGGCGTATCAATAGGCGTTAAAGGCGGCGGAAAGCTTATTACCAAAATGAAATCGTTAAAGGTAAAAGCACTGCCAGCAGATTTAACCGAAAATATTGAGGTTGACATTACTAATTTGGATTTGAACGGAAACATTAGGGTAGAAGATGTTAAGATTAAAAATGTGGAGGTGCTTAACTCACCACGTATACCCATTGCTTCTGTAGTATTAACACGCCAGTTGAAACAGGAAGAAGCGTCTGCACCAAAAGCTGCACCGGCTAAAGCTGCACCTGCAAAGGCTGCCGCACCTGCAAAGGGCGCCGCTGCCCCTGCAAAGGGCGCTGCCGCACCTGCCAAAGGCGCCGCAAAGAAATAGAAACGTTTTTAATAACAAAACCCTGCTATATGCAGGGTTTTGTTGTTTATAGCAAGCACACCACTATATGTCAAAATTTTTAATCATCGGTTTGGGTAACCCCGGCTATGAGTATGCGCATACCCGGCACAATATTGGGTTTGATGTTGTAACTGAGTTTGCATTAAAGCATGGCGGTATGTTTTCGCCAGCAAGGTTGGCGGATATGGCCGAAGTAAAATGGAAGGGTAAAATTTTTATTTGCATAAAGCCAACCACTTTTATGAACCTGAGCGGAAAGGCATTTAAGTATTGGATGGATAAAGAAAAAGTACAGCTTGAAAATACCCTTACGGTGGTGGACGAAATAGCGATACCATTAAGCAAGCTGAGGTTGCGCCCCAGCGGTAGCGATGCAGGCCATAACGGTTTGCGGGATATACAATTAACGCTCGGCACGGACAAATACCCCAAATTGAGGTTTGGGATGGGCAATAATTTTCCAAAAGGGATGCAAGTTGAGTTTGTATTAGGCAAGTGGTTTCCGGAAGAGATACCTATTGTAAAGAAGAAAATAGAAGCCTCGGTAGAGGTGATAGAAAATTTTGCAACCATGGGTATTGAAAGAACCATGAACCTAGTGAATAACAAAGAATTTGCGTGATTATTATTCTTTTATATATGATAAGGCATTAATTTAGCATAGTTGGCATAGATAAATAGCAAATACAGTTGCCAATATATCCAATACTCGTTAAAAACTATAGCAAAAAAACCTTTGTATTATTAAAAACACTTTGATCTATGAAAATTTTTTGTGTAGGGCGAAACTATGCTGAACACGCAAAGGAACTGAATAATGAAGTTCCAGACGAGCCTGTTATATTCCTCAAGCCGAAAAGTGCTTTGCTACAATCTAATGCTGCTTTTTTTTACCCTGAATTCACCAACGAATTGCATTACGAGGCTGAACTGGTACTGAAAATAGCAAAAAATGGCAAATACATTCCCGCAAACCAGGCTAGCAAATATTACAACGCTATTACTGTGGGGATAGATTTTACAGCCAGGGATTTACAACAGGAGTTAAAAAAGAAAGGGCTTCCGTGGGAAAAGGCGAAGGCTTGGGATAACTCGGCAGTTGTGGGCAAATGGATTGAGCTTACACCGCAAATATTAAAGAACCCTATTCATTTTTCGATGAAGCTGAATGATGTGGTGGTGCAGAAAGGGGTGAGCAAAGATATGCTCTTCTCTTTCGACAAAATTGTAGCTAATATATCGCAGTATTTTTCAGTAAATATTGGGGATGTTATTTTCACTGGCACCCCGGCTGGTGTAGGTGAATGTGTGGTAGGGGATGTGCTTACCGGCTTTTTTGAAGATATACAGGTTTTTGAGGTAGAAGTAAAATAGCACCGCTTAGTTTATACTTGCACAAAGGCGGGCAATTGACCGCCTTTGTGCATTTTAGTTTTGTGCGATGCCAAATTTTTATAATAAGCGTTAAAACAACTTGTTTTTTTATAACGCTTTTTGCAATTGTACAATTAATAAGCTAATATTAAGGTGCTTTCAGCATATTTTCAGCATGGCTAAGAAATTAATATGCGACCTTCATTAACGAAAATGCTTTGCCATTACATGCGCTTCCGTTATTCATAAACCATACTCCATAATGTTATGAAGGGGTTCCTTCTATTTTTTATAAGCTTAATTATTGCTTGTTTTGTTTCGAACGCCCAAAGCCAGCAAAAAAAATTTTTACGGCTTGGGGTTGAAGCCGGCTTATCGCAAAGCAACGTCACAGCCATAATGCAAGATAGTAAAGGGTTTATGTGGTTTGGTACGCAGGATGGGCTTAATAAATACGATGGCTATCAGTTTAAAATTTACAAAAGCAACCCTGCAGACTCCCTCAGCCTTAGCGGTAATTACATAAAAGGCATTACCCAAGATAACAAAGGCAATATTTGGATAGCTACCTGGGGTGGCGGCCTGAGTAAATTTAATACCGCCAACCAAGTTTTTACACGCTACACATATAAAAAAGGAAGGCCTAACACCCTGCCCGACGATTTTGTAAGCTGTGTTTTTAAAGATGGCCGGGGCAATATATGGGTAGGCACCCAAACAGCCGGATTATGCAGGTTTGAAGAAAAAACCAACACTTTTAAAACCTTAAGCAACAACCCCAACAATACCACAAGTTTGAGTGATAATTATGTGGTACGTTTGTTTGAAGATGCAGAAAAACGCCTTTGGATTGCTACCTTTTCAGGAGGTCTAAACCTTTTAAATGCAGACACAAATACTTTTACCCGGTTTTTAAACGACGAAAAAGACTCTACCACCCTGGCCGATAACTCAGTAAGTTGCATGGCAGATGCCCCAGACGGCCGTTTGTGGGTAGGTACCCGAAACGGCGGGTTAAACCTTTTAGACCCTGCAACCGGTAAATGTATTCATTTCAAGCATTCGGCAGATGCCAACAGCCTTGCACTGAATGCTGTTTTATCGATGGCGGCAGATGCCAGCGGACAACTTTGGATAGGTACCGAAAATGGAGGCCTCAGCATATTTAATTATGCAAAAAATAGTTTTTACAATTACCAGCAGGATGACATTGACTTTAACAGCCTAAGCAATAATTCGATCTATTCAATTTACCGGGATGGGTACAATAACATGTGGGTGGGTACTTACAGTGGAGGCGTTAACCTGTACAGTGTAGATGCAAACCAGTTTTTGCACTTTCGGCACAATTTATCGCCAAACAGCCTGAGCAATAATAGTGTGCTTGGTATGAAGCAGTTAAGCAATGGAAGTATTGGCATGGTTACAGATGGCGGGGGGCTTAACATTTACGATGCCAACAAAAACAAATTCACCATATATAAGCATACCAGTGGTAACACTAAAACCATTGGCAGCAATTATATACTTTGCCTTGACGAAGATGCAGACCAAAATTTATGGATGGGGACTGTTGATTCTGGTATATCCATTTTAAATCTTAAGGATAATACTTTTCGGCATTTAAAACATGATAATAATAAGGACTGGAGCCTTTGCAACAACAATGTTTCCGCCATTAAAATGGATAAGGATGGTGACTTTTGGGTTGGTACGTACGGGGGTGGTCTAGACATTTATAATCATAACACAAAACAGTTTACGCATTTCAGACACAACCCAACAAACTCAAATAGCATAAGCAGTGACCTTTTATGGGGGTTTTGCCAAGACAGGCTGAATGGGGTGATGTGGGCAGGTACATTTGAATCGGGCGTTAACCTGGTAGATAAGCAAACCTATAAAATTACCCGTTTGCGGCATGACGCAAGCAACGCACAAAGCCTGAGTGATGACAGGATAAATGCTATTTTTCAAGATCATTCCGGCAATATTTGGGTTTGTACTGCAGCAGGCCTTAACTGTTGGGAAAGGGGAACCCAAAAGTTTAAAAGATATTTTATACAGGATGGGTTGCCCAATAACATAATATTCAGCATACAGGAAGATGAGAAGTATAATTTATGGATAAGCACAAACATGGGGCTTGCGCAATTTAACCCAGATACAAAAAAGTTTACAAACTTTACCCCCGTTGAAGGTATACAATCTAACGAATTTAACGCAGACTGTGCTGTAAAAACAACGTCAGGAAATCTGTATTTTGGCGGCATAAATGGGTTTAATGTATTTAATCCCGCCAACATTAAAAAGAGTGGGTTTGACCCCCCACTGTTAATTACGGGTTTTGAAATATTTAACCAGGAAGTAGAAATTGAAAAAGATGCAAACCACCCATCCCCTCTAAAAAAGAATATTTCGGAAACAGACACTATTTTCCTTCCTTATAACCATTATGTACTTTCTTTTGAATTTGCTTGGCTCAATTACAGTCTTCAGCAAAAAAAGCAATACAGCTACATGCTGGAAAATTTTGATAAAGATTGGAGCAGCTTTAGCGAGAGACGTTTGGCTACCTATACCAATTTAGATCCCGGTACTTATATATTGAAGGTGAGGGGGTTAAAGAACGATGGAACCGTATCATCAAAAATTACAAAGCTGGTAATAGTAATTGTTACCCCGTACTGGATGAGTATTTGGTTTAAGCTCGGAGTAATACTGTTAGCTTTTGGCATCGTTTTTTTGTACATGTGGCTCCGGATAAAAAGAGCAAACAGGCAAAACGAAGTGTTGGAAACATTGGTGGAGGAGCGTACGGAAAAACTGGCCATATCAAACCAATTGGAGCACAAAGCTCGTATGGATGCAGAGCAAGCCAACCAAGCAAAAAGTGCATTTCTCGCAGCGATGAGCCATGAAATACGCACGCCTATGAACGGTGTAATGGGCATGGCCGACCTGCTGGCCGGTACTAACTTGGATAATGAACAGCAGCATTTTGTACAAACTATAATAACCAGTGGCGATGCCCTTTTGCATGTGATAAATGACATACTTGATTTTTCTAAAATAGAATCGGGGAAAATGGAGTTGGATTACGCCGATTTTAATTTACGTACCTGCGTGGAGGAAGTGCTTGACCTTTTTGCCGGCAAAGCCGCCGAAACCGGGCTTGACTTGTTGTACGAAATTGACCCCACCCTGCCCGAACATATTATGGGCGACAATTTACGGCTTAGGCAAATTTTAATGAACCTTGTGGGCAACGCTATTAAGTTTACACAAAAAGGCGAGGTTTTTATAAAAATTTACCCAGAAAATTTATCGGGCGATGGCATAACAATAGGTTTCTCGGTAATAGACACTGGCATTGGCATAACCGAAGAGCAGCAGGAAAAGCTTTTCAAAGCATTCTCCCAGGTAGATGGTTCTTCTACCCGCCGGTATTCGGGTACTGGCTTGGGCCTTGTTATATGCCAAAAACTGGTACACCTAATGCAAGGCGAAATTTCGGTTACCAGCCGGGAGCAGCAAGGAAGTGAATTTAAGTTTACTATTAAAACCAAGCCAGGAAGTTTTATTGAAAAAGTTAGAAATAACTGGAGGCAAGAGGGCATGGAAGGAAAGAAAGTGCTTATTGCAGATGATAACAAAACCAATGTTGCCATTCTTAAAATGCAACTTGAACAATGGATGCTTGAGGTAATACCGTGCTCGTCTGGCGCAGAAACGTTGATTGCACTTGAGCAAAATCCTGATATCGCGCTGGTTATTACAGATATGCATATGCCGGGTATGGATGGCATATTGTTGGCAGAAAAAATAAAGGAACTCCATACTACGTTACCCATAATATTGTTGAGCTCTGTTGGTGACGAAAGCTATAAAAAATATACATCCCTTTTTACGGCGGTACTTACAAAGCCTGTTAAGCAAAAAGCGTTATATGAGTATGTTTTTAATGCCTTGAAGCCGCAAAAAAAGCAACCTTCTAAACAAAATCTTGATAATCATGAAACGACTAAATTGGCAGATGAATACCCATTAGACATATTATTGGCTGAGGATGATAGTATCAATCAATTAGTGGCTGTTACTATGCTCGGTAAAATGGGCTATAAACCCGCCATAGCTGAAAACGGACTTATAGCATTTGATATGTGGCAGAAATACCAATACCCGTTAATACTAATGGACATGCAAATGCCCGGTATGGATGGTATTGAAACAACCAAAAAAATAAGACCTAACACGGTGAACAGCCTGCCTATAATTATTGCCATGACGGCCAACGCCATGCAGGGTGATAGGGAGAAATGTTTTGAAGCTGGCATGAATGATTACATTACCAAGCCGATTAACCAAAATAACCTCTCAGAAGTGCTTAAAAAATGGGTCGAATATATTACAAAAGATGGCCCTAATAATGTGGCAGGCACATAAAAACATATCGCTGCAAACATTTTTGTTGCAATTAACTTGTAAAACAGGCGTAAATGTAGGGCAGGATGCACATGTTAATGCCACTTTAACCAAAAACTTGCTTGTTAACCACCCCGCAGTTGTTATTTTAGCAAAATGCAAATTGAATTAAGGAATGTTGTGCCGGTGCCATTGAAGGATAAATTCGTACAACGGGCTTCTGATGTATGGAATGCCGGTATTATTTTTAAACAGGGGGAAAGAATTAAAATAAAGGCACCCAGCGGTACCGGCAAAACCACGCTGGTACATATACTATACAAATTGCGGAGTGACTATGAAGGGGATGTGCTATTGGATAACAAAAACTCAAGGCATATTGAGGATGATGCACTTGCAATAATAAGGCAGCAAGAGATGAGCATCATCTTCCAGGACCTGCGTTTGTTTCCCAACTTAACCGCAAGGGAAAATATTGAACTTAAGCGGGTACTGCAAGCCCCTTTTTGTGAAAGTAGCACCATTGACACCATGGCAGAACAGCTTGGCGTAACCCATATCCTAAACCAGCGGGCTGGCCTTTGCAGCTATGGGGAGCAGCAGCGGCTTGCCATTATCCGCGCCTTGGTACAGCCTTTCAGTTGGCTTATTATGGATGAGCCCTTCAGCCATCTTGACCAGGCGAACATCGGAAGGGCTGTTGCCCTTATTGACGCAGAGTGCGCAAAACGGAATGCCGGCTTTATTTTAACCGACCTTGATGAAGACAACCATTTTGCTTACACAAGGCAATTGGCGCTTTAACCAGTTTCCAGTTGTTATAACACCGTAAGCTATACATTACTTTAAAATATCGCCACCAACTTTAAACTCCGAACTGAAAACTCCAAACCAAAAACTATAAACAATTACTATGTTGAATATACTTTTAAAGAAATTGATAAAGGCGGGGGCAGGGCGCAGCCGTTTTATAATGGCTATAGTCGGCTTAAGCATTTCGCTGCTGCTTATCTTTTCTTCGGTGCAGTTGGAGGCTGACTACAGTGATATGCTTAACAGCAAAAATAATAGGGACAGCGTTGCCAATTTTTTGGTGATTAATAAGGAGGTCACCGGCAATCAAGCTTCCACTACGTTATCTGATGCTGAAATTGCCGACTTAAAAAACCAACCCTTTGTAGAGCAAACGGGGCTGCTTACGCCCGGCCGGTTTAAAGTATCGGCACAGGGTGCCAGCAACAGCATCCCCTTTTCTACCGATTTCTTTTTTGAAAGCGTGCCCGATGAGTTTATTGATGTACAAAGCACCAATTGGAAATGGGACGACAAGAGTACCTATATACCCATGATTGTACCCAACATGTTTTTAACCATGTATAATTTTGGCTTTGCACCTTCCCAAGGGCTTCCGCAGCTTTCGGCCGAACTGGTAAAAAGCCTGCCGGTACAAATAAGCATTACCAGCCCAGCCGGTACGGTTAACTATTTCGGCAAGGTGGTGGGTTTTAGTGATAGGATATCGTCTGTGCTGGTTCCGCAGCCATTTATGGACTGGGCGAATACAAAATTTGGCAGCAACTTGAATGCAAAACCAAGCAGGTTAATTATTAAAACACTAGACCCCGGTGACCCAGTTTTAACAACCTACCTTAAAGCACATGGTTTAACAACCGATACCGATAAAACACGCTTTAGCAAATTGAGGAAAACCGTTGATATTGTAGTAGGTTTTTCATGGGTTACCGGCGCTGTAATGCTGCTGTTTGCACTGCTGATATTCACCCTGTTTATACAGCTTACCATTGCCTCGGCAAAAGAAGAAATATACTTGCTTATTACCCTTGGCACTGCCCCTAAACAATTACAGTATTTTTTAATGAGGCAGTTTTTCCCGTCCAATATAGTTATAACGGCAGTAATGCTGGCCTTGGTAGGGGTCTTGCAGGTTTGGCTGCAGCAATTTTTGCATAAGCAAAATATTTATTTAAGCCCGGTAATATCTATTTATACTATTTCGGCGGGGGGGCTTATATTGCTTGTGTTGTGGGTTGTAAATTTTACTACTATAAAAAAATATATCAAGCACCGATAAATAGATGGCTTGATGTAATTTTAAAAGGCTGGTTAAAAAGTAAACTGGCTGAACCATGCCGAGGCAACGTTCAGCCCGTTTATTGTGTTAATAAACTTGTATTATTTAATAGTTTCTTCTTCCTCTTCTTCGTCATCGTCTTCCTCCTCTTCATCACCAAGTTCCTCTTCGTCAAATTCTATTTCGTTAAAATTCCAGTCGTCGTCATCATCTTCAAACAAGTCCTCATATTCTTCCACCTGCTCTTGGGTTAATTCTTCAATAATTTCAAACACAAAATCGTCTTTCTTTTTCCAAACAGTGGTTTCAACTTCATCAATGTGTAGTAATAGCAGGCTTTTTGCGGTTTCGAGTACCACCTGTGTTAATGTAATGTCGCCGCCTTCGGTTTCCCGTATCAAATAATAATGGTCAAGCTCCAGGTTTTCATACGTTGCCATAAAATTAATTTTAACCCAAATGTCATTATTTAAAATTCAATAAGTATTAAATCTTATATTAATCCTAGGTTAACAAGTTTGTACATAAGGGTTATGCTTTTTTTCATGGCCAATGGTTGTAACGGAGCCATGGCCTGAATAAACAACCGTTTCATCCGGTAGTGTAAACAGTTGCTCATGTATGCTTTTTATCAATTGGGCGTGGTTGCCGCTAGGCAAATCTGTTCTGCCAATACTTTCCAAAAACAGCACATCGCCACTTATAACAAAATGTTGTGCTTCACAATATAAGCTTACGCTGCCTGGTGAGTGGCCGGGCGTAAACAATATTTTGAGCGAATCTTCGCCTAAGAAAATGTTATCGCCAGGTTGCAGAAAGTGTAGTGGCCCTTTATAGTTATCGAATGACAAGCCCCACATAAGCCCAAACGCTGGTGCCCACTCAAATACCTTTTCTTCATCCTTGTGCAGGTATAATTCAAGTTTGTACGTTTCTGCCGCCCATTTATTGCCGAAAACATGGTCAAGGTGGCAATGTGTATTTATCAGCATAACCGGTGTAAGTTGCTGTTGGGCTATATGTGTTTTTAGTGTTTCCTGTTCAGCCGTAAAATAACATCCGGGGTCAATAATAAGTGCATCCCCTTTTTCGTTGCTAAGCAGGTAAGTGTTTTCCTGTAACGGGTTAAATGTAAAATGTTCAACTTTTATCATAATACTTTTTTTACAAGTCCTTTACAAACATTTGTGCTAATTTTAAAATTCTAAAGATTGGATATGCAATTTAAACGCCTTTGTGCCGGATTGTGCTTTATATTTTCTGTATTGTTGCTTCCTGCTGCGTTGCGTGCCCAGGTTAATGCCGTTGAATTTGGCAAAAACAGGCTACAGTATAAAAAGTTTAAATGGAAGTTTTACCAAAGCCCCAATTTTAACGTTTACTTTAACCAAGACGGGCTTGAACTGGCCAAATATGTTACCCAAATAGCAGAGCAGGAACTTAAACCAATCGAACAGTCTGTAGAGTATAGCCTGCAGCGCAGGGCTAATATAATTATATATAATAGTTACGAGGATTATAAAACCAGCAACATCGGCCTTGGCATTGACTGGCAAAATTCCGGCGGTTTAACCAAGCTGGTTAACAATAAGATGGTGCTGTATTTTGACGGAAACCACAATAACCTGCAAATAAAGGTACGTGAAGGGATAGCCAGGATATTGACTGACAATATTTTATTTGGTGATGATATTGGAGAGTTTGCCAGTAATGCGGCACTGCTTGACCTACCTCAATGGCTTACGGACGGTTATGTGCAGTATATAGCCGAACATTGGAGCACAGCGAAGGATGACCAGTTAAAAAGTGCAATGCTGAGCGGCGATTATAAAAATTTTTACCAGTTTGCTTTTGAAAAGCCGGAGGTTGCCGGTAATGCCTTTTGGTATTATATAGCCGAGAAATACAAACCGGAGAACGTAACCTACTTTTTATACTTGGCGAGGCTGTATAAAAACCTTAACACTGCGTCGATGCGCATTTGTAAAAAGAAGTTTAAGGAAGTGCTGGCCGATTTTATGGAATACGAAGGCCAGAAATATGAAGAAGACATTAAAAAGCGAAGAAATGCACCTAAGGGAAGGTTAAGCGTTGTAGAAGAATCGACAAAAGCGATTGACTATTACAATTTTTCGGCAAATCCCAACCCCAAAAGCAACTCCTACGCGGTGGCAAAATTTAAAAAGGGTGTTTATAGCGTAAAATTTGTTGATAATCTTTACGATGAAAAGGTTTTGTTGAAATATGGTGTAAATACCCTTGGGGCTAATATAGCGCCTAATTACCCGATACTTTCGTGGGATGGAAAAGGTAGCCGATTGTTGGTAATATACCCCAAGCAGGGTGCGCTAAATATGTTTGTGTATGATGTAATTGGCAATAGCAAAAGGTTTAAGCAAGTTATTGAAGGGTTTGACCAAATATTGGATGCCAGTTTTATGCTTGATGCCAACACGCTTTTAATAAGCGGGGTAAAAAACGGGCATACGGATATATTTACCTACAAAATTGACAACGGTAAAATTAAGGCAATCACAAACGACGTATACGATGACCTTGACCCAACATTTGTTTCGTTCCCCAACCGTACTGCCGTAATATTTGCATCTAACAGGCCCGGTGTAAACGCATCAACAGCCGACACTGCCATACCCAGCAGAAACCATTATAATATATTTTTGGTTGACCTGCTAAATACCGGCGATACCAAACAAATAACGCAGCTTACTAATGTTAAGTACGGTAACGCTCGTTACCCTATGCAATACAATAACAACCACTTTACTTACGTAAATGACGAAAACGGTATAGCCAACAGATGGGCTGGCTTTTTTGCTACCAAGAGAGACGGGTTGGACACCTTATATTATATTGGTGACGAAATACTGCGTAACCCAGGCGACAAGGAGATTGACAGCACCCTTAACGCTTGGCAAAAGCAGGAACCAGACAGCATCAGCTATTTTCAGGTATATAAGGATTCTACCTATACTTTTCCTATAACAAACTATGAGAGCGGCTTGCTAGAAACCAGAATTTCTGGTTATAATGGCCAAGTGAGTGAAGTAAGGCGCGAGGGCGATGAAAAGTTTTTATATAAACTAAAGGTTGACTCCGTTATTATTAGAAAGAGAAATGTAACTGCCAGGCCTACCGAGTACATTAAAAAAATGATTCAGCAGGAAAGGATGGCAAACGGTAAAGTGGTTGAATTGAAAAAAGACTCCGCATCCCTAAAGCCCAAACTCAAGGCAGATATATTCCAGAATGAATTTGATGACGAAAAGCCTGATTCAACCAAGCCAAAACCGCTGGCTGCCATTGCCAATACCACTGCTGTTTTGCAGCCTGGTAAAGAGCCTGTACTTAACAAATCGAAACTATACGACTATCGGTTGAAATTTGATGCCGACTATGTGCTTGCCGGCATTACCAATAATATACTTGTTAACCGCTATCAAATTTATGGCGGCGGCCACGGCCCAATACAATTGGACAATGGCAATAACGTTAATTTTACGTTTAGGGTGGGTGCAAGCGACATTATGGAAGATGTGAAGTTTGTTGGAGGTATAAGAATGGGTACCAACCTAACCGATAAGGACGTATTCTTTTCTTATCAAAATTTTAGAAAACGACTTGACTGGGGGTTAACGTATTACCGAAGCAACCAAACAAACTTTTCCGGGCTTTTTGGTGGGCAGTACGCTAGTTATGATAATATGCTTATTACAAACCTTTATCAAGGCAACCTTTCATTTCCGATAGATGAAATTAAAAGCATTAAGTTAACAGTTGGCATAAGGAGCGACAAGGCTGTACTAAGGTCATTTGACAACGCGCTAGGCTATCCGGATATTTCTACCTTGAGTATTAAGGATTCTACAAGGCTAACGGCTGTTTCGCATTTGGAATATATATACGACAACTCGATTAACCCCACGCAGAATATATGGAATGGGTTTCGGTGGAAGATATATACCGACCTTAACTTTCCGCTTAACAGTGGTACAAACTCTGTAACAGGGTCGGTGCTTGATACAAAACCCATTTTTAATGTTGGCTACGATGCCAGATACTATTATAAAATTTATCGCAATTTTATATGGGCGGGAAGGGCAGCCGGCGATTTTTCGTGGGGTGATTCAAAAATAATTTATTACTTAGGCGGGGTAGACGGTTGGCTGGGCCCCAAGTTTAACGATAAAAACACAGTATCTGGCAACCAAAACTATGCTTTCCAATCCTTGGAATTGAATATGCGCGGATACCAGCAAAATATAGCGCACGGTAACAATGCGATGGTTTTTAATAGTGAATTTAGGCTGCCAGTATTCACCACCTTTTTCAACAAGCCCATAAACAATGCATTTGTACGCAATTTTCAATTAATACAGTTTATTGATCTTGGAACCGCTTGGGAGGGTTCCATCTCTAATATCGGCAGGCCGACCAATATTTATGCCGACCCGTCTACGCCGGTGGTTGTAAAGGTTAGAGCAGGAGGTATTGGCCCATTTGCAGGAGGATATGGTTTTGGCGCACGTAGCACACTGCTAGGGTATTTTTTAAAGTTTGATGCCGGATGGCCAATGGGTGGCTTTTTTAGGGGCAGCCCCGTATTGTATTTTGCTTTAGGGTTTGATTTTTAATACATATGTCGGTTTGGGCTAACGGCTTTTGTATGCCGGCCGGTATTGACATAAAAAAACCCAGTTGCACTTCTATATTGCAACTGGGTTTTTTATTTGAATGTGTTTGGGCTAAAACTTTATTTCTTCGTCATTGGCATCAAAAAACTTGAACTCAGTAAAATAATAATCGGAGTTGGGTTTTATTTTAATGGGTGTTTTAAGCTTACGCTGCCATGTGCGCCGTATGTTACTAAAAAAGCCCTTAGTTAAATGGGAATACACAATAGGATGCACCAAAATGGTTAAGTTTTCGTGCTTGTGGGTAACCAAGTAATGCAACCTTTTTTCTATCTCGTCTTCCAAAAGGAATGTAGAGGTTATTTTGCCTGTGCCGTTGCAACTTGGGCAAATTTCGGCGGTGTTTATGTTTACTTCCGGCCGCATACGCTGGCGGGTTATTTGCATAAGCCCGAATTTTGAAATGGGAAGAACAGCATGCTTCGCCCTGTCGCTGTGCATGTATTTTTCCATGGCATCCTGTAACTTCTTCTTGTTGTCAGGCAGCTTCATGTCAATAAAATCAACCACAATTATACCACCAATATCGCGCAGCCTTAGTTGGCGGGCAATTTCGTCTGCCGCCTCCATATTGGTTTCCACGGCATTTTCTTCCTGGTTATTGCTTACGCTTTTGTAACCGCTGTTAACATCAATAACATGTAGCGCCTCCGTATGCTCTATAATAAGGTAGGCCCCGCTGTTAAGGTTAACGGTTTTGCCAAATGATGATTTAACCTGTTTGCTTATACCATATTGGTCAAAAATGGGCAACCCATTGTTATGCAGCGATACAATCTCCGCTTTATTGGGTGCTATTTTTTGAATATAGGTTTTGGTATCGGTATAAATATTTTTGTCGTTGGTAATAATGCGGTTAAAATCTTCATTAAGCAAGTCTCTTAAAATACTGGTTGTTTTATCCTGCTCGCTCAGTATTTTAAAAGGCGGTTGGGCATTCTTAAGGTTCTTTTGTATTGTCTTCCAAGTTTCAACCAAGCTCAAAAGGTCTTCGTGCAGCTCTGCTGTGTTTTTTCCTTCGGCCGCAGTACGTACAATAACGCCAAAGTTTTTATGCTTAATGGACTCTACAATTTTTTGCAGCCTTTTTCTTTCGTCGGAGGAGTGTATTTTTTTAGAAACGGCAACAATATCGTTAAAAGGGGTGATTACCACAAAGCGCCCTGGTAATGAAATTTCGCAACTTAACCTGGGGCCTTTGGCGGCAATAGGCTCTTTTAATATTTGTACTAGTATATTTGGCTTACCGTTAAGTACTTCGTTAATTTTCCCTGTTTTTACAATTTCAGGTTCAACATTAAACTTGGCAAAATCAAACAAATCGGGGCTTTTGTCTGATATAGACATTTGTGTAAATTTCAGCAGAGAGCGGGCGTACGGGCTTAGGTCGGTATAATGCAAAAAAGCATCTTTCTCAAAGCCAACATCAATAAATGCGGCGTTAAGTCCGGGTATAAGTTTTTTAACCTTACCCAAATAAAGGTCTCCTACTGCAAAACTGGCATCCGCTTTTTCGTTGTGAAGCTCAACCAGCTTTTTATCTTCCAGCAACGCAATTTCCACACCGCTTGGGGCTGCGTTTATAATAAGTTCTTTGTTCACAAAATGCAACTTTTAATAAATGGTTCATTGTATTGTAAAGGCAATACAACACAGTAATATTCATTCCACATGATCATGCTTCACACTGTTCTGCCTTAAAGGATAGGAAAGGTAAAAAGTTGCTGATAAAAAGGGCAGCTTGTGTAAGTAAGCAATGCCCCGCTGTGCAGGGCATTGCTGTATTATTTCCAAGAAGAATTATTTATTTTTCTTCTTATGGCGGTTTTTTCTTAATCGTTTTTTACGTTTATGCGTCGCAATTTTATGACGCTTTCTTTTTTTACCACAAGGCATAATTAAATAAATTTTGTTTATATAAAACTGTTATTGCAATGCTTTTATCCTGTTTTCTATTTCCTTTTGTGCCTCAGGTACTGTTATCAGTTGTTCGGCACTTTTATACCATCGTATGGCATTTTGCTTATCCCCTTTTCGTTCGTAACTTTCTGCAAGGCTAAAAACCGCTTCTAAGTTACGGGGCTGTTTATTAACCACTTTCAAAAAACGTTCTACAGCCTTATCATACTGCCCGCTTTTTATGCCACCCATTCCCAACATAAATTGCGCGTACATATTATTTGAGTCTGTAGCTGCCACCTGCCTTATAGCCATTATGCCCTGCATAGGGTTTGCAGCTATATTGCCAAACATGTAGCAAGCCCCCAAGCCTACTTTAGAAGAATCATTGGCGGGATTTAAAGCAAGTGCACGTTCAAAAAGTGTCTTAGCCTGTGTAGCCTGCCATGTTTGCAGGGCTGCATCATCCTCTGCCATAAGCCTGTCTAAAAGCAAATGGGCTGCAAAGGTGAGGTTTTTTTCAGAATTTTCCAACTTAGCAGCTTCTCCAATATAAAAAGCACTTATAGCAGGTTGCCTGCCGGTATCTCCCCAAAATTTGGCAAGCTCCTTATACACCTCTATCTTTTGTGCTTTTACATCACCCCTTACCACACCGTTCTCTAATGCCAAAAGCCTTGTAACCTGTTGCTGTACAAGAGGTTTCTTAGCTTTTGCAATAACATCGGCGGTGGAAATTACTGGTATGGCTGCACCATTGGCTCCCGCGTCTGCCGTTGGCATTGCGGGTGTATTTGGTTTAGGCGGCGGCGTAGTTTGCCCGAAAAAAAATAATAAAACAAGTAGTATAATGCCGGCTGATACAAGAATAGTCTGTTGTTTTTTCACAAATGCAAAATTAAAGCGCAAAGCTACTGTGTATTGTGCATTTGTTTAACCTCGTTTACGAATTCTTTCGAGGGTTTGAAGGCCGGTATAAAATGCTCGGGAATATTTACGGCAACATTCTTCTTAATGTTCCGGCCAATTTTTGCGGCTCTTTTTTTGGTGATGAAGCTTCCAAAGCCCCGTACGTAAATATTTTCGCCTTTCGCAAGGTTTTCTTTTATTTCTTTAAGCAGGGTTTCCACGGTTACAAGAACATCAACCTTGGGTATGCCCGTTTTATCAGAAATATTGTTAATGAGATCAGACTTTCTCATATGGTGTTTGTTTAATGGTAAAATGCATTTTTATTTATCAAATATAACAAAAGGTAATTTATTGAAAGTAAAAATATAAAATATTATTAGGTGTTTTGAGTTGAACGGCAAGCAATTGACATAAACGGCGTTCGTTTAAAATATTGTACACAGGTATTTAAATATTACTTCTAATCCCCAATTTTGCACCACAATGGCAACAGTAGCGTTTACAAACCTGTTAATGCAATGGCATTTTACAAGCAATAAAAGGCAAATGCCCTGGAAGGGTGAGAAAAACCCCTATAAAGTTTGGTTGAGCGAGGTTATTTTGCAGCAAACCAGGGTAGAACAGGGCTGGGAGTATTTTGAACGATTTACTCAACGCTACCCAGATATTACTACTTTGGCCGCCGCAAAGGATGAGGATGTTTTTAAGCTTTGGGAAGGATTGGGGTATTACAACCGTTGCAAAAACCTGCTCGCCACCGCCCGGCTGGTTACAAATACATACAACGGCATTTTTCCATCCGACTACGAAACCATACTTTCCCTTAAAGGTGTTGGCACCTACACCGCAGCTGCTGTTGCATCATTTTGTTTTAACCTTGCCTACCCCGTAATTGATGGAAATGTTTTACGCGTTTTATCAAGGGTATTTGCCATAGAAACCCCGGTTGACAGCAAAGAAGCAAAAAAAATATTTACCGCGCTGGCAGAAGATCTGCTAGATAAAAATGACCCCGGGGCATTTAACCAAGCCATAATGGATTTTGGGGCAACGGTATGCAAGCCCGCATTACCGCTGTGTAGCAGTTGCGCCTTGCAAAAAATTTGCCAGGCATATAAAACAGGCAAAGTGAACATATTGCCTATTAAAGAAAAAACGCTGCAACGTAAAAAGCGGTGGTTTACTTATTTTATTTTTGAAAATAGTGATAAAGTTCTGGTGCATAAAAGAACCGAGAGTGATATATGGCAAAACCTGTTTGAGTTTTATTTGGTGGAAACACCTAGCGACCCCAAATGGACAAAAGGATTGGTAAATGAATTGCTGGGCAGCCAGCTAGGCATAACAAACACGGAAGACTATTTTATACATGCCGCTGACCGCCAGCAGCTTACTCACCAGGAAATAGATGGTTATTTTATTACGGTTGGCCTAAATGCCATTCCTGCCCCGTTACTAAACCTGCCTAATTTTAGCTGGCAGCCAAAAAATGCCATTGAACAATTGGCCTTTCCCCGGTTTATTAACCAATACTTGGCCAAAAATTCGCACCAAGGCCAACTTTTTTAATTGTTAAACCTGTTTAGATTTATACATTTTGTTGTTTTTTATTTAATTTTAAAAGTGAATAGCTTAGTTTACTTTAACAGGGGAAATTAAATAAAATTGTATGAGAGGTGTAAACAGGGTGATGTTAATTGGAAATTTAGGGAAAGACCCGGATGTTCAATACCTTGAAGGTAATATAGCTGTGGCAAAGTTTCCGCTGGCAACAACGGAAACTTATAAAGACAGGACCGGCAAATTAATTTCGCAAACCGAATGGCATACAGTTGTTTTGTGGCGCGGCTTGGCTGACTTGGCGCAAAAATACCTGCACAAAGGCAGTTTAATATATGTGGAGGGGCGGTTAAGAACCCGCAGTTGGGAAGATAAGGAGGGGAATAAGAAATTTGCGACCGAAATAGTGGGCGATAACCTTATTATGCTTGATAAAAGGGGAGATGGACATGGAGGCGGCTATTCACCTCAGGGTGGCGGATCTCAAGACAATCCCGAGGGTTTTTCAGGGCCGGATATACCGCCATTAGGCGATGAACCCACCGAGGGTTTGCCTTTTTAACGTGCGTTAACAAAAATTGTGTAGTTTCATGTGTGTTTAGTGGCATGGCGGTACTACCGTTATATGTAGCCGTCAAATATTATTAACCAAACCTAACAATTTTGGATATTCACCTTGCTCAGTTAAATAGTTTTTCAAATATGCCTTTGCTTGCCGTTTTCGACCCTGCGGCAACTACTGTACTTGTATTTATACTATTAGTATTAATGGTATTTTCTTTTATTATATCCGGTGCCGAAGTGGCTTTTTTATCACTATCCCATAAGGATATTAACCTACTTAAAACAAAACAAAAGGACTCCTACAAAAGGGTAATAAATCTGTTAGAGGAGCCAAAATTGTTATTAGGGTCACTGCTAATTGCAAACAGCGTAACAAATATCGCTATCATCATTATTTCCAGCTTGGTGGTGGATGAAACCGTGCATTTAACCGGAGGAACGATGTGGAGCATGATGTGGGCGGCCGATTTTGTGATTAAGATTGTGTTGGTTACATCCATGTTATTGTTGTTTTGCGAAATAATGCCCAAAGTGCTGGCCAATAACAATAACATTCGTTTTGCGGAATATTCAGGCCTTATGGTAGAATTTGTGTACTACTTGTTTAAACGGCCGGGCGCATGGTTGGTAAATTTTACTGACTTTGTGGAAAAGAAATTGGGGTCTGGTAGTAAAAGCCAGTCCAGTATGGAGGAGCTTAACCAGGCCATAGGCATAACCTATTCAAACGAAAATCCAGACGAAAAAAACATATTAATGGGTATTGCTAAGTTTAGCAATATAACGGTAAAACAGATTATGCGCAGTAGGCTTGATGTTAACGGTGTAGACGAGAAAACCCCATTTGGTGACATAATAAAGCGCATTGAGGAGCTGCATTATAGCAGATTGCCTGTTTATAAGGAAAACCTTGATGAAGTTACCGGTATACTGCACACCAAAGATGTGCTGCCATATATAAATAACGAACCGGACTATGATTGGCAGCCACTTGTTCGGCCGCCTTATTTTGTACACGAGCAAAAGCTGATAGAGGACTTGTTGCATGAGTTTCAGCTTAAGCATATACATTTTGCCGTGGTGGTGGATGAGTTTGGGGGAACCAGCGGTATTGTAACACTGGAAGACGTGATGGAGGAAATTATAGGTGATATTAAAGACGAATTTGACGATGAGGAAATTGCCTATAAAAAGCTTGATGATAGCAACTACATTTTTGACGGTAAAACTATGTTACATGACGTTTGCAAAATTATGGAGCTGCCGTTGGAAACATTTGATAGCATAAAGGGTGAAAGTGAATCGCTGGCTGGGCTGGTGTTGGAAATTGCAGGCGAA
>Ga0364894_10210_pt1 | contig 29883 bp, 31 predicted proteins | sample ExccelJu500001D4_FD_206942 | JGI IMG/M metagenome (GOLD analysis project Ga0364894, IMG submission 206942) | Enriched cells from Trout Bog Lake Hypolimnion, Wisconsin, USA - BchlTB.July16.5000.01.D4 | ecosystem: Environmental > Aquatic > Freshwater > Lake > Hypolimnion/Profundal zone | place: USA...
CGCCATTGGCAAACATTTTATCCCCTGCTGTAAGCTGGCCCCAGGCAGTGTCTACAGGTGCCCTTTCATCGTTCCGCCTTTCAGGTATTTTTGTTTCAGCATTTTGAGCCGTTGCGGATAGTAACATCAGCAAGCAGCCTATGGTAGACATTAATTTTTGCACTTTCACCCGTTGTGTATTTACGTTTTTTTAGAAAAATCAAATGTCATTATTTTATTGCTTTTATCCGCCTAAGTGGATATTAAGGTTACGATAATAATTTAAGGCAGAAGGGGAAATTGTGCATTTTTGGGCGATGAGTTTTGCAGAAAAATCTGTGACTATCCGGTATTTGGTTTGGCTGGCAATAGGTCCCGATACTGGCGCAGGTCTCCCGACCTGTGCCTTACTTTTACATGTCTGCAAAGAAGTGCAGGCAGAAGCAACCGAAGTAAGTTTAATGCATTTCCAGCATAGCCAAGCTGTCTGAAATTTGGGAATAAGCAGTTTAATGGCACAGATGGAGAGGCCTGCGCTGGTTGGTGTTCGCTAGTAGTTACGCCTCGGGGGCAATGGACATGGCAAGCGGCCCTTCATTTGAAACTAACCCTATTTGGGAAACAGGATTATTGCAGCCGCATGTTAATAGAGCCGCATGAGAGGTTGATGCTTTAGAAGATGCAGCATTTACTCCAGAACAATTTAAAGCACTTCAAAAATAGCCTAATTTGCAGGCAGCATTTCGTGGGAATAGGATTGATGTAAGGTGAAGTGGATACGTAGGCAGAAATCAGGGGCAAAGAAAAGTTTATATGTAGCCAATATTGATAAAACGGGCGCACTCACGCTCACCAAAAAAATTGACGTGTCTGTCGGCAATAAAACAACCACGCCTTTGGGCATTGGACTTTGCGACAAAAATATTGCCTTGGTGGCGCTAGCCATACCCAACCAAGTGGCCGTTGTGGATGTTGCCGCAGGCAAAGTTGTGGCTAAGATACCGGTGGGTGTTTGCCCTTACGCAGTAATCATCAGCAAAGACAAAAGGTTTGCCTTTGTAAGCAATTTTGGCGGGCCGCACCCCCAAAAAGGCGACAGGACAGAGCAGTCTGCCGGCACCGATGTTGCCGTGGATGAGCGTTCTGTGGCATTACGTGGCTCTGTTACAGTTATTGATATTAAGGCAAGAAAAACGGTTGCACAAATAACCACCCGTATTCACCCAGAATCCATGGCCTTGTCACCCGACGGCAGCTTACTGTATGTGAGCGATGAAAGTGGTGATGGCATAAGTGTGGTGGATGCTAAAACGTTTGCAGTTGTACAAACCATTAGTACAAAGCCAGATGCATCCCTGCCATACGGCAGCTTAACTACGGCTTTGGCGTTTAACCCGGATGGCAAAATTTTATATGCAGCCAACGCAGGCAACAATGCCATTGCACTTATTAACCCCGCACAACCACAAAATGGCCCCTACGCGTTTATTGCAGCAGGCGGGTTTCCCGGATCTGTTTGTGCCGACGGGCATAATGTTTTTATTGGTAATGTTACCCCGCTAAAACAAGGCTCATTGCAGAAAGTGGCACTCCCCCAAAACAAGGTTCAATTAGATGCATATACTGCCGAAGCAAAAAAGGGGTTTCATTTTATTGACATGCTAAGGGCACAGGCCGCATCAGATTTAAATGCCAAGCCCACGCCGGTACCTACAAACATAGGCGAACCATCTGCCATAAAGCATGTGGTGTATATTATACGGGAGAATAAAAAATTTGACCAGGAACTTGGCGACATCGGTATGGGAAATTGCGACCCTAAGCTTGTTCAGTTTGGTGACAGTGTAACGCCTAATGCGCATAGCCTTGCCAAACAATTTCTGCTGCTGGACAATTATTATTGCAACGGTGTAAACTCCAGCGACGGGCACCAATGGGCCATACAGGGCATTACCACCCCCTACCACGAAAAAGATTTTTCAGCCGGCCGCTGCGCGTACGATTTTGGCACAGACCCTTTGTGTTATGCGGGCTGTGGCTTTATTTGGGACCACCTGTTGCGTAAGGGTATTTCGTTCAGGAATTTTGGGGAAACAGACCTTGCCGAAGTTACACCCGGCAAAACTTGGACAAACATTTACGATGCTTGGAAAAGCAACAGCGACTCCGTTTGGTACAAATGCGCCTATCAAATGGGCGGGCTGGAGAAATACAGCGATTTGCGCTTTCCCGGCTGGAATTTGACGATTACCGACCAGGTAAGGGCCGATAGGTTTATTAGCGCATTACACGAATACGAAGCAAAAGGCAGCCTGCCCGAGTTTATGATTATTTATTTGCCCAACGACCATACCAGCGGCTATGGCGACGGCATACCTACCCCGCGCGCTTATGTGGCCGACAATGACCTTGCGACCGGACGTGTGATAGAAGCGCTTACTAAAAGCCCTTTTTGGAAAGACATGGCCGTATTTGTAAACGAAGACGACCCTCAAAGCGGCACCGACCATGTGGACGCACACAGGAGTGTTTGTTATATAGCCAGCCCATTCGCAAAACGTCATACCCTTCTCAGTAAATTTTATAACCAGTCATCTGTGTTGCACACCATCTGCCAGATATTCGGCGTGCAGCCCATGAACCAGTTGGTGGCCATGGCCCCGTTAATGACAGATTGCTTTGTGGACAACCCCGATTTTACTGGCTATACTTCCTTAACGCCACTTGTTGCTGTAAACGAGATGAACCCGCCAAAGAACAAGCTGAGCAAAACCACTGCCATGCTGGCCCCTTTAACGCAAAGGATGGATTTCTCCAAACCAGACATGATTGACAGCGATGCCCTATTGTTCAGCAAGTATATATGGTCTACCATATATGGGGATAAACCTTTCCCTACAAAATATTTTGCCGTGCAGCCGAAAAACCTAAAGGCGCTGGGGCTGCAACTGGATAGGCAAGTGAAAGATGAGGATTAAGGTATTGTGAAACCTTATAAGCTTTCGAAAACCTTATAGGTTTAAGCTACTGGTTTACATCATCCAGCAGCCTTTCAATTTTGGGATATACCGTTTGTTGGTGAAATTGTATAAACGCATTTTTGCCGCCAAACCAACCCATCACTTCATTTCGCAGCAGGGCCGTAGGCGCTTCGCTAAGCAATGGCCTGCAGCTGTCATTAGGCCATCCTGCAACCTTTATAGCCAGCCCGTGGTGGACAGCATTTTTGTACACATACCAAATATAGTTGGTAAAATCAGCATCTGTGTGTACTTCGCTGCGTTTAATTTATCTTCGGCTTATGGGTGTAAATACAATAGTTTATGTAATAAAACCTTGCGTAGATAAGAGTGCCAATACAGCTGACATACTGAAAGGATTGCGCCTTTCTGCTGTTGTAGAACAAGCAGACATAAGCTTCGAATCCACACTTAGGAGACTTTGGGAACGGACATCGCCCGCAGGCATAGCCGTATCCGTTTATAAGGGAAATGTTATTGTTATAGATAACGGCCAACACATTGATACGGATGCCATTCCAACGTTTACTACCGCATATCCTTCAGAGGTTTTACGGGTGGAGAATTCTGACACTACAGACACAGGCGGTTTCTTATTTTGGAGAAATGGAATATTGGTAAGAAAGGTTTCATTCGGCGAAAAAGAATGGCTGTATGAAATGGGTATAACAGACGAGGAAATTATTAGCCGCTTTCAACCTTTTACCATTGGCACCGCGCAGGAATTCGAAAAAGAGCCCATTACTCCCATGAATGTTCTTGCAGCTTATGCGCTTGACTATTTTGACTTTTATACCCTGCAGTGGTCAATCTACACGGTTACCCCATAGATAACCTTCAGTGGCCCTGCTTTCCTTGGCCGAAAAGTGTACAAGGTACTGCCTTGTATGCTAGGATCCACCATACCAAGCCACCCCTTTCCCATTCATCTTTTAGACAACTTAACACTACTTTATGTAAAGTTTATTTTACATTTAGAATACTTTACTTTACCTTTATGTTTCAATTTTAAAACAATTAAAAACATGAAACCAAAATTACTTTTAGCGCACAAGTATAAAAAGCTAGGGTATATTATAACCCTACCTGCGCTGGTGCTGATGGTACTGGTATTGTATTTTGATTTCAATTTCCCCTTTCTTACCTATGTTGCAAAGGGTAATGGCATTAATATGGAAGGGCTGCTGTTTTTTAAAATGCCAACGCACAATTTTACCGGGGATGTGGCTGCTGTTGCGCTTATCACAGGGCTGTTGCTGCTGGCATTCTCCCAGGAAAAATACGAGGACGAAAGGATAGCTAAAATACGGCTTGAATCGCTGATGTGGGCGGTGCTTATCAATTCGTTGCTCATCATTGTTTCCATTATACTGCTGTATGGGGGATATTTTCTGTCTGTTATGATGTACAATATTTGCTCGCCACTTATTATTTTTATTATACGCTTTAATATGGTAATGTATTTTGACAGGAAGAAAATGCAAAGGGAGGCAGTACTATGAAAAACACCCTGCGTGTGGAGCGCGCCATACTAAACATTACACAGTCCGAACTGGCGGAACGGGTAAGCGTATCGCGGCAAACCATCAACGCCATCGAGAGCAATAAATACGTGCCATCCACCGTGCTGGCGTTGAAAATAGCCGCCGTGTTTACCAAAAAAGTAGAGGATATTTTTGTGCTGGAAGAAAGTGATTAGTGGCGGAGGGCAACTAAACAACGCGTTGCGGCAGCCAGCAGTGGCAATACCTATAACAAAATAATCAGCTTTTATACCATGACCCAACTATTACAAAAACAATATGCGCTGGTAAAAAGAACAAGGGCCGGTTTGCTTGCTTTTATTGAAACTGTGGTGGGGAACGACCTTGCAACGGCCGTGCCGGCGTACGAAAACAAGAGCATCCTCCACATGCTGGTACACAATGCCGATTGCTACCTGTATTGGCTGCCTTACATGGCCTTGGAACAAAAGGTTGAATGGCTGAATTACGGGGATTATGCAAGCGTAGCCGACATACGGCAGCTATTTATGCGGATGGACGAAATGATGGATGTTTTTCTGGATAAGTTTGAAAAAAGCATGGACATGCCAATTGACAATGCCCGCAGCCGAAGCGACAAGCTAAACGCCACGCCCTTGATGATTTTCACCCATGTTATAACGCATGAGTTCCATCATAAAGGCCAGGTGATGGCCATGTGCCGCCAACTGGGTTACCCGCCGCCGGAAACGGATATATACCGCCTTTTTTATTAAGTGAATGTGCGTTTTAACAGGGGTTGCTTTTTCTGAGGGATTCTCATGCAATCAGGATGTCTCTTAAGGCTTAACGAGCTTACCAATACTTTGGGAGATACCTGCCTGCGCAGGTATGACGAAAACCGCTGATTCATGGCTTTAAACATTTTGAAGCCTTTCCATAAAAAAAGCCTTCCGGTTGCAACGGAAGGCCAACCCTCCCCTAAAACCAATTTGCAGGCCAAAGGGAACAGTTTATTATTCAAATCAAATTAAAACAGAAATTATGAAATCAAAAAATGAAAAGGCAGCAGGCCGCATGGTTTTATGCAGCCTTGCCACGGTGCTTATTACAATGGCACTATTTTTATCCTGTAAAAAAGAGGCATCTGCCACACCCGTTGCCGCCACAAGCAACGACAATATGTACAACATTGCTGAAATTATACAAGGCAAAGTTTTTGCCGGCACAATAAGCAGCAACAATGATGACAGTACGCTAAACATAAACTACAATAACGGCAGCCAGTTTGTTATGGTGCAAAACCTGCCAGGCCAGTTAAAGGTGAACATGCCCACTTTGCCATCGGCTGAGCTGATTACCTCAGTTTACGGGGTGATTATTAAAGACGATGCCACGGGCAAGATGGTACTGCTGGCTAACAACGACGCGGAAAGCATACAAAAATTTGAAGCCGTAAAAGCTGCTTTAAAAGGCCGCTACACCAGCACGACAACTTATGGCATAACGGTTGTGCACGCTGAAGGCACCACGCCCGCCCAGCCATCCGGCGGCATTTAATAACAATACCCTGCAAATTGGATTTGGTTCCCGGCTGTTGAAGAATGGCCGGGAATTTTTTGCTTTGCGAAAATTTCAAGAGGGGTTGTTCACCACATAGGAGGCACAGAAGGAAGCATAAGGTACACATAGAAAGGCTAGGAAACATAGAAACGGATGAAGCCCATTATTTAACTATGCGAACCTACGCCCGGATGAACTCCGTCCGAGCCGGAACGGGCGGGCGTTTCGGACGGGTTTGTTGCCAATCAATCTTATAGGTTCGCAAAAGCAGATTGCCATAGCATGGGCGAAAAAACTTAAAGGGGTTTAGATAAATAAAAAGCTTTAACCGCTTTTATGTTTCCAAAGAATTCTATGTGAATCTATGTTGTCTACATGCCTATGTGGTGGAAAAAGTCCTCGCAGCGCAAAGTTCCGTACAACGAAAACTGCCGCCCTTTTTAGCCCGTACCTTTGGTGATTATTTTTTGTATGAAAAACATCAAACTTAGTATTCTGGATCAGTCTATCGTGCAGCATGGTAAAACCGCGCAGCAGGCCTTGCAGGAAACCATTGCCACCGCAAAACTGGCCGACCGGTTGGGCTACCACCGCTTTTGGGTGTCGGAACACCACAACTCCACATTTATCGCCGGCTCGGCACCCGAGTTGCTGATGGTAAAGCTGGCAGACGAAACAAGCCGCATACGCATAGGCTCCGGCGGGGTTATGCTGCCCAACCATAGCGCATTGAAGGTGGCCGAAAATTTTAGGATGCTGGAAGCGCTTTTTCCGGGCCGTATTGACCTTGGCATGGGCCGAGCGCCGGGTACAGACCGCATTACCTCTAGCATATTAAACCCCAGCAACAACTTTAACGAAGACAGTTACCTGCAGCAATTGGAGCACCTGCAGCATTTTTTTAGCGACAGTGCCGCCACCAGCTATGGCCCACTGCTGGCCGTGCCACAGGCCACCACTATACCCGAGCAATGGATTCTCAGTTCCAGCGGGGGCAGCAGCCGCATAGCAGCCCGGTTTGGCATGGGGCTGGCAGTGGCCAGGTTTATCAACGGTTTTGCTCAGCCCGACGTGGTGGAAACCTACCGGAAATATTTTAAACCATCGGAGCAGTTTCCCCAACCGGTTGCGGTATTGGCCATCTCCGTAGTTTGTGGGGAAACAGAAGAGAAAGCCAAAGAAATGCGCAAGTTTGTTGACTATATATTGGTGCAGTTTGAACAAGGCAAGTTTGACCATTTCGGTAGCTACGAATCCATCCAACAATACCAATTTACGCCGCATGAACTGGAGCGGGTGCGTAATAACAGCGGCAGGCTGGTATCCGGCACCAAAGAACAGGTACACGAACAACTTACAACATTAGCCGTTGGCTTTGGAGTGGATGAAATAATTGTTTCTTGCATGGCGGGAAACAGTGCCGATAGAAGGCGTAGTTTTGAATTGCTGGCGGAGGCGTTTGGGCTGGAGTAGGTTGTGGGTTTTGGATTTTGGCATCAGTTTGCGAATTGATGATGAAAAGGTGCTTTGCCAAACGAATTATTTCCCAAAAGAGCTTTTAAAAATTTGTGGCGAACTTGGTATCGGCATTGAATTATCAATTTATTCAAATGACATGGAAGCAATTTTGGAGGAGCGTAGAGTGGGTGCGAAATAAAAGTTGACATCTTTTTTAATGAAGCCGTTTATACTTTTTGTTTGAAAAACTAAATACTCAAAGACACACTTTGGCTAAAGCCTAAAGCGTTGTTTTTCCTTAACCCAAGGCTTAAGCCTTGGGTTATATAAAGAAATGGAGGAAGGCTTTAGCCAAAGTGATAGCATTTTTAGGCAGCTTTATTGTACTTTTTTTATTGTAAACTAAAAACCTAAACAGCATCAATTATTATTTACATGTTGCAATCACGAATAGTCATCATCTATATATGCATTGCCGTATTTATTTCAGCCTGCATGCAAGTAAATGAGCAAGAACATTTCCGGTTGATGAAAACCCTGTCAGAAAAAACGGGCATTGAAATGTTAGTAATTGATGAAGCCGAGAAAATAACACATGTAAATGCCACGAGGCTGATGGGTAATTTTAGAGGCACCAGTTTTACAGACGACCCGATAAAATCAACCATCCATCAGGAATCTCCCAAAGGCAAAACCGTTGAACTACCAGGGGTTTCGTTTTTAGTTGACTATGCTATTGACGAAGCGTTGGTTGATGCGCTTAATAGAAAATTCTCCTACCGGAATTGTATTGCTTTTATCTCCGATGACAGCGATGATAAAAAGCACACAGTATCCATTATTCACGCCACAGATAAATACAATATTGTAAGACTGCAAGAAATGAGTGGCGGAAGCGATGTATACGCAACCGACAGCCTTATTCTGAAACTGAAAACACTTGACCAAAAATATCCTTTTGATTTTATTGGCGTTGGCACAGATTGGTGTTTGTTGAAATTTAAAACCACACCGGTAGATTATAAAGATTTTGCTAAATGCATACTGGATGTTTGCCCCATTGACGAAGAAGAGCCTACCGGCAATTCAGTGGAAAGATATGCGGATTCAATCAGAAAGGCTTTTAATGGTGGAAAGCGTAATGTATCAATGTGGTGGGATTAAGTGATACCTATTATTGACAACAGACGTTTTGAAAAAACGTATTATGACAAACAAGCCCAACATACTTGTGGTTTGCGGGCGTAACAAAAAACGTAGCCGGACGGCCGAATACATTTTTAAAAATGACAGCCGTTTCAATATACGTTCTGCCGGGCTAAGCCCTAAAAGTGAAAGAAAGCTGTCGGAAAATGATTTGAATTGGGCAGGCTTGGTGTTTGTGATGGAACACGGGCACAAGGCTAGGATACAAGGGCTTTATAGGCATCTGCAACTTCCCCCAATTGAGGTATTGCATATTGAAGACAACTACGAGTTTTTGGACGATGAATTGGTTGACTTGCTCACCGAAAGAATGAATAACACTTTACAAATTGTATACAAAGTTTAATCAGCTTGGTTAACACGTTCCGCGTTGCCAACGTTCTTCGGGGTGCAGCTTTGACAACTTTTAAAAAGTTGTCAAAGCTTTATATCCTCCTATTCAGTCATCTTCCTAAAACTGATATTCGCAAAATTGTTGGGCTTGCCTGCCACGGGGGCGGTTATGCTGCCCTTTATGGTGCCGTTGTCAATAACTACGCTTATCTCCCTAAAGCTGTAAACGCCTTTTTCATAATCAAAGGTTTCACCATCGTCGTCGTACAGGGTATAATGGCCGGGCTTTTCGCCGTAATAGCGTATTTCCAGGTCAACCTTTTCTCCTGCGGCAGGGGTGTGCAATCGAGCAGGCATCATGGGTACAATGCCGCCGTCTTTTACAAAAACCGGTATGGTGGCAAGGCCGGGGGTAACGGTTATCACCTCGCCATTGCCCACGTATTTGCCGGTGTAAAAATCAAACCACTTGCCATGGGGCAAAATAACCTTTCTGCTTTTTTCGCCGGTGAACAGGGGTGCCACCAGCAGGTTTTCACCGGCCATGTATTGGTCTTTCACTTCCTGCCGGGTAACCTTGCCGTAAGGGTTTTCCTGTAGGTTGCTATTGTCAATATTGGTGCTGATAACGCCGTCGCCAAAGCCGGGCTCTAGGTTCATGGCGCGGAAGGGCGGTATGCCTTTAAAATGGTATTTGGCAAACTCGCTGTACCAGTAGGGCATCATCTGCATGCGCAGCAAGGCCATTTGCTTTACATCATCGGCCACTTCGGCAAAGCTCCAAGGTTTGGTGCCGCTGGCCCAGGCATTTATCATCGCCATCGGCGAAAATATATTGGACTGGAAACGCCTTACCCACTCCTCGGCCGTGGCCGATTCCCGCACCTCGGGCGTCCACAATACCCCGGCAAAACCGCTGTTTATCAAAGCCGTAACAAAATCGCGGTGGTCGTAATAATCGTTGTATATCACAAATGGAAAGGAGGCCCCCCCCGCCGTTGCTGGCCCGCACCAGGCCGTAGGTGCGCCGGTTAAGCTGGTGGTAGCTGTTGTTAACATTGCTCTGCATCAGCAGCCCGTAGGTTTGCCGCATTTGCTCCGCGCTGTGCCCGCTGGGGAAGGTTGCAACGTCGGGCCACAGCCAAAAGTTGTTACCGTCTGACTCGTCTATTTTAAAACCGCTTACACCAATATCAATCTTGCCTTTCTCCCATTCCCCAAAATATATTTTGCGGGCTTCGGGCATGCTTATGTCGGCCACGGCCCCGTTCCATACCGTATGCGAACCGGTGAAAGGCTTAATTTGCTTGTAAATGGGTGACTCCGGTGAAATATAAGGGTTCGTCCATAAGTTTATGCGTATGTGCTTGGCCAGCATGCCCTGTACAAAAGCCTGCGGGTTGGGAAACCGGGTTTTATCCCACTCAAAGGTGCAGGGGTAGCTTTTACTTTGCCAGCCCGGCTCCAGGCCGATAAAATCCAAGGGGTAGCCCCTGTCCTCAAAAGCCTTGGCCTCATCTGCCACACCGGCCGCTGTGGTAAGGCGGTGCACTCGTTGGGTAAAGCCCAAGCCCCAGCGCGGGGGCAGGCAGCCGCCACCGTTCAACAGGTTGTAACGGCGCACCGCATCCAGCATAGTGGGGCCGCCGAATATGTACAACTCCACCCCTGCCGCCGGCACCAGTATTTCCACCGCGTCGGAGTATGGCTGGGCGTTCCAGGTGTCGTCCGTGTTCCTGTCTTGCACTACGGCCGGTGTTTTGCTATCCAGCCGCACGCCCGTGCCGGCGTACACAGTTATATACCGCGCACAGTTAATAAACACGCCATACCCGGCCGATGATACATAAAACGGCGTGGGGGCATGCGTGCTGCCATTGTCGCGGCCGTCGTAGGTATCCACATGCAGGGTCAATATTTTGCCGCGCTGCTGTACGGTTTGAAAGTTGAGGCCAAAGCCATACAATTGTTCGCTGCGGGTGAGGGGGAAGCGCAGGTAGGTTTTACCGTCCACTATTTTGGCATCAATATCCGCGGGCGGCAACGGAAAGGCGGTTTTGCCCATTTCCACAAGGCCGGCATGGTAAGGCACGGCACCAGCCGCTTTCAACAGGTCGTATGCCTCGGGCTTGCCGATACTGGCTTTCCAAATGCCGGGTTCTACTTCCGCCCATTTAATGGTTTGCGCGTTGGCGTTGGTTGAAAGGAATATTACCGTAAAGCCTGTAAAGAGGTATCTAAGTATTTTCATATATTGCCTGTCGTTAGTGTTTATGTCGGTTGTTTACCGCATGAAATTAGTGGATTGATGATGAAGCGGATGCTTTGGTTTAAATAGGAGTGGAATTGGTGAATTGAGAGGGAGGGGGAGGTGTCGATTTAGGTTGGCCGAATGTAGCCAGCCTAAAGTGGGGGTAAGATGATGCTAATTTTATTCTGTTACCGCAGCATTTGAAGGAATAACTCTTAGAAGATTTAATAATAACTTGCACGCCATTTACAACCTATAAACATGAAACTCTCCAACCATAATGCCTTAGCCCTGCTGGTGGATGTTAACCAAGACATTGAAGAATATGCAGAGGCAGCCGTTAAAAATATTATTGAAGATAAAAACTATGAATGCCTGGCATACCCGCCTAACTGGGGTTTTACCGATGCAGAGAAAGAAGCTCTTGCAAAACTTGGCAATGATGAACCCTTTAAAAATGCTTTAAGAAAAATTATTGCAGACAGCGCTGCGGGTGTTATTTTTAATATGCTCAATTCGATAGACGGCACCGGCGACCCACGATATAATAATAACGCGTGGACTGGCGTAAACCTTGTGGACGCAAAGGAAGATAAAAACGCAGAGGCTTTTAAAGACACGCTGCATGATGCGCTTTATGATACGTATTGGAAATGGCGGGAGCTACGTACGGATAAGGGATGGAAATTAGATACGTATGAAGGATGAATAAATTTTAGGGGCACGATATTTTACCGGATAAAGTGTTTGGCCTAAGTCTATACCCTCCGAATTAGTATTAAGACCAACATAAATGATGAACCATGGGCGAAAATTTAATTCCTTTTGAAATACATATAACAACTGCTGGTTTATCAATTGAGAAAAAAGATGACTTTATCAGCTTCTGCTTTCAGCATGAGGCAAAGCCGCTATTAATTGAGCTTTCCAAAGGCGATTTTATAAGCCAGCCAATGTTTAGCAAAGTTGTTACCCTAAAAAACTTTCAAGAAATTTTAAAAGAATCAACCCAATATTCTCTGCTGATGAATTTAAATGGTTTTGTAGTAACCCGATTGAAAATTGAAGTGCCCGCAGATTGTTCACACCTATTTGAGCACGACAAGTTTACAATGCTTAACAAGTATTTCGAGTGGCATGGAAAAATACGCTTTTGCAATGTTGAAAAACTATACAGCCTGTGTGACATCCACAAGGTGCATTTATCTTTAAATTCATTGAAAAATGAATCAGACAAGCGTTTTATTACGTTAAGAGAATTTGGCAGTAAAGACATTTTTCAAGCCAGAATTGCAAACTTAGTTTTAGATTTAACACATGGAAATTGGGAACTTTCAAAGCAGCAGGCCGAATATTGCATTTACGATAACAATTCTTTTTTAGATAATGGCTGGCTGCCTCAATAGACTAAAAAAATGGAAATACCAAAAATCGAATTGCAGTATATGCTTGCATATGAGGCATTTATCCGGCGGGCATCAGAGGTTAACATGCCTTTTATGCTAAAGGGCAGTTATGTAACTAGACAATACTTTAAAGACCCATCAAACAGATTGCCTGGCGATGTGGACTGGGTTTACTTGGACCCACTATTTCGCCAACAAGAGGCTGATAATATATTTGATGAATGGCTTTGCAAAGTAACAGAGCTAGAAATGTTTGACGATGTTAACTTTAGAAGTTTTAAAGAAAACGCATTTTTTAGAAGGATTGATTATGCGATGGCGGAGGATTTCCCAACGGTAAATACGGATTTGTGGTGCTGGGTGGATGGTGAAGAATTGGATTCGCTTTTCTTAGACATTTCGTTCAATCTTGACGTAGAGGCCGAACCAGTGCCGCTGCTTTACAAGCCGTTGAGAGGCAAACCATTTACGATACCTCATACCGCACCATTATGCTTGCAAGTTTCTTGGAAGCTGCATCAAACATTGGTGCGCCCTCGTTTTAAAGACATATTTGATTTGATACATTTGTTGCAACATCCAGACTTTGACAGCAATATGCTACAATTAAGTTTACAGGCTTTGGTGAATGAATGCAACGCAGACAATATTGACAATAAGCGTTTGAACCTGCTATTATCCGGCCAATTGGAGAAATTATTTTTAAAAAATTCGGTGATGGAAGTTTGGGATTTTTGGAGGCACAAGCGCAGAGGTGTCAATTTAGATTTGATGTATTCAGATAGATATGCAGAAGACATAACAGATGTTTCTTTATTACCTTACAATTTCTCCGTTTTTAAGGACAGTTTTATGGAAGCTTTAAGTAAGGCTGGATTTCACCCATCGCTTATTGATGATTTGCCTGCCTCAACAAAGCAGTTAAAGCAAACTGTTAAGCAACCAGCGGTTACCGAAATACGAAAGCATACACTGACGCCCCAAAGTAAGCCTAAGCAACAAAGTGGTTTATTTAGTTTTTTGTCAAGGCTTTTTAGATAAAATCAGTAGGCTAACGGAAATTGGAAAGTTGATACTTATGAGCAATGAAACTCTAACAGCCAATTATCAAACATAGAAGTCATTTTTTTATGTACACATACATTTTATACTTTAAAGGAGGCACGTATATTTCACAAGTGCAAGCTAATTCTTTAAAAGAAAGTATGAGTGTTTGGGCTAACAACATAAACATTAACGACATACAATATTTTGGAAAATCAGCCAAAGTGCAGTTAATAAATCAAGTTGTTGATGATACTGCTGTTTTAATTAGGGGGCTATATAATGTATGGTATGCAGGTTTTGTTATTTCAGGCGTTTACACAAGCTGCAATATTATAAAAACGGATAGTGTTCCGGAAGTGATTTAAAAATGCCATCCAAATAACTACAATGCAAAAAACATATTTCGCTTTTATACTCGCATTGTTATTTTCATGTAGCCATATTAAAATCGGCTACAGGCTTAGCAAACGCGACATTGGCTATATCAAAAGCCTACACTTGCTTGATGACAATGAAACGATTTATAAATTTTATTCAACGTATAAAATCAAAAATTCCGGCAACTTTTTTACTAGTAAGCGAATGGCAACATATTGGATAGATGAATACATCAAAACGAGGAATAATATTTCTTTTGCATATGACAATGATATTAAATCAATTGATACTGTTTATTACGCGGGGTTAACATACAGCCCATATATGCGGGTAGAGAAATTGGATGGCAAAAAATTCAGCGTTAGCGTTGATGGTAAAAGAAATGCAATAAAAGCTTTTTTTGAGGATGCTATAAATGAGTGGAAGAAAAACAGATGAGTTGGCGCTCTCCGAAGTCTCCAGACTTCGGGGTAGTATGCCCGGTGTCTCCGACACCGTAATTAGAAGAGTCGGAGACTCTTTACATAAAACTGCGGAGTTTGGAAACTCCGCAGAGCAGCAGGCCGTTGCTATTTTATGACAGAGCTAAAGAGAAGTTGATATTATGAAAAATACATTTCTACTTGTTTTAATATTACCGTGTTTTTGCGGTTGCTTTCAACTGTTCGAAACTGAACAGATAATAATCGGAAAATACCCGCTTAAAAATGGAGAAAGTGTAGAATTGTGGAGTGTAGGTTCCGGCGCAACCGATGTGGATAATATTTGGGTGTTAAAAAAGAAGGGGAATCAAGAAACGAAAGATACTGTTTGTAATTTGTTGGGGTTTAATGAAAGAAACAGGATTTCAGTAAAACAGCTTGATGACTCTATGATTCGAATTGCGCTATTTGACACCTCCAGGTTTGCGTCTGGCGACTCGTTTGTAAGAATCATCAATTTGAATAGAAAGTTCATTACGTATCGTTAGTTTAGCAAAAATTGGCATGTTTAAATACTAATACCTGTTGGCCGGATTGGCGGAATTACAGGCAACAGTAGAATGGAAATAACATTTATTTTTTTTCGACCAGATATTTATATTTTGCATAAAAGACGAAATACAGATTAAACCAAAAACCTTTACACATGCAAGACGAAGTTCGTTGCCCTAAATGCCGCAGCAACCAAATTACTGCAACAAAAAATGACTTCAGCCACAGGAATGATATAATAATCACCTGCCTTAACTGTGGACACCAGTTTTTACCGGGGCATGGCTACAAACCACCGGTGAGTGCAAAAAGTATTGACGACCCGTCGTTGACCGAATTGGATAGAAAGGTGATGAAAATATGGGCAAGCGGTAATAAGTTAGAGGCCGTTAAAGTGTACAGGGATGAAACTGGCATCGGCCTAAAAGCCGCGCAGCAATATGTGCAACAACTTAATGTTGGCACGGCCGGCTCTGCCGGAAACAAAGGTTGTGCGGGTGTTGTTTTATTATTTATTGCCGGTGGCGCTTTGTTATTATTGCTGATGCATTAGCAGGGGCGTTACGCAGGTTCTTTCGCGAAGTTCAGCAACTACGCACAGCCCAATAATGTTATTCAGATGAACGGATTGCGACGCAACGAAGATTCCATGAAAAGATAAAGCTGGTATCAAAAATAAAACCTTGGTCATTAGTATAATGGCTTCTCCGCATAGCCCTTCTGCCGCGAGGTCCACAGGACTCCTATGGAGAGAAGGGTTTGGGGTGTCCAAAGGACTCCTACGGAGAGGCGAAAAAATAAAACCATGCACAACCAACACCTCCGCAAATGGCGGCTAATACTCGGCAGTGATGCCAACGACGGCACCGGATACCAACTGGAAAACCTTGACCTGCAAATGGACAAAACCCTTGGTGCGCTGTACGACAGCGACCGCAAGGGCGGCCTCGGGCCATCCTCGCCCAATGTAAGCCGCTGGCTGGGTGATATACGCACGTTTTTCCCCAATACGGTGGTACAGGTAATGCAACAGGATGCGCTGAAGCGGCTTAACCTTACGCAAATGCTGTTTGAAAAAGAAATGCTGGAAAACGTGGAGGCCGACGTGCACCTGGTGGCCACGCTGATGACGCTGAGCCGCGTGATACCCGACAAAACGAAGGACACTGCTCGGCAGGTGGTGCGCAAGGTGGTGGACGAACTGCTGCGCAAACTGGCACAGCCCATGCAGCAGGCCATTACGGGCAGCCTTAACCGCAGCACGCGCAACCGGCGGCCGCGCCACAACGAGATAAACTGGCACAACACCATTTTAAAAAACTTGAAGCATTACCAGCCCGATTATAAAACCATTATACCTGAAACGCGCATCGGTTACGGCCGCAAACGCAGCAGCCTGAAGGATGTGGTGCTGTGTATTGACCAAAGCGGCTCCATGGGCACATCGGTGGTGTACTCGGGTATATTCGGCTCGGTTATGGCCAGCATACCGGCCATTAAAACAAAAATGGTGGTGTTTGACACTGCCGTGGCCGACCTTACAGAGGAACTGACCGACCCCGTGGAATTGCTGTTCGGCGTGCAGTTGGGCGGCGGCACGGATATAAACGCCGCGCTTACGTATTGCAAACAAATCATTACCCGCCCGCTGGATACTGTGCTTGTGCTGATAACCGATTTATACGAGGGCGGCAACCAGGCCGAAATGCGCAAACGAGCGGTGGAGTTGGTAAGTGCCGGCGTGCAGGTGGTGGTATTACTGGCCCTGAACGACCAAGGCGCACCCAGCTACGACCATGAGAATGCACAGTTTTTCAGTAACCTGGGCATACCGGTGTTTGCCTGCTCGCCAGATAAGTTCCCCGACCTGATGGCTGCGGCGTTAAGCAAACAGGATATTAGCGTATGGGCTGCAAAGGAAGATTTGGTGTTGAAGAAATAGTTTTTTTCACCACATTTTGATTTTCACCACATAGAAGGATAGGAAACATAGGATTCACATAGGTAGGTTAGGAAACATAGAAGCGAATGAGGCCTATTGTTTACTTGTTACCGCCCCTTTTTGAACGGAGTAGTTGTTTATGGTTACTGATTTTGTAAAACCAAATTATCGTTGCATAAGCACAAAAATTTAAGAAGGTTTAGCTATAGAAAATGAATTTATCCGTTTCTATGTTCTCTAAGATTTCTATGTGAACCTTTGATTCCTATCTGCCTATGTGGTGAAGCTAATTCCGTTCAGACGAATGTCTGGACACGATTTTTTGTTTTTTTACAGTTGTTGCAAATTGACCCGTATGGCGGGGTGGTACGCCTTTTTTAAAGTCAGTGCCTCATTAAAACCCGGCTGTAGGATACGGCACCACACCGTTGCGTGGCCCCGCAACTATAGGCTTAAACAAGCGGAAAAACTTATTTGCTTTTCGCCAACACCAACCCCTGCCCGGGCACCCATTTGTCGTACTCCATGTATTGCGCAATCTGCCTGGCACCTTCGGGGCTGTCAAGCTTCGATACCAAGTGTAGGGCACCATCAATACCGGCGGAAATACCTGCCGTGGTAATTACGCGGCCGTTGTCAACAAAACGGGTGCCGGCCAGCACCTTGGCAGTTGGCACGGTGGTTTGCAAGTCTTTAATGCTCAGGTGAAAGGTGGTAATGGTAAGGCTGTCTAATATGCCAGCCCGGCCAAGTATAAAAGCCCCCGTGCAAACGGAAAAATAATACTGCGTGGTGCTTTGGCGTGCTTTTATCCACGAGATAACTTCGGCATCCCGGCTTGGCGGGCCTGCATTGCCGCCAAACACGGCCAAAATATCAAAAGGCGGCGCATCGGCTATGGCAAAATCGGGGGTAACCCTTAACAAGCCCTGTGAAGTGATGGGCTGCTTTGTTTTTGACACGGTGAATATATTAAACCCAGCGTACGAAAAAACCTCCAGCGGGCCGGCAAAATCAAGTGCTTCCACGCCGTCCTGCAAATAAAAACAAATGGTAAGTTTTTTAGCGGCGGGCTTGTAAGCCGCTTTGCGTACCAGCGCCATACCACACATAGGGCAGGTGCCCGGCTTTGTGTACAGCGCGGTGTCGCAACTGCCACACGGCGGGCAAATAAATGTATCGGCAGGTTGCTTTTGGGCAAACCCTTGCAAACCAGTAAAAAGCAGTATAATAACCAACAGTTTTTGCATAAAAAATATTTTGTACAAAACTAACGGGCAACACACTGCCGGGCAGGGACAACCCTGCACAGTATCGGGACAAACCGGGCAATGCCTAACGCTATAAGGTTTGCAAAAACCTTGGCTTTAATTTACCCTTTACAGTATCAAGCCAATACCCTCGGCACCGGGCGTGCTTGTTTTTGTAATATGGTACGCAGTTGCGTGGCGCTTTTAAAACCGCACTCGTGGGTAACGGCAGCCACTTTTTCACCGGCATTCAACAATTGCAAGGCTTTTTCCACCCTAATTTTTTCCAGGTAGCCTCCAATAGTAACGCCTGTTACTGTTTTAAACATGCGGGTAAGGTTGCGGGGGCTCATATATACCAGTTCGGCAAGGGCCTCAATGGTAATTTTTTGGTGTAGGTGGTGTATTATCCAATCCTGCACGGCATGCACCTGGTCGTTAACGTGCTGCCGGTGCTGCAGGTAAATGCTTTCCTGGGTTGTATTGCCGTCGCGGCGTATGTATACCACCAGCTCGCGCGCAAGCTGCCAGGCAAACTGCGCACCGTGGCGCTGTTCCATAATATGCAAAGCCATGTCAATACCGGTGGTAATGCCCGCACTGGTGTAAATGTTGCCTGCGTGTACAAACAGCCGGTTTTGCATCACCACCGTTTTGGGAAATTGCTGTTGCAGGCGGGCAAAATACCGCCAGTGCGTGGTGCAGGCAATGCCATCCAACAGGCCTGCCTGTGCCAGGGCGAATGCCCCCGTGCAAATGGAGCAGATAACGGCATTTGCCTGGTGTGCCTTTTGCAACCAGGCGTACAACTCAGTATGATCTGCCTTATCGTATTCCCCCACCACAAAGCCGGGTATAAATATAATATCCCCCGGCCTTACCAGTACTTCTGCAAACGGAACCATGCCTGTTATGCCCAAGCCGGCCGACATCAACTCCGTGGTGTTGGCAGAAACATAAATAATCTCGTAGGGGTTGCCGTATTCAGCAGCCTCGTAAAACACTTGTAACGGCCCCGCAAGGTCTAGCGCGTGTACATGGCTGGCTATAAAAAATATTACCCGGTTACCCATTGCATTAATTTTATATTCGAAGCAATATAGGGCATGTGCGTTGATTTGGGCAGCGGATAGTGTTTTTTCGTTATTTCTGGCCCCCTAACCCCATAATGTTTACAAAAAAATATTCTGCTTTTAAAACCTCAGGGGCAGATAAGAACCGATAGGTAGCCATAGTTTTGCACCATAGGAAGAAGATGATTTATTTCTTCAGCAATAACCTAACACTTAAAATATGGCATTTACGATTGAAGAGGTGGAAGCGGTAAGGAAAAAGGAAGTAAGCATTGCGCTTGCATACGCTGTTGACCCAAACGAGTTGTTAAAAACGGAAAATCATAACATTTTAATGGGATACCTCACTGGTAAAATAACCAGTTTACAAGGATTGCAACATTCCCAGGTTGATTATTATTTCTGGGGTTCGTTATTCAAGCTGCTGAAGGATTTGGAAAACCCTTCCGAAAATGACCAGCTTGTGTTAGATATAGCGCACCATCCCGTTGTGGACTATTATCTTCGTCAAAGCTTTTTGGCGTGGCTTACAGGCTATATTGTACATTGCCGTTCTAAAAAAGCCCTTGATGCCGCCTTGGGCCAGTTTAAATTATTGGGCTATAAGGAGGAGGATATTTTTCAGCACATCGTTTTCCTGCACAGTAATTTTAATAACGCCAGTGATGAGGCCATACTAAAGAGCCCGTATTTGTTAGATTTTCTACTCAATTTTATAGAAGGGAGGCATAAATTATTTCTGCCAACATTTAACTATTATTCAGGCGGCGACAGGTCGTGGAGCTATCTGTATTTCACACTACTGGAGGAAGCCAATCCACAGTTTGCCAACGAATATGCGCTGTATAGCATGTATATGGAAAGGGTAAACCCTGTGGTATTTTTTGATAAATATAAGGACGGGCATTACATGCCTGCCATTTTACAGTTTCTTACCAACGGGCAGGATAGTAATATAGACATTATCCGGTCAAAGCTCAGGGCAGCTATGCATTTAGCAGGGGTTGATGAACTCAAATACGCTGGGTTGGTAATTGAGCTATCAAAAAAATACCTACATTATTATTGTGAGAACATCCACAAACAAAAAGGGGAGGCCCAATTTGCCATCCCCGAATTTGAAGGCACGCAATTTAAATACCTGCCCTACAGCACTTGCGCCTTTCATTTTTTGTTGAAACATGACCGGGAAGAGGGGCTTAAATTTCTTACCGAATTTTTTGAGAAAAAAGTATATGTCCAACCTGACACACTTGCGATTTTGTACCACCATTTAAATCAAGAAGCATTCCCCTATTTTAAGCAAGCTTTGGAGGGCGACACCTCCGTTGGCGGCATTGAATTTTGCCGTAGCGTAACAGGCTTATTACAACAGTATTTTACACCCGAACAATATACACCCTTGGTTTGGGGCTTAAGCAACAGCAAAACAAAAGCAGTAAGGGAATTTATTGCGGGCATACTTGCAGAAAATGACCCTGCCGCCGAGGCCAATGCCATTGCGATGTTGGCCAGTAAAAACGCAGAAACAAGGCAAACCGCAGCCTTGGTGCTAGGGAGGTTTGCAACCCCCGCCGCCATGGAAGCCATTAAAAAAATGCTGGATAAGGAAGTGAACGACAATGCCAGGGATATTCTGTTGGAGACGGTAGCGGATACCCTGCCTGCCGAAACCAGCCACCCGTTTGTGGCCGGTATGGTGGCTGCCGCAAAAAGCAGGGGCAAGTTAAATAAGCCGGTGGAGGCTTGGCTGGATGAAGCTGGTTTGCCGCCGTTGTATTTTTTACATGGGAGGCAGGCGGATAATGATACCGTACGTTTTTTATTATACCGGATGGCCCGCACAAAAACAATGCGGAGCGATACCGAAGCCAGGTATGTGATACAATTGCTGGATAAAGAAAAATCGGGGCCTTTTGCCACCGCACTGATAAAATTATTTGCTGAGAAAGGCGCCAAGCCGGAATATAAATACCTGATGGCGCTTGCCGCGCTGCTGGGCAACGATGACGTGGCCGACAAAATACGCACCACCATAAACCGTTGGGTGGACGAGAACCGCTATAAAATGGCCGAATACGGTGTGGGTGCGCTGGCCATACAGGGCAGCAACAAGGCCCTGCGCTGGGTGGAATGGTATAGCCGTAAATATAAAAGCAAAAAGGCCAATATTGGTACCGCCGCATTGGGGGCATTGGAAAATGCCGCCGAGGAGTTGGGCATTACCGCGCAGGAACTGGGCGACAGGATTGTACCTGATTTTGGTTTTGAAGGCTTGTTTAAGCACTTTACAGTAAAGGATGAGGAATACCGTGCTTTTATTGACAGTAATTTTAAAATAGCTTTTTTTGATGAGGACAATAAAAAACTGAAGGCCATACCTGCGGCAGCTGATGCGGAATTAAAAGAAGAATTTAAGGCCATTGCCAAAGAGGTGAGGGATATTACAAAATCGCAATCCTCGCGGCTGGAGTATTATTTGGTAATACAGCGTAAATGGAGTTTTGGGCAGTGGCAGCAGTTTTTTCTGCAAAACCCGGTGATGTTTATTTATGCCACTAAATTATTGTGGGGTGTATATGATAATACGGGCGGCCTTTTGCAAACGTTTTTGTGTAATGAAGATACCAGCTTATTAGATGCGGATAATGAGGAGGTTGCTATTAACAAAGTTGCTATGGTTGGCATTGTGCACCCATCGCAACTTAGTGAAGATGTATTGCAGCGTTGGAAGCAGCAGTTTTTCGACCTGTCCATCGAGCCGATATTCCCGCAGTTGGAGCGGAGGCTGCCTGATTTGAAAGATATTGATCTTAACAAAGCCATCATCACAAAGTTTGAGGGCAAAAAAACTAAAACCGGCTCCATCAGGTCTACCTTGGAGCGGTTCGGCTGGCACAAAGGCCCGGCAGGCGACGGCGGCATGCTAGAATCGTTCAACCTTTTATACTTTGAGAAGAAGATTGAAGCCGTGCTGGAAATTGAGGGAGTTGGTGCGGGCTATGGCTGGGGTGGCGACGAAAAATTACGCCGGTTGTATATTGTGGATAAAACCAAGGTAAACACCAAATGGTTCAGCCCCCCACAAAATGACAATGACGATAAATTGGTGAAATTAAAAGATGTACCGGCCATTTTTCTACACGAAATGCTTGCCGCGGTGGAAGCAGTGAAGGCGGTGGAATAAATTTTTGCCCGTTAAACAAGACAAAAAAAAATGATTTACATGGAGAGAAGATAACTTTAAAACTTTGAGCCATTGGATACCCTAGCCCAATATGGACATATTTTGACGAGCAATAAGAATAAAAGCTACCGCACTTTTGTATTGAAAAAGGAAAGTACTTGTTTAAAAACAAACACAAAATCCCGGCAAAATACCCATTAAAAATAGCGCCTAAAACATCATCCAAAAACGTGAAACCAACTTTTCATTTCGTATCCATTTTTTACCCGTCAATACCTCCTTACCATATTCTTTTAGAAGAATTGCAAATCTTTCCAATGACTCATCATAACTGATTGTTGACGGCATAAGATTTTCAGCCTCCTCATCAGTTAATGTAGCCTTGCCTTTCTTAATTCTTACCAGTTGAAATATGTTAACCGAGTGCTTGTAATTTTGAGTAGTTGGTGTATATAAATGGATTTTGTCAAAAATATAAACCTCAATGTAGTCATGCCTGTAAGCCAGCCCAACACTTACCATCATAAAATCTTTGACATACTTAACAAAAAACATGAACGGTATATTTTCCGACCCTTTACATTCATAACCGAAATCAGTTTCTAGGAAATGGAAATGCTTTCTTACAAGTTTATCAAATTCTTCTAACTCTATCATGTACTTTAACTTTTTTGGTATCCAATTATTAAAATGCAGTTCTGTATCCTATAGAAATGCCTACTGGAGAGGGCTTATTCTTAAATTGCGCACCTTGGCTTGTTAGCTGGGTAATATAATCATCCACGTCAGGGCTGCGAAATGGGACGGTTAATGCGAGGGTAAAATAAGATGCATTGGCATGATGGGTCCCAAAATCGCAGCCTATGCCCGCCGTTGGCCCGTAAAATATTTTGTTTTGGTCATTAAAGCCAAAATTACTCGACACATGTATGGCTGTATTGTACCCATACATGCCCATTATATAGGGAGCAACCACTTTGCTAACAGGCCACCGTAACTTAACCCCAAAATTATAGCCTACCCCCGCAATGGCATAACCAACGCCGCCAAACAATCCTATATTTTTCTGTGGATACGCAAGCGCATTAACACCTATGCCGCCGTAATCAAACCCCAAACCAAGGCCGATAGAAAACACATCGCATCTTGTAGCGGTATCTTTTGCATCCGGTTGCGCGTGGCATATAATAGAAAAACTAAGCAGAAGAACCGGCAGGAGGATTATCTTTTTCATAACGGCGTTTAGGCAATTTTATAAGGGTTGTTGATTTACAGCGTAAATGTAAATGACTTCTATTGTTCAACAAAAAACACAATGGCTAGTAACATAATTTAACAAAACCAAACATAGGGCAGTCTGGCAACGCCAACAGCATCTCCGTAACATTTCCCAAAAACTATCTGAAAGCGATGATCTCTATGCCTATCTGGTGAAGAAAAATTATACAATCTCCTTTGGCAAGTGCGTATGCCGTTCCATTTTTGATACCCACCTGAAAATGCCCAGTCCGCCCAATAAAACCACCAAACACATTACTATTTGCTCGCCTTTTGGCTTAAGAGCCCACAGCGCACCTAAAAACTGCAATACCAGTATCACAGATAAAAAAGTGGCAGCGGCCTTACGGGGAACTTTGTTAACCACATAAGCGCCCAGCGGTGCAAAAACAGCCACAAAAGGCACGCACACCAGCCACATTTCAAACGACAGCCTGCTGAAATCTTTAACAACACCCGCATGTATAAAAAAGCCCAACAGGGTTTCGATGGTCATGATGATAACCGACGACGGCACGGCAACCTTCTCGTTAATCTTGTAATAAATGGTCATAAAGCAAAACGAAAAAATATTAATGCCTGTACCAAATATGGATGATATCACGCCACCCACCAAACCCATCAACAGCAGCCGCACCATGTCGCTTTTGCCAAAATTGGTGATGGCATCAAAAAACACACGGTTTTTCTTACGGTTCTCTGCCCACAACACCATGCCGAAACTAAGCCACAGCGATACAAAAAAAAGCTTGGCCACCGGCGGTGAAATAAGAGGCACAACATACCATGTACCGAAAACCAGCCCGGCTATACCACCCAGTGTAACAAACTTAATATACTTCCATTCCACCTTTATTTTTAAACTTAGTATCAGCAGGCTTGCTGACGTCATGCCGATGCTTTGTATGGCAAATGAAAAATTACGGGCAACAGGCGGCGGTATTTTTAGGTACAGCGTGTAAATAGGGTAAGCAATGGCCGCGCTGCCCTCCGGGCTGGAACCGGCCACGAACGAGCCGAAAATCATGGTTATGAGCGCATAAATATGTTTTGAAAACAAATAAAAACTATCGGTGCGGAACATATAAAACGCCCAGCAAGTTAATACAATGATAAAAAAGCACAAATAAGGCCAAGGCAGTTTTTTTATTTTCATCGGTTAAGTGAACTTATTATTGTTTTTTATACTTTAGTTGTAAATTTAACGGCATTTCACCACTTTTATCAAACAAAAATTCACCTCATTTTATTATTAACATTAAACATTCCCCTATGGGGTAAAGCTGTATGGAAAACTTAGAAGAAACACTTTTGGGCAACCAAAAAACGATTATCGCCAACCAGGAAACACTGCTGGGCAACCAGGACACTATTAAGGGCAACCAGTCGAGCATCCTCCACAACCAGGCAACCTTGCTTGGCAACCAAGACGCTATTAAGGAGAACCAAGGGGAGATAATCGCCAATCAAAAATCATTATTAGGAAATCAGGATGACATTAAGGGTAACCAAGCGGAAATCCTATCCAACCAAAAGGAACTACTTGGCAACCAGGATACTATTAAGGAAAACCAAGGCGAGATAATAAGCAACCAGAAGTCGTTACTTGGCAACCAGGATGATATTAAGGGTAATCAATCGGAAATTCTCTCCAATCAAAAGTCTTTGCTGGGCAATCAGGATACTATTAAAGGAAACCAAGATGATATTAAGGGCAACCAATCAGAAATTCTCTCCAATCAAAAGTCTTTGCTTGGTAATCAGGATACCATCAAAGAAAATCAGGGCGACATTATATCTAACCAAAAATCTTTGTTAGGTAACCAAGAAGATATTAAGGGTAATCAATCGGAAATTCTCTCCAATCAAAAGTCTTTGCTTGGTAATCAGGACACAATCAAGGATAACCAGGGCGACATCATTTCCAACCAAAAATCTTTGCTGGGCAACCAAGATACTATAAAGAGTAATCAAGAAGCACTGCTTGGCAACCAAGATGCCATTAAAGGCAACCAGGAAGTGATTGTAACTAACCAAGGGAGCATATTGCAAAATCAAAAACAAATTATTGATAACCAGGCTACCCTAAACGTAATTTTACAATCGCAGGCTTATATTTTAAACTTTGTAAAGAAAATTGCCGGCCAGGAAGAATCATTAGAAGAAACAACACAGTTTTTAGATAAACTGAAGGCAGAAGCAATTGAGGCACTTGCTAAAGCATAGGGCTATATAGGAAAGCTTTTATATTTTCTGGAACCCGGCACAAACAGCTGTATTGCTTTTGTGCCGGGTTACTTATTTAAACTTTGCAAAAGGCAAAAAAGTAAATTGGCCTTCAAACAAAACACTTCCTAATGTAACCCAAGCCTTTAGGCTTGGGAATAAAACGCAAATTTGTAATAGGCTTTAGCCTAAGTTGCATTTTCTTCATTAAATTATCACTTCGGCTAAAGCCAATACCAAATTTGCGTTTTATTCCCAAGCCTAAAGGCTTGGGTTATATTAAGCAAAGGAATATTACTAATCCCTATTTAAAACCCTTGCAAAGCATAAATACGGGTTAAAAAAGGGGATTAATTACATCACCAAAAAAGGTATTTTATAACAGCGAATCGCTTGATGGAGCGTAAACACATTCAACCATTCAGCAAATCAATCCTTTACAATACCAACTGCCTGTATAACCTCTCTAACATCACCGCCGCGTCGTCACAAAAACCGGGGTGTACTTTTGATGTTTGCACCACCGTGCTGCGGGTGGCTGTAAGCCAGCGGAAACGCTCAGCAATGGGCAGTTTGCCTATCTCCCCACCTTCTGCCCCACCCTTGCATATCCGTTGAAAAGCACATAGGTATTCCTTTACTTCGGCAATATTAAGTGCCGGCGCAAAGGCAGCCAAACGTGTTTCATCCACATTAAACGACATCTGCAAAAATTTCAGCTTGGCACAGTACAGCACAACGCCCGCGTTGATAAACTCTTCGCGTTCCACCTTTGGCACTATGCGTATAACCGCATACTCAAATAAGTGTTTCCCTTGCATGCTGCGCTTCTTTTACAAAAATTTCTGAATGGGCCAACCGTTGCACTAAATAGTCTTTATACGCCTGCCGGTGCTGTGCCGGCGTGGGGAACAATGGCTCGCCCGTAAGCCATTCATCCGGTATTAAGTCAACTATGTTTTGCACCCTGTCTTCTTTCAGCAACAAACAAAACGCCGCATTTACCTTGTCCAGTTCCGTAGCCTGGGGCAGCAGTACATGTTTTTTTATGTAAGCAAAAGGCTTTAAAGCTTGTGCCTGCCAATTATCCCAAGCGTGGTGAAAGTACAGGCTTGCCCCGTGGTCAATCAGCCAAAGCTCCTTATGCCATAACAGCATATTAGTGTTGCGGCAGGTGCGGTCAACATTGGTAAGCAGGCTGTCAAGCCACACAATTTGCGAGGCCAGTGTCGTGTCCACCGTTGTAACCGCAGGGTCGAACGTTATGGAGCCTGATAAATAATGCAGCGCCAGGTTAAGCCCTACGCTGGCTTTATTCAAATCTTGTATCTCTTCGTCCGGCTCGGTTCGGCCAAAAGCCTCGTCCAGGTTGGCAAACACAATTTCGGGTACGCGTAAGCCCAATGCACGGGCAATTTCGCCGCCTATCAACTCCGCAATCAGCGCCTTGACACCCTGCCCTGCCCCGCGGAATTTAAGCACATACAAAAAACCGTCGTCGGCCTCGGCAATGGCCGGCATGCTGCCGCCCTCCCGCAGGGGCGTTACATAACGGGTAACGTTAACAGTGCGTATGTCTGGCTTGCGGTAAGGCATAAATTATAATGCCGCATATCTGCGGGGATTGCAAATTTAGCTTAAAACCAATACTATGCCAGAGGGAGTTTTTGGGGGATGGAGGAGAGCGATTCAGATTTTATCATTAAGAATGAACTGAAGCACCATCTGAAAAACATTTTATGTAAGCAAATAGAAATGTTACCAGTATGGCCTTTTTTGAGGCAACATTTAGTACAGTATTACGATATTGATATCTCAAATAAAAAAAAGTGTAGCGTACTTTGGCAAAAGCCGAAAGTATACAACACTTTTATACTGTGTATCTCAAAGCATCCCCCAATGCTGTTCATCAATACACAACTAGTTAGGCAGCTTTTACAACCATGTACCTTCTACTGCTTTATAAACCTCTGCTGCAATACAATCCCATGGTAATTTAATGTTACAATATATATACCCGATGCCATTTTTTTAATGGCAAGGGGTATACGCTGGCCAGCAACGGCTATTTGCACAAAGTTTTGCAACACCCGGCCTTCCATATTGGTAATTTGAATGTTTACCTTGCCATTAATGTTTGCGCATTGCAGGGCGATAACAGAGGCCGACGGGTTTGGAGTGATGATAAACGCCGGCGCGTTTATGGCACCCATGCTAACAGGTGCCATTTTACTGTAGTTGACATGGCCGTCCTTATCGCCCACCTGAAGGCGGTAATATAATTTGTTGGCACCCAGGCTTGTGGCAGAAACATCATCATAGCTATAGTTTAAAGGTATGGCACTGTTGCCTGCAGCCTTTACAGAACCGATGGTTGTAAACGAGGCCCCGTCTGCACTGCGTTGTATATTAAAATAGGCAGTATTGGTTTCCTGCAGCGTGTTCCAATTAAGCAGCACGTCATTACCCTTTAGCTGCGCGGTAAATGTACCCAACAGTATGGGTAGTTCGGTTACTGCCGCATCAACCCTGTACAGGTTTGTGCTGGCGGCATTGTCCGTGGCCGAAAACACCAGGGTATTGCCGGAGGCTACCCCGCCAAAACCTGGGGAAGAGGAAGCGTTGCCGGGGTTAAGGTCCTGCACCATAACCGTACCGGCGGCCGTGCCGTCGCTCTTCCAAAGCTCATACCCGTGTACCCCGTCGCTGGCCGACAAAAACAAATGGTCCTGCGTAAAAAACCAGTAGGCATTGTTGTTTTGGGATGTATCTATGGCATTGCCGTTAGGGTTTATGGTTAATATTTTTGTACCAATGGCCGTGCCATCGGTAACCCATAACTGGTAGCCTTTTGACACACCATCGTAAGCCGTAAAGAAAAACTTGTTACCCTGGAAAAGAAATTGGCTTGCACCGTCTGAATTGTTTATACCGGGTAATAAAATGCTGGGATTGGGGATGCTACCAAACGAAAAATCTTTAAACAGTTGCGTGCCCCCCGGGGGTACCGTCGCTCTGCCATATACCTACCCCAGTGTTGCTGCCCGAAGAAAAATAGAACTTACCGTTTAATATCACCGCGCTGCTATGGTAAAAGCCCAATGATGGGTTAAGGTTGCTGTTTAACACCGTTGTATTGGCAGTTGTACCGTCTGTTATCCACATACCATAGTTAAAGGTGTTTGTATTTGCCGAAAAAACAAGTTGGCTGCCAAATACAAAATAATTAAAATTATTATCCAAGCTAAAGGCCGCGCCGCTGCCCGCATTAATGTCCTTCAACAAAAATGTACCCCCGGCCGTGCCGTCGGTACGCCATATTTCAGCACCGTGTGTACCGTCGTCTGCAATAAAGTAGGTATAAGTGCCAATGGAGGCTACAGTAAAATCGTTACTAAAAACAGTAGACGCACTGCCTGCGGTTATATCAGCAACCATTACGGTGCCTGCGGGCGTGCCGTCGCTTTTCCACAATTCCTGGCCGTGTACGCCGTCATCTGCGGTAAAATAAAGGGTGTTTACATAATTATTTGACTCCGGGTGGATGAACTGTATGTTTGAACCGGCACCGCCGGGGTTTATATCTTTTAGCAGTATGGTACCGGCCGTTGTACCGTCGGTTTTCCATAATTCGGGGCCGTGCGTACCGTCATCAGCTATAAAAAAAACGGTGTTGCCTATGGCCGGGAATGTTTTGTTGTGGGTACTGCCTGCGGGGTTTGAGCCCGTGGCGCCAGGGTTAATATCTTTCAGCAGCATGGTACCGCCAGCGGTAAGGTCGGTTACCCAAAGCTCGTTGCCATAAGTGGCCGTATTGCCCACAAATAA
>Ga0364894_10212_pt1 | contig 29640 bp, 22 predicted proteins | sample ExccelJu500001D4_FD_206942 | JGI IMG/M metagenome (GOLD analysis project Ga0364894, IMG submission 206942) | Enriched cells from Trout Bog Lake Hypolimnion, Wisconsin, USA - BchlTB.July16.5000.01.D4 | ecosystem: Environmental > Aquatic > Freshwater > Lake > Hypolimnion/Profundal zone | place: USA...
CAGTTGATTGAGGTAGCCACCAGGATCAGAGGCCGGGGTCGAGCCGCATGTCGTGCAAGCCTTGGCGCCCGTGTGGTGAATGTAGGAATTCTGCACCACAATGCCAACTCCGTTGGTACCGGGACTGCCGTAAGCCTTGAAGGTGATTCCCTGCATGTAAGCGTTGCGGCACTCGATGCCATCCACGGTAATCCACTTAAATGTACCGGACGTGGCGTCGATACAGTAGTTACGCCCGTTGCTGGAGGCGGTCTGGCCGCCGTCGATCACAGGCAGAGCGCCGCTTCCATAATTGCCAATCGTGATGGGCGAACCGCTGCTGCCGTTCATGTCTGTAATATCCAGCTCTTCACTCCAGACCCCGCCTCTTTCAAACAAGACGCTGGATCCTGGCTTAAGACTTGCCTGGAAGTTTTGAACCTTGGCAATGGTCTGCCATGGAGAGCTGGTGCTGGTTCCGGAGTTGGAATCGTTGCCGGTTGGAGAAACGTAGTAGCAGGTGCCGGAGCAGGACGAGCTGGCAGCAGCCACGACCGCGATGCTCTCCGACTGGGTTGCGGCCTGCGGTGAGGCGGCTGAGTCTTTCACCTGCAAGGAAAACGTGGATGTGCCAGACGCAGTGGGCATACCGCTGATGACTCCGGCGCTGGAGAGATTTAATCCTGCAGGCAACTGTCCGGAGACCACGCTCCAGATGTAAGGCGATGTCCCGCCACTGGCCGAAAGGGTTGCGCTGTACGCCGAACTAACCGTGCCGCCAGGAAGCGAACTGGTCATCAGTTTAATGGGAATGATTGCAGCCGCACCAATGGTGATGTTTTCCGAGGCGCTGACTGATTGGGGTGTTGCTGCTGAATCCGTCGCCTTCACGGTGAAGCTGGAGCTACCGGAAGCAGTGGGGGTGCCGCTGATTATGCCAGCAGTGGAGAGGGACAATCCTGCAGGCAGAGAACCCGACGCCACATTCCACTTATACGGAGAAGTTCCGCCTGTGGCAGTTAGGGTGGCCGAATAGCTCGTACCTGTGGTTCCACTTGGTAGCGAGGTCGACGTGATGGACAAAGGTAACACAGCCGACGCAACAGTGATGCTTTCCGCACCGCTAACTGATTGAGGCGTTGCTGCCGAGTCCGTCGCTTTCACGGTAAAACTGAAGCTGCCGGAAGCAGTGGGAGTGCCGCTGACTACGCCAGCAGTGGACAAGGCCAATCCTGCAGGCAGAGACCCCGACGCCACATTCCACTTATACGGAGAAGTTCCGCCTGTGGCAGTTAGGGTGGCCGAATAGCTCGTACCTGTGGTTCCACTTGGTAGCGAGGTCGACGTGATAGACAAAGGTGACACCGCCGCCGCAACCGTGATGCTCTCCGCACCGCTAACTGATTGAGGCGTTGCTGCCGAGTCCGTCGCTTTTACGGTAAAACTGAAGCTGCCGGAAGCAGTGGGAGTGCCGCTGACTACGCCAGCAGTGGAGAGGGACAATCCTGTAGGCAGAGACCCCGAGGACAAACTCCACTGATACGGGGACGTTCCGCCGCTAGCAGTCAGTGTCGCCGAGTAGCCGGTTCCTGCCGTGCCGCCAGCAAGAGAGGTGGTCACAATTTTCACAGGCACCGGCGCTGGCGGAGTCGCTGCAGTGACGTTTATCGTCATGCTGTCTGAATAGGTTCTTCCGCGCGAATTCCAGGCCTTTACCACAATCGCGTGCTGGCCGTTGGACATGGCGATGCTGGCAGTCAGACTCGCTGACTTGGTCGAATAAACGTTCTTCGAATCTACGTAGATGACCATTCCCGTTATGCCGGAAGAAGAACTCGCTGCTGCTACGAACTTAACGGGTGATGGAAGAATGGCACCGTTGGTTGGGGCCGTGACAGTGATGTGAGATACGCCTACACTCGCAAATTCGCCCGGCGCAGAAACCGTGACCTTGGCAAAGCCGGCGATGACCAGCGCGCTGAGTAATACAGTTAGGGCAAGAAATTTCGTCATGAGAGCTCCTGAGCGTGAAGGTACAGCTCAGGTTGCGCTACTCACATCAGGCGAATACCCCTAACCTCCTACACAAAACAAACGCATTCCTATACGTAAGCGGTGGAATTGCTTCTAGGTACGATCGAATAAGTTGGGCACGATCAATGAGATAGAGTACTAAGTAGGCACCTTAATTCCGGGGCGAGCCCGAGTTCATATTTGATTTGCGGATTGCTAACTGACCAGTGCTTGTTCGATGCCTCACAGATCGGCGTGCGCAGATTGGCCCAGAGCGAGTGCCAAGCCTCAACTAGCCATTACGTGCCACCATGACGGGGTCTAACCATCCTCGTCTGTGCCAGAGCGCATCAATCATTCCACGGTGCATGTCTGAAGAGAGTACTTGCACCGTTTAGCCAGACATTTTCGACACGAAGCAGCACAATTGGGGACTGAACCATTATGGAAGATCAGCAGCGTATAGTAACTGTCCTGGTAGCTGACAATACGCGAATGAACACCGACCTTTTAGCGGATGCTGTGGAACGTAATCCGAATTTCAAAATTGTAAGGTCGATTGCCGGCGATATTCACCTAATGCAAATTGCTTCCGAGTTGCGGCCTGATGTTGCGGTAATCAGCGCCGGTTTAGGGGACGAATCCGGCAAAGGCTGCGAGATCGCTCGCAAACTACGTGCCGCTTCCCCTTCAACTAACGCTATCCTGCTGATGGATCATCCCCATCGTACGGTGGTGGTTGATGCCTTTCGCGCCGGCGCACGCGGCGTCTTCTGCCGCGTCGGTAGCGTCGAGGACCTCTGCAAGTGCATTGACCGAGTTTCCCGCGGGCAGATTTGGGCGGGGTGTGATGAAATCAAGTACCTGCTGGATGCCCTCGTTCAATCCAATCCGCCGAGACTGGAAGCTTTGGGAACAAGGCTGCTTTCACCGCGTGAACAAGAGGTAGTGCGCGGCGTCGCACAAGGGTTATCAAACCGTGAAATTGCCGATCATCTTAAGTTGAGCCAGCATACCATCAAGAATTACCTATTCCGTATTTTCGATAAGCTGGGGGTATCAAATCGAGCTGAGCTTATTTTTCTGGCGTTCAGCTCACCCGCAGGGCTCGTCAATCCAGATGGTCAATCTGCGAACCCTATCCAGATACCCGCAGATGACTCCGCGGCTTTCGATTGGTGCCGTAACGCGGCCGACAAGTTCACAGATGCACAGTTCATCCTTGGCCAAATGCATCGGGACGGTCGAGGAACCGAGAAGGACTACGTGGCCGCATATACATGGTTCCGAGTTGCAGAGGCCACTTCGCGCAAGACGTTGCAGGCGTGCCTTGAATCGTGTCTTCAACTAGCGTCAAGACTGAATGACGCAGAGATTGCCCGAGCCAAACGGCGCGCCACCGAATGGCTAAGTCTAAATGTGCAAGACCAAGTAAGCGACGAGCCTATTCCGATTCAGAAAAGTATTCACAGAGTCGCCTAGAATAAAACCCGCATTGATATGGCACTTCCCGCTTAGTGCGTTCAGGCCAGGCAGGTCCCAGGTGCCTGCACGCCCCCGTTCGTAACAAGTCCGAAACATAACACATTTCAAATGGGTAGATCCGAGCGCATCGGGATAGTTGTCCACTGGTGTGAGTCGATCTTCTCATAGGTCTCTTTACTCCTGCACAGGGTAGCTCTTCTGGAGTTCTGAGCAGTAACTTTTAACTCCAACCAACAGCATCGGATGACCACTTGTTCCGTTCTCAACTGACCTGTAATGTCAGCGTGCGGTCGGGTTCGGGGAGCGGTCATTTCAATGAGGTCATTCCATGCTTGGGGGAGTGTCGTGGAGCACCGCCGTTCGTTGCGTTTCGAGTTGCATGTCCCGGTTATGTACGACTGGATGGATGAATCCGGTACGTGGCGACAAGGTGGTGGCTTCACGCGAGATGTCTCCGAGAGAGGCGTATTCGCATGGTGTGAGGGCGACTGTCCCCCTTGTTTCACCATGATTCGAATTTCGCTGCTTCTCCCGGGGATTGAACCAACCTCGAGGGCATGGCGCATGGAATCCACTGGTTACGTTGTGCGAGTAGTCGATGACGCTCAAGGTGGAAGAGGCTTCGTGGCGCACTTAGACGAACTGCGGACGGCAGTTTTGGCCATCGCCTCACGCTGACGTTATGTCCTGAGGTCCCCGAGAAGGGCGCGGGTTTCGAATAACTCTCCCGTTTCTCCGCAGCAGAACCGGGATCGCCAGAGACGGCTCCGTGCTTATGCGTGAGACCGGGTTGGCATAGCAAGGCGTGATGGAATTCAGGAGACCCGCCGCATGGGACTCAGAGGGCGAAGCTATGCGCATGGAAGCCAGTTGGTACGCGGTTCATATTTATCCACAGAATGAAAAGAAGGTCGCAACAGAATTAGAACTTAGAGGCATTACGACCTTCCTCCCGCTTCGCGAGGAGCGTCACCGGTGGAGTGATCGCAATAAAGTGGTTCAGGTGCCACTGTTTCCCTGCTATGCATTTGTGCACATCGTTCCGTCTCCAGAGCTTCGCTCAGTCGTTCAACAAACCCGGCGTGTGATCCGTTTGTTGTCAGCGAGCGATGAGCCGGTTCCCATCCCTGACTCAGAAATAGAATCGATGAAAACTCTCGTTGCGGGCAAGGTCCCAGTGTCACCCTATGCTTTCCTGCAAACAGGTCAGAAAGTAAGAATTCGTGGAGGGTGCCTGGACGGCATCCAAGGGATTCTCGCTCTGCGTAATGGCGAGCGGAATCTCGTGTTGTCTGTAAACCTCATTCAGCGGTCATTAGCGTTGAGCATTGAGGGTTACCAAGTCGAGCCAATATAAGTGCACTGTCCGAGAGTTGTACAGCATAGCTCACTCGTCTCTGCTGGTTGAAGCTAAGGACAACAGCCACTAACGTTGAAATCAGAAGGATCAGCCCGATGAATAGGAATTACGAACCATCCCTTCCGACCCACAGCCACCGGCAACACAATTCATTGGATACCCGTCTGTCACCCGCGTTTGCGAGATCAACCGATAGACCAGCTGTTCCCAAATCAAACGACGATTCGGATTTCGACATCTTCGCTCTGGTGCAAATTATTCGCAAAAGGAAAGCCTGGATTTTCGCTTGCACCGCTGCCATGTTGGCCATCGCATTGCTAGTTTGTATTTTCATGCCCCGCAAGTACAAGGCGGAATCGAAGCTCGAAATCCTCAAACAGGATGCAGGTGGCTTATCCATAGGTGACGCGAACGGGGCCTCTGGGAGTTCAGATGCCCTCGATTTCAATGTAAACCTCCAGACACAACTTTCCGTACTCAAGTCAGACACCCTCGCCGAGCAAGTAATTAAGGAGTTAAATCTCGCGGACTCGAAAGAGTTTAGTCCTGACTCTCCACTCAAGTCTGCTATTGCACGGTACGTTCCCGGGACGTCGCACCAGCTAACGCCAGAGGAGCATGCGGCGGCCGTTCTCAAGAAATTCAAGTCGAACCTCGCAGTCGACTCACTTTCCGGCACGCGCTTAATCACAGTCGCCTACACGCACTCCGACCCGGAAGTTGCCGCGAAGGTCGTCAACCAACTCCTCTCAGATTACGTTGAGTACAACTTTCAGGTGCGCTACAAAGCAACCACCAAAGCCACAGACTGGCTTGGACGCCAGTTAGTAGACCTGAAATCGCAGGCGGAGCATGCACAGGACCGGGCGGTCCAGCTAGAGAAAGAGTCCGGAATATTCGGCGAAGATGAACATCACAACGTAGTGGTTACCCGGTTGGAGCAACTCGGCAACGAAGTCACGGCTGCCGAAACAAACCGGGTTGTGAAAGAAAACATTTACAGGCTGGCGACCAGCGGAAATCCTGATCTGGTCGCCGGAATGCTCGGAGCAACCGGGGAGCAACCTGTTTCCGGAGCCTCTAATTCAGTTCCTCTACTGAATAGCCTTCGCCAGCGTGAGGCGGACTTGAATGCGGAATATGCCGATGCTGCCTCTAAGTACGGCCCCGAATATCCGCGAGTTATACAACTCAAAGATCGTCTAAATTCACTTCATGCCTCCATTCAGGCGGAGCTGGACAAAGTGGTTGGACGGGCCAAGAGTGAGTACGCCTTGGCGGCGTCGCACGAAGCATCAGCAAGGAAGTCTTTTGCCGCGCAAAAGAAAGCCGCCGCGCAAATGAACGACAAAGCGACAGATTTCCTAATTGCGAAACACGAGGCCGAGGCCAGTCGCGTTCTCTATGAGCATTTATTGGGGAAACTAAAGGAGGCCGGTGTGTTGGCCGGCTTGCATTCGAGTGAACTGCACATTGTTGATCCTGCAAGTGTGCCAGTTCGACCCGCCAGGCCCAATGTTCCCCTTTACCTTGCGTTTGGGGCTCTTGCGGGTATGACGCTCGGCACTGTCTGTGTATTTGTCGCCGAAGCGATGGACCGTACAATACGAAACCCGGAAGAAATCGAAGCATCCACCTATGTACCCGTCCTGGGGGTAGTTCCAGACGCGAGACTAGCTCCGGGGATCGGGCGCAAGAATCGGCTGAAGCCACAGGCCAAGACCGCTCTTCCCAGCATTACACACACACGTCGTGATGAAGCTCTAACCTTGCAGGACTCCGCGACTGCAGAAGCATTTCGAGCAATACGTACTGCATTGTTGTTATCGGGCGACAAAGTTCTCATGATCACGAGCGGTTCGGCGCAGGAAGGAAAGAGCTTCACTTCGTTGAACCTTGCCATAGCACTCGCGCAGAATGGAAGCAAGGTTCTATTGGCGGACGCGGACCTGCGGCGCGGAACCTTAAGCAGAGTTCTGAATCAACACACCGGGGCTGGTTTAAGCCAGGTCTTGTTGGGCGGAGCAGATCGCAACATTCACCGGCCGATCCAACAAGTCCCGGGACTTACTTTCATGCCGGCAGGGGCGCCGCCATCTTGTCCTTCTGAGTTGTTGGGATCGCAGAAGATGTCCGCGCTGGTCGAGAGCTGGCGCCAACAATTTGACTTCGTGCTGATCGACACCCCCCCCGTTCTTCCGGTTACCGATGCCGCAGTTCTAGCCCCCGGCATGGACGCGGTGATAGTGGTTGTGCGCTTCGGGGTTACTATCCAGCAGTCTGTTGTACGGACCATCCGTATTTTGAGAGACGTGCGGGCCAATCTCCTCGGAGTACTGGTGAATGCCGTGGATCTCCGGTCTCCCGATTACTTCCACTACTCCGGATCCTATGGCTATGAGGGATACCATGCGAGCGATCCCGGCGAGATTCAGTTGCTTGTACCCGAATCAATGAAAGCAAACCCAAAGGGAGAGACCACATGACCCAAATGCGGCTACAGAAATCTTGCATCCTGATTGTACTTGCCGTTCTGTGCATATCCGCAAGTTCATCGGCTCAGACCGGAACGGCAGCGAAACCACCCGACAGTCAGCCATCGTCTCCAAAGATGATGAGCGTGCCGATTCAAATCGCCCCGGGCGACTTACTGGAAGTTACTGTATTCGACGCCCCGGAGCTGACTCAACAGGTGCGAGTGGGTTCCGATGGTAACGTGCAGTTAGCTCTTATAGGAGATACCAAGCTGGCAGGATTGACCGGACAGGAGGCGGCGGGAGTTATTGCAGGTGAGCTTCGCAATCGCAAGTTGCTGCTTCATCCGAACGTCAACGTTCTCGTCAAAGAATCCACCAACCAAGGTGTTTCACTGATGGGAGAGGTGCAGCACCCCGGTATTTACCAGATACTCGGTGCACGTAGCTTGCTCGATGTGATTTCCATGGCAGGTGGTCTCACCACCGTGGCGGATACAAGGGTTACTATCAAGCACCGCACTGGGAAGGAAGAGAACGTTACTGTCAAATTGAAGAACGACGACCCGCATACTTCGCTTCTCAACGACATTCAGGTCTTCCCGGGTGACTTGGTTGTAGTACCGCGTGCAGGGATTGTTTATGTTCTGGGGGACGTGAATAAGCCTGGAGGCTTTGTGATGCAAGACAACGGCAAAATCACGCTGCTCCAAGCTCTGGCTCAAGCGGGTGGTGCGAGTCCGACGGCATCGGTGAATCGAGCCGTTCTATTACGTAAGACAGATGACGGGTACACCAAGGATCAGCTACCGGTTGGCAAAATCGCCCGCGGACAGGGCGCCGACGTAGAGTTACATGCCAACGATATTGTGTTCTTGCCCAACAGTCGCCTGAAGAGTGCCATGAAGAGCACTGAGAGCATGGCTCAAAGCATCGGAAGCGCCTCGATTTATGCCATTGTTCACTGATGCAGCAGACGCTGCAGACAATCGCGGCCCCAGCCACCACGGCAAGCACGGACATACTAAAACCTCGCGGTGGCGAGCATGGTTGCGAGACTGGGTTAGTCACCTGTCCCAGTCCAGCATTCTGAAAAACACAACATGGATGCTTAGCGGCCGAGGACTCGAATTAGTAGTTCGCTTCGCTTATTTTGCGATTGTCGCGCACACGCTCGGTCCAACCGGATATGGGACCTTCGTAGCCTGCATAGCCCTCGTCGCAGCCATGTCGCCATTCGCATCGTGGGGTACAAGCGATGTAATGATCAAACATGTGGCGCGGAACCGAACTCTGTTGCCCGCATATTTGGGTAACGCATTTCTGGTAACAGCTGCCTCTGGCTCGCTTCTAACGCTGCTAGCCCTCTTGCTTCGATCCAGAGTACTGCCGCCTTCGGCGACCTCCGCGATGCTCACAGCCGTAGCGATTGCCGAGCTTCTCGGCGCACAGACAATAACCGTTTGCCTGCATGCGTTCGTTGCACTTGAGCAATTTCGACGGTACACACAACTGCTGGCTTTGCAAACTGGGATGCGATTCGTGGCAGCTCTCGTCTTGACGATTTTCCCGGCGTCGCCTCTACTCTGGGCGCTATTGTATGCCGCGTCGTCGTTACTTACCGCTATCTGTGGGCTGATCGTGGTGGTCCGCCACGGTGCAACGCCGCGTCTTCAACTCGACCTCGTTGTTCCGTCAGTGCGAGAGGGATTCCATTTTTCCACATCAACAGCATCCCGCTCCATCTATAACGATATTGATAAAACAATGCTGGCTCGCCTCAGTTCCGTTGAAGCAGCAGCCATCTACGCGGTGGCATACCGTCTGATTGAAGTGGCGATGCTGCCAATTCAATGTGTGGCAGCAGCAACCTATCCTGAGTTCTTTCGCCAGGGAATCCACGGTGTTACCTCCACCTTCCGATTTGCTCGGCGCATCATCCGGAGTTCGGTGCTCTATGGTATTGCCACCTCGATCGCCCTATACCTTGCGGCAGGAATGGTACCACTGGTTTTCGGGCGGGCATACACCGAAAGCGCGATAGCCCTTCGCTGGCTATGTCCGCTGCCAGCTATCAAGAGCGTACACTCGTTCCTTACCGACACCCTGACGGGGGCAAATTACCAGTGGCAACGATCAGCATCGGATATTGCGGTAGCCGTAGTTAATGTACTCATTAACCTCTGGATTATTAGAGCCTACGCTTGGCGCGGAGCCGCCTGGTCTAGCTTGATAACCGATGCATCGCTTGCAGCCCTGTTGTACATAATCATCCGCTGGCATTTGAGGCGCGAGGGCACAACGGCGGGCCCGGCGATAGGCCAGCCTGTTTCTGCAGCCAATGTTGACCAGCGAATGGCCACGACATCTCCCTTGCCATCTGAAAGCACACACTAAGAACTGCAACAATTCACTTGATGTTTGCGGGAGAGTTAGAAGTGTTATTCCGCGCTTCAGAGCGACTATTCGTCATCGTGCTGCTATTGAGTAGCATGGGTATCGTCACTGCTCTTACGAACCCGCCACATAGCGGCCCGAGAACAGTCTCTACAGACTTACATCTGACTAACGTCGTCACCGATGCGGGCGTGAACCTCGTTGGGGCGATTCTAGTGCTGCACCGCTGGCGTAGGGTGCTTCGAGCAGCGCGCAAGGTTTGGCCTTTGATTGCGCTCACTCTACTGGCTCCGTTATCGACAGCGTGGAGTGTTGATCCGATCCTTACACTGCGAAGAAGCGCGCTCCTGGTTGTGTCAACTGTGCTGGCTATCTATCTGGGAGAGCGATACACGGTCGACAAGTTTGCACGGCTGCTGGCGCAAACTCTATGCTTGATGATGATACTGGTCATTATCGCCCGTCTTGCGGCGCCATCGTACGTTATCGACGAGTGGGGCGGATGGAGGGGCTTGTCGGCATACAAGAATGCATTCGGTGAATACATGGGCGTCGCAGTGATGCTACTGCTGCTCGTCAGATTTCACCAGTTTCGATGGCTACGCTACGTTTTCCTTTTCACCGCGGCTATTTTACTCGTGCTCTCGCATTCCGCCACTGCCTTGGTGAGTTGCGTACTTGTTGTTGCAGCCCTGCCGTTGTGGCGACTCACTCGTCTTCACGAGCGGCTGACGGTTTACTCTCTCTTGGCTCTCGGACTCGCGACGGCGGTTTATTTCAGGAGCACTGTTTCGGCTTTTCTCTTTCAGGTATTGGGGCGCGACTCAACCCTGACCGGACGAACACACCTGTGGGCTCTTTTATGCACTGCCATCTCCAAGCACCCTTTCCTGGGATATGGATATGGGGCTTTCTGGACCGCCTTAAAGGGCGAAGTGCTCAACGTATGGATTGGAAATGGGTGGCTGGCCCCGGTGGCCGACAACGGTTATCTAGACCTATGTCTGAGCCTGGGCATGCTAGGTGCCTGCGCTTTTGCATTCGTATTGCTCCGTTGCTTCATAAAGGGAATTGCCTATGCCAAGTTCGAGTTCGCACCGGTTGGACTATGGCCGATCGGTTTCCTGTGCTTTTTCACCTTACACAATGTGGGTGAAAGCACGCTGTTGACAACGGGTACGTTCCCTACCTTGCTATTTGCCGTAATCGCTACATCTTTGGCGGTCAATCGTCACTCGGATGTAACCTCGATCCACACTACCGACGGTGTGCCACTGGTGCGAGAATGGGCGTCTCGCGCAAGCTAAACCAATTGAGTATTACCGTGTACTGGAGCGAACTACAAGCAAGCCATGAAGATCCTGCATGTAATGTCAGAGTTTCCTTATCCGCCAGATAACGGCGTTCGAGCGGATATCTGGGGTCGCCTGCAAACCATGAGCCATCTTGGCCACACCATCGATGCCTTGGTTATGAACACAAAGCGTGTACCGACATCAGGCGATACCGCAGAGATGCGCCGCTTTGTGAACGATTTGAAGTTCATTGACAGGAAACCCATGGAAGAGTGCCTACTGTCGCTCACCCCTACGTCCGTTGCTTGCAATAAACCGCTCGCGAGGCTGCACCTACACAAGCAATATGACCTTACAATTGCCGAGGGAGACAGCCTCTATGCAATTTTCGAGAACCCAGGATTGCGGACCACAATACGCGCGTTGCGCGTACACAATGACGAGAGTAGTCGGATGTTGGCAAGCGCGCAGACCGAAGAAACTTTCTTAAGAAGGCAGTTATGCCGCGTTGAGGCACTCCGCTACCAGTTCTTCTCAAGGTCTGCTTACCGCCAACTCGACTCGCTGTGGTTCATTTCACAAAGCGAATATCAGAATTTCGTGAACGCGGAGCCGGCGGCGACCGAGTCGGCGGTGTGGCTCCCTCCTTCACTGATTTTTTCCGATGGCTCCAAGCGGCGGGCCGAATCCTCTAAGCAGGTACTCTTCGTCGCGAGCTTCCATATCACTCTCAATCGCGAGGCTCTCAGATGGTACCTGAAGGAGATACATACGCGCCTCCTCGATGACCCTGCATATGAACTCGTCGTTGTGGGTAGCACGAACGGACGCCAGTGCGCACGTCAGTTTACAGAAGAGGTAAAGCGGGAATGTCGATGCAGCGTTCACGTCGACGTCGCCGACCTAACACCGTTTTACGAAGAATGTGCGCTCTTTGTTAATCCGATGCAACGCGGGGCCGGAGTTAAACTAAAGAATATTCATGCGATCGAACGCCGGATTCCCGTAGTAACAACCTCGGTTGGAAATGACGGGAGCGGCTTTACAGACCGGCAACATGTCCGGGTCGCCGACACGCCGTCGGACTTCGCATCCGCTATTGCAGAACTCTTGAACAACCGCAGATCAGGCGAACTAATGGCTGACCGAGCACATCGATACCTGACAGAATATTATGACGGTCACGCTAATCTGCGGCGTTTACTCACACATCTTATGCAGGACATCTCCGACCGCTCGACGGACAAAACCATATCGTCCTCCATAGCGTAATTTGGATCGAACCGTTCCACACCGCGCCGCCGTCGTATCTATCATAAACTTGAGAGCCCAATTCTATGTCTGCAAGTCCCATAACTAACCCTCATAACTTCAGAGGAGCGCCGGGGCGCACCTACAGAGGTGACGAGGACTGCCGTCTGCTTTCAGAAGAGCAATTCTTATGCGCTCTTGGTTGGGAAAGGCGGAGAAGCGAGCGCTCTGGGAATTCGTTTCTGCTTGCCCTGTTACATCTCAAGGGAATAACCTCAAACGCTTTGAAGATAAGAATTGCAGCCTCATTGCCACCGGTTATGCGAGAGACGGATACGATGGGCTGGTACAAGAACGATGAGAGCTTGGGGCTTATCTTTACGGAGTTGAAAGGCCCTGATACTGGAGATGCGCAAACTAACATTGATATCAAACTCAAGAAGGCACTTTGCGCTGTACTTCCCCTCGCACGAGCTAAGGACGTTCACATCACGTACCACTCCTATCCGGGCGACGTTGGCCCCGGTCCGGATAATTCAGGCCTCTATCGCGAGGGTTCGCCAGGAAGCAAAGTCGCTCGCATCGTGAAGCGCTGCATAGATGTGCTGGGAAGCATACTGGCCCTGATCCTGCTTTCGCCATTGCTACTTCTGGCTGCCGTTGCGGTTGCAGCAACCTCAAAAGGTCCAGTTTTGTGTCGGCAGACGAGAGTCGGTGAGGCCGGAAGGACCTTTACGTTTCTGAAGTTTCGCTCCATGTTTCACAACAATGACCCCAGCCTCCACCGAGACTATGTTACGCGCATGATCGCAGGGCAAGACGTGGCCCAAGCCGATTGCTCGAAGTGCGGAATCTATAAGATCGTAAATGACCCGCGAGTCACCCCCGTCGGCAAGATTCTACGTCGCAGCAGTCTTGATGAGCTACCCCAGTTCCTCAACGTATTGAAAGGAGAGATGTCGCTGGTTGGTCCGCGGCCGCCGCTACCTTATGAATTTGAGCGTTACCGTGCCTGGCACCGACGCCGCGTTCTGGAAATCAAACCCGGTCTTACCGGGCTGTGGCAGGTCTATGGCCGCAGCAAGACGAGCTTCGATGAGATGGTGCGCCTTGATCTTCGATACGCTCGCGAATGGTCGCTGTGGCTAGACTTTAAGATACTGTTGAAGACACCAATGGCTGTTATTTTCCGCGCCGGAGCTTATTAAGCTTCACGTAATCGAAAAGATGGGATGACGGACCGGCGCGCCGCTTCTCAGCAGCACTTTCACACTCTCCCGCGCCACTCGGATAGACTAATGATCAAAATAGGCGTTATCGGATACGGATACTGGGGACCCAATATCGTGAGGAATCTCTGTGCACAGCAGACTTTTCATGTGGCGGCAGTGTGCGATCAAAGCCCAGAGGCACTGCGTCGGGTACAGCAAACCTATCCTGCAATTCGGACTACTGCTAACCCTTCCACAATCACCTGCTCCGCAGATCTCGACGCGGTGGCGATTGTAACTCCGGTCTGGACCCATTACGAACTCGCAAAGGCCGCGCTAAAGAACGGCAAGCATGTCTTCGTCGAGAAGCCATTCACCTCCAACACAGCTCAAGCCGAAGAGTTGATCGCACTTGCTGATCGCAACAATTTGGTGATCATGGTCGATCATACGTTCTTGTTCACCGGGGCGGTTCGAAAGATCCGCGAGTTGATTGATGCTAGGGAGTTGGGCGACATCTATTACTACGATTCACTACGTGTGAATCTTGGTATGTTTCAACATGATGTAAACGTTGTCTGGGACCTTGCTCCCCATGACTTGTCCATCATGGAGTACCTGATCACCGACGAGCCCGAGGCTATCGCGGCGACCGGAGAGACACACATAAATGGACATGAGGACGTGGCCTTTGTTACGGTGTTCTTCCCTCACCGTACAATCGCCCACATCAATGTGAACTGGTTGTCTCCCGTGAAAGTCAGAACTACTCTGATCGGCGGCGAGAAGAAGATGATCGTGTGGGACGACCTAGAAGCTGACGAGAAAATTAGGGTGTACGACAGGGGTGTGAGGATGGACAGTGCACTCGATAGGCAGAAGCTGCTTGTCAGCTATCGTTCCGGCGATATGTGGGCTCCACGACTCGAGCAGGTAGAAGCCCTCAGGGAAGAGTTTAACTATTTTTACGACTGTATCGTCAAGAATCAAGTCCCCTTCAATAGTGGTGTCGCCGGATGGCGCATCGTTCGAATGATAGAAGCAGCCAGCCGTTCGATGAAACTCAAGGGCGAGCCAGTGTTACTCAACTCCACCGGAACCGTGACCCAGGAAGCAAAAGCCGCGTAGATATGAAGGGCGTTAATTGCATGAGTGAGCATCAATTCATCTCCTCGGACGTAAAACTCGGAAGTGATGTCAGGCTCGGGAAATGTATCAACCTGTACGGCTGCGAAATTGGCGATGAATCGCGAATCGGCGCATTTGTGGAGGTACAAAAGAATGCGCGTATTGGGAGGCGTTGCAAAATCTCGAGTCACAGCTTTGTTTGTGAAGGAGTGACTATCGAAGATGAAGTGTTTGTCGGGCATGGTGTGATGTTTATTAATGATTCTTTCCCGCGAGCGACAACCTCCTCCGGTCAATTACAAACCGAGGCTGATTGGGTAGTCGAACCTACGACTGTGAGGCGGGGGGCCTCGATCGGCTCAGGGGCGACCATTCTCGCTAATGTGGTAGTTGGCGAGAATGCCATCGTAGGAGCAGGAAGCGTTGTAACACGAGACGTGCCTGCCAGCAGCATCGTAGCAGGTAATCCTGCGCGGCTTCTGAGATACCTTGAAACAGAAATGAGAATTGGCGAATGATAGCGACTGAAAATAAGAACGGCGTCCCCTTCTTGGACCTGATTACCCCTCATGCAGAGCTTGAGGACCGATTGGTTACCGTACTCAAATGTGCGCTGGCCACCGCCGGATTTGTTGGCAGTCCGGCGGTAGAGGAATTCGAACGTGCATTTGCAGCTTACTGCGACTGCAGTTACTGCATTGGTGTGGGTAGTGGAACCGATGCGTTGAGGTTTGCATTGCTGGCGGTAGGAGTTAAGGAAGGCGACGCCGTTGTTACGGTGAGCAACACTTTCATCGCTACCGGGGAGGCCATTTCCCAAACTGGAGCACGGCCGGTATTTGTCGACGTCGATGAAAGCACTTGCAACATGGACCCACACAAACTCCAGGAGTTTCTTGAGACACAATGCTCCGTTGACGTGGAGGGCAGACTGATAACTCACAGCCACGGGTTGCGAGTGTCGGCTATTGTTCCGGTGCACCTATTTGGACAACCAGTGGACATGGATCCGATTCTTGAACTAGCCGAACGTTATCGACTTAAAGTAATTGAGGATGCCTGCCAAGCTCACGGAGCGACTTATTTTTCGAAGAGGCTGGGTGGCTGGCGCGAAGCCGGCAGTATGGGGCATGCGTCAGCGTTTAGTTTCTACCCAGGCAAAAACCTCGGAGCTTGTGGAGAAGCTGGTGCCGTGACGACAAATGACGGGGAATTAGCATCAAACATTCGGATGCTGCGTGATCATGGACAGGAACAAAAGTACTATCATCGCGTTGAGGGTTACAACGGCAGGCTAGATGCTCTTCAAGCTGGCTTCCTGAGCGTTAAATTACCTTACCTGAGCCAGTGGAACCAACAGCGTCGTACGGCTGCGCAATGGTATTCCGACTACTTTGCCTCCAAAGTTGATCACGTCCACGCAGTCCGCGAACTACCAAACGCCAGGAGCGTCTATCATCTTTACGTGGTTTGTGTCTCGGACCGCGATCGGCTCCGAAAACATCTTGCCTCCATCGACATCGGCACAGGCGTTCATTATCCTGTCCCCCTTCACCTTCAAGAGGCATACAAGCGGCTTGGCTATCAGCATGGGGATCTTCCTATAACTGAGCGCCTTGCATCCAGCATCGTATCGCTACCCATGTACCCACAATTGCAGGTAGAACAGCAGCAGCGCGTCGCCGATGCAGTTTTGGAATCGCTAAAGGAGAAATAATCCGTGAGTAACAGGAAAACCGTGTTGGTTGTCGGACTTGGGGAGGTAGGCAAACCTCTGTTGGCCATTCTTTCGCAGCGGCATCAATGTATCGGAGTAGATATCGCTTTTCCGTCCAGACGCATTGAGCAGGTCGAGGTCATGCACATCTGCTACCCCTTTGAGATCCGCGATTTCGTTGGGGAGACTGTTCGTTACATCGAGCGATTCAAGCCTGAGTTGACAATCATAAACAGCACGGTCGGAGTGGGGACCACACGTAAGGTCGCCGACCGGACCAGCACTGGTGTGGTACATAGCCCGGTACGGGGCAAACACGCACGCATGCAAGATGAAATGCGCGAGTACACGAAATTTATCGGAGCCCTTGACGTTGGGGTTGCCCGCAAGGCTGCCACACACTTCGAGTCCTCTGGATTCAAAGTCAAAACACTGTCGTCTCCGGAAACAACCGAACTCGCTAAACTCACTGAGACCACCTATTTCGGAGTACTCATCGCATGGGCACAAGAGGTTGAAAGATATTGCGCGCGGGTGGGGACGAACTATGACGAGGTCGTTGCAATGTATGACGAAGTCAAGTTCTTTCCACCAGTCAAGTATTTTCCTGGAGTTATCGGCGGGCATTGTGTGATGCCAAATATCGAAATTCTCCGTCAGATTGGCAGCTTCCCGATGCTCGACGCGATACAGGCTTCAAACCGGAATAAGATCGAGCGGGCAAGCCTGAAGGGAGAAGAGATAGAGGGACCCGACCAATTCGAGGAAACAGTGCGGCGCCTCGCAAGTTAGGCGGGCGAGGAATTCCAAGGCACTTATATGAGTAGCTTCCAAAATATCCACCGATCTGCTATCTCCGAGTTAACTGACCTGCCAAGCGTATCTCAACTGGACGCTGCGTCTCTCGTCACTCGGTATCGTCATCTTGAGGGTAAGCGAGCAGGTCTTGTTGTAATGTCCTCCTTTCCCTCTGACCCCCGGCCGCGTCGCGCCGCTGAGGCACTCGTTGGCCAAGGCATGAGCGTTGACTATATTTGCCTGACCGATGGCAAATCTCGCTGGCGCGAGCGGACCAACGGAATAAACGTCATTCGCATCCCCATCGTTCGTCGACGCGCAGGCAAGGCTGCATACGTATACGAGTATTCGGCGTTTATCTTGGCTTCCGCGCTCATACTCGCAGCGCGTTCTCTGCGGCACCGCTATGATCTGGTTTACATCAACAACATGCCAGATATTCTCGTGGCGAGCGCATTGTTACCGAAGATGTTGGGTGCGAAAGTCATACTCGACTTGCACGATCCCATGCCTGAGCTTATGGCAACGATCTTCGGAGTGAATCCGAGCAGCAAGAGCATTCGACTTATCAGGTGGCTCGAAAAGTGGAGCATGGCGCGCGCACATCAGGTACTAACTCCCAACATAGCCTGTCAGCGCATCCTTGCTGCGCGCAGTTGCGCGCTGGATAAGATCACCGTCATCATGAATTCACCTGACGAGTCGATCTTTTCCTTTCGCCCCGTGCGATCGCGCCCTGCTACGAAACGTACTGCAGCCGGCCCTCTAGTGGTGATGTCCCACGGATCATTGGTCGAACGGAATGGTATAGACCTTGCCGTGGAGGCTTTTGCCCGGATTCGCGCCACTGTGCCCAGAGCGCAATTGCACATCTACGGAAAGACAACTCCATTTCTAGATAAGGTCATGCAATCAGCACGGGATAACGGATTGGAGCAAAGTGTTCTCTATTGCGGCGAGAGATCGCTGGAGGGCATTGTCAAGGCCATTGAAACGTGTGATGTGGGAATCATTCCGAATCATCGTAGCGCTTTTGCAGATATCAATACACCTACCAGGGTTTTCGAATATCTCGCAATTGGCAAACCGGTGATTGCTCCTCGTACACCAGGCATCCAGGATTACTTTACTGATGATTCCCTTTTGTTCTTTGAAGCTGGCGACGCGGATCAACTCGCGGAACGGATCGAGTTTGTTGCTTTCCACCCGAACGATGCGTTGAGCATTACGGAACGAGGCCAGCAAGTCTACAACACACACCTATGGAAACGGGAAAAGCAAACCCTGACGAATCTTGTTGCCAAGCTCCTTTCATAGTGACGATCTAACCAGCGAATCGAAATCATCACGAGGTATTACCGAGCAGTGATCGGCGTAGTTGCGAGTCCCTCCCAATACAGTGCAGTTGAGGAGTTTTTCGAATTATTCAAAACCCCGTGGGAGTTTTGCAAAACCGACAGGAATTATGAAGTTCTGATCTGCGCCGACGATGGTACGGCACCGCACAGTTCAGCCAACCTGACAGTGGTCTACTGCGGGCGAAAGCTGCCAATTGATGCCTTTGGAAACGTCGAGATTACTTCCAGTCGCCGAGGGCGCCGAGTACTGTCAGGCGATGGAATGCGTATTCCAATCTACGGAGACAGCGTAACGTTCGCGAATGACGGCGCTTGTATTCTGCGTGACGAGGAATCAAGGCATCCTGCGACCTACACTGCGTGTGCCGCAGGTGGGGGCACGGTAATACGGATTGGCTATGACCTCTTTGACGAGGTCAACGTACTTTTGATCGAGGGCCAACCTTGCGAGAACGCGAGTATACCGGCGCTCGAGTTTCACATTTCTGTATTGCGAACCCTCATCGTAAGCAGTGGGATTCCCCTTAAGGAAATTCCTCCTGTTCCTAGTGGTTATCGGTTCATCGCATGTCTGACGCATGATGTCGATCATCCCGCAATTCGGCGACACATGTTCGACCGCACGATGTTTGGGTTCCTATACCGGGCGGTCATCACCTCTCTTTTTGGCGTCCTACGTGGTCGTGCGAGCGCACGAATGCTTTTTACCAACTGGGTGGCAGTACTGAAACTACCTTTCGTTTACTTAGGTATTGCGAAGGACTTTTGGAATCAGTTGGACACTTACACGCGGTTAGACGGTGGAGGGCGCTCCTCGTTTTTCGTAATTCCATTCAAAGGACGACCGGGATCAAAAGAGGGAAAACTGGCTCCGTCCCACCGGGCATCCGGATACTCTGCCGCCGACGTTGCTGCAGTGACGCAACAACTTCAATCGGAAGGCCACGAGATTGGGTTACACGGTATCGATGCATGGCACGACAAATCCAAGGGCCGCGAGGAACTGGACGAAATTCGACGGATAACCGGTGAACGTGAAATTGGTACTCGGATGCACTGGCTGTATTTCGATAATCGATCCCCGGCGGTACTCGAGGACTTAGGTGTCGATTACGACTCCACGGTCGGATATAACGAAGCCGTTGGTTATCGTGCGGGGACGGCTCAAGTTTATAAGCCACTGAATGTTACTCGTCTCCTCGAATTGCCACTTCATGTGATGGATACCGCGCTGTTCCTTTCTGGCCGACAACATTTGTCACCTACCGAAGCCAGCAAACTGGTCGAGGCGATCATTGACCACGCCACAGAATTTGGTGGAGTTGTAACTGTGAACTGGCATGACCGAAGTATTGCGCCGGAACGTTTATGGCTCGATTTCTATGCTCAACTCCTTGACGAATGCAAGAGGAAGGGAGCCTGGTTCGCGAGTGCTGGAGATACTGTGCGGTGGTTCCGCAGACGCAGGGCGGCAAAGTTTGACGATCTGGACTTGAAGGCGGGCAAGTTGAAGCATCCTGAAACCGCCGAGCGCCTGCCTGGTATGTTCTTGCGCGTCCACAATGCTGGATTTCTTCCGCTTCACAACGATGATATGAGCCGTGGCAGCAGCGTGGAGTCCGCGCAAACAGAAGCAGTCGACACAACATTACATCGAGGTTAGAAAGGCAAAATGCCAGACTGCAATGTAACTGTAATTGGAGCCGGACCCTACGGGCTTTCCTCAGCCGCCTATTTACAAGCTGCGGGAATAGAAACACGGGTCTTTGGTGAACCGATGTCTTTCTGGGAAAACCAGATGCCAGCAGGAATGTGTCTGCGGTCGAGTTGGAGCGCGTCCCACATTGCAGACCCCAAGCAAGAACTAACGCTTGACGCATATTGCCGTCAAAGTGGTAGCGACATAACTAAGCCCATCCCTCTCGAGCGGTTTGTGGCTTATGGCCATTGGTATCGCAAACATGCGGTCCGCAACTTGGAAAAGCGTCATGTCTGCAGCGTTGTCCCGGACACCCGCGGGTTCAAGGTTGCGTTGTCCGACGGTGAGGAGTTCACATCGCGTCGGGTTGTGGTGGCGGCGGGAATCGGCGATTTCGCGGTTCGGCCGGTTGCACTTGAGCAGATCCCCTCCTCATTGGCCTCCCATACAAGTGAGTCAAAGGACCTTAGCAAGTTTAAGGGACTGCGTGTAGTGGTCATTGGTGCCGGGCAGAGCGCGCTGGAGTCGGCTGCTCTCTTGAAGGAAGCAGGCATTGAGGTCGAACTGATTGCGCGGCAGAAAAGCATTAATTGGGTCGGACTACATCCGAAGCTGCACCATTTAGGAGCGCTGTCCAAGCTGCTCTACTCGCCACGGGATGTTGGCCCCGCCGGGATAAGCCGTCTGGTATCGATGCCACACCTGTTTCGCACATTGCCTCGTTCCATCCAAAACCGAATCGCTTACCGTGCAATCCGGCCGGCAGGAGCAGGTTGGCTGCAACCACGATTGCCGGGAATATCGATTACGCTCGGTCGCACAATAGTCTCGGCCGCAAGCACCGGTAGCAAGTTGCGCTTGCGACTGGATGATGGGACAGAACGGATTGTGGATCACGCGCTTCTGGCAACCGGCTTTCGCGTCGATGTATCTCGCTATCGATTCTTATCGGCGTCTATATTGCAGCAACTTCAAACTGTAACTGGCTACCCTGTCCTTCGGCGTGGATTCGAATCATCAATCCCAGGATTGCATTTTCTAGGCAAGCCGGGAGCGTGGAGTTTTGGACCGCTCCTCGGGTTCGTATCTGGAACTGAGTTCGCGGCCAGTGCTTTGCTTGGCCGCGTCACTTGCAGCAATGGTACCCACTAACCTTCATGAACGACAGACTAGCGGTGTCCTCTATAGAGGCGCGCAGTGAACGCCTCACCGACAATATAGGTGCGGTCGTAGTCGGTGGAGATTATCAGGGACTCGGTATTGTCCGCAGCCTCGGCCAGCGCGGCATCCCGGTGTTCGTAGTCGATGACGAACTGTCTCTTTCCCGCTTCTCGAAGTACACTACCAGGTTTCTCCACAAACCTGATTTAAGGGACGAACGCAGGACCGTCGACAGTCTTCTTGAAGTTGGCACGCGGTTCGGATTGCAGGACTGGGTTCTCTATCCAACAAGGGACGAAACGGTGGCTGCTCTTTCTCGTCACCGCGCAGAACTGGCGGAGCTATTTCGCGTACCTACCCCCGACTGGAGCAGCGTGCAGTGGGCTTGGGACAAGCGCAACACCTATAAGCTCGCCCAAGACCTCGGCATACCGACGCCAGTAACCCTCTACCCAGAGCACATCGCTCAACTCGCGGAGCTACATTGCCTCACGCCTCCATTCGCGATTAAGCCCGCGATAAAAGAACACTTCGTTTACGCCACAAAGGCAAAAGCGTGGCGAGCCGACACTCCTGAGGAATTGAAGACTCTGTTCAGCAAGGCATCAGAACTGCTTCCCAAAGGCGAAATCATGGTGCAAGAGGTCATTCCGGGCGGAGGTTGTCAGCAGTTTTCCTATTGCGCATTCTTCCGTGACGGTAGCGCCGTGGGCAAAATGACAGTGCGTAGAACGCGCCAGCACCCGCTTCAGTTCGGGCGGGCGAGTACCTATGTAGAGACCGTGGATCTCCCGATTCTTGAGGAGCTTTCCGAGAGGTTTCTCCGGGCGATAGGGTACTACGGGTTGGTCGAAGTGGAGTACAAGCTTGATCCAAGAGATTCTCAATATAAACTGCTGGACGTAAACGCCAGGACTTGGGGCTACCACACCCTCGGCGCTACTGCTGGCCTGGATTTTAGCCACATGCTGTTTTCTGATCAGCTTGGCCTGCCGGTGCAAGCCTGTCGAGTTGGAGCCGGGCTGGCGTGGGTTCGCATGATTACGGACCTTCCCGCAGCATACATGGCTCTCCGTGCTGGGGATGTCGATCTCAAGTGCTATATGCGTTCCTTGAAGACATGCGCTACTAAGGCGGTGTTCAGCACCAGGGATCCACTTCCCGGCTTTGCCGAAATACTCCTCCTACCGTACCTTGCGTGCAAGAGAGGGCTTTAGTAAGTACCCGGCCAGCTTATGAATCGAACACTCGTCGATTACTATCGTTGTCCCGAAGAGCTCTGCCGCTGTGTGCAATCCGGCGAACCGTCACCGTACCCAGGACATTTTGGGTTTGGACCCGAATCGATCTGTTACGGATCTATCACTACTGGAGAGTTGCGCTCGACCGCCGCAGAAGTACTACACGATGCATTGAACGATGCCACCGTGCAACCGGGAGTTGTAGACCTGTCTTTCGATCCCGACCAAGTCGTTGATAATCTCCGCTTTGAGCGCTACTGCGGCGGCCACCAGGGAGAGGCATTATTTTCCGGAAGGTTTTCCACGAGGGCGTACTATCTCGTACGCCCCTTGTTGGGGGTAGGTGTTCGCAGGCATCTGCAGAGACTCAGGCTAAGAGGGTGGCGCTCCACTCCATTCCCGCGCTGGCCGGTAGATCAGACAGTCGAACTCCTTCACAAAATGTTGCTCCGACTCTGCATCCAGGCGAACGCAGGAAAGGAAATCCCGTTCATCTGGTTTTGGCCGAAAGGGTATTCGAGTTGCGTCAGCCTCACGCACGATGTCGAGACCACCAAGGGGCGAGATTTCTGTCCTACTCTCATGGATCTCGATGAGAGCTTTGGATTCAAAAGTTCACTTCAACTAATTCCAGAAGAGCGATACTCAATCAGCACGTCGTTCCTCGAGACGATAAGATCGAGGGGCTTTGAATTGAATGTTCACGATCTCAACCACGACGGACGTCTCTTTGCCAATAAGGCACAGTTTCTCAGGCGGGCAAAACGTATTAATCAATATGCCCGCGAGTTTGGTGCACAGGGATTCCGCTCCGGGGCACTTTACAGAAATCTCGACTGGTACGATGCACTTGACTTCTCCTACGAGATGTCCGTGCCCAACACCGCCCATCTCGACCCTCAAAGTGGTGGCTGCTGTACCGTAATGCCCTATTTCGCCGGAGGAATGGTTGAGATCCCGCTAACGACCACACAGGACTATTCACTCTTTCACATTCTGAACGACTACTCCATTACATTGTGGCGGCAGCAGCTTGACCTTATAGGACGAGGTCACGGACTAGCCACTTTCAATATCCATCCGGACTATGTTATCGAGCCAAAAGCACGTGCCACCTACGTGAAGTTACTTCACCATCTCGCAACTTTACGCTCTGACAAAGAGATGTGGATTGCCTTGCCCGGAGAAGTGAATACGTGGTGGAGACAGCGCGCGCAAATGCACCTTGTCCGGCAAGCTCACGGGTGGGCAATCGAAGGCTTCGGCTGTGAACGGGCGCAATTGGCCTATGCCCGCCTGCGGGGCGAAGAACTCGAGTACTGCTTCGCACCCGACCCCTGCAGTATTCCCGCAAACATCTCTGCCGGAGACCCTGGCGATGGGCCGACCTTAACCGTCGCAGCGTAATCTGCCCGGAACTTAGTCCTCGTTTAAGCCTTAACTAACTACAAATTCCAGTCAGTTGTAACTTCCGACTGAAACCATTCGAAGCTTGCAGAAAAACAAATGTCCAAGTCTCTCCGTATTCTGGCATGGCCTGCTTTCAAGGCCAAGGGAAGCCCTTACAACGCGCTGCTGTATAGAAACATGGAGGCTCTCGGCGCCACCGTGGAAGAGTTCACTGCCTGGCGCATATTGTCGACACGATACGACGTTGTGCATTTGCACTGGCCTGAATATTGCCTCAACGACCGAGGACCGCTGGCTTCGCTATTCTGGACCAGCGCCTTATTTGGAGCGATGTGCTGGGTTCGCCTTCGAAAGGGAAAGGTGTTCTGGACTGTCCACAATCTGGAGAGTCATGGACAGCAATATCCCGCAGCTGAGCGGCGTTTTTGGAGGATCTTCACGTCACTCTTGAACGGCTATATCTGCCTGACGAAGGAAGGCGGCGACCAGGCGCGGCAACGTTATCCGGCACTCAGCAAGATACAGGGCTTTGTGATTCCCCATGGGAATATCCGGGACGCATACCCGGGGGTTGAGATTTCACGGAATGCGGCGAGGTCACGGTTGGGGATAGACCCGTCGGCCAAGGTAGTCGCATTCTTCGGCTGTGTTGCGCCATACAAAGGGGTCCCCGAGTTGGTGGAAAAGTTCTCGTCTTTGCATGACCGTCAAGCGGTCCTCCTTGTAGCCGGCAAATGCTCCCTCGCAGCGGCAGAGCGCAAGCGGATAGAGGAGATCGCCGCATGTGACTCGCGCGTACGCCTTCGTCTCGAGTATGTTCCCCACGCTGAAGTTGCGGTCTATATCCGGGCAGCTGATCTTATGGTGCTGCCTTTCCGCGAAATTTTGAACTCCGGATCCGCCGTGCTGGCGCTCTCCCTGGACCGTCCTGTGCTGGTTCCAGCAAGAGGTGCGATGAAGGAATTGCAAGAGTTTGCCGGAGCTGAATGGGTGAACCTATTCTCCGGAGACCTGACTGCGGAGGCCCTCAAGCGGCAACTGGATTGGGCTGTAGCGAGTGCTTCTACGCGCGGGCGCTGCCGGGTATTGCAACTAGGCTGGAAGGGACTTAACTGGAGGAGTATCGCCGAACTTACTCTAGATGCTTACCATCACGTACGTGGAAGCGCCGAACGATTCGCATCACTTCACATTCAGGAACCGGAATCAGCACAGTGGGAAAAGCGTACAGGTACCTAGTGATCGCGCTAATGATTGCCGCCGGGGTTACGCTCTCGAGCTGGGTAGCCGCTCACAACAGTGTCGCCACACCGTCACCCGGAGTCTACTTCAACACGCTCCCGGCGGGTTCACTGCTGCCGCGTGATGACGATTGCTCATCCCGCGTCCGGCGTTCCACTCGTGAGTTAAGACCTGCCAACACACAGGCTAATCACACGCCCGGCGTCAGTTGCACTCAGATAGGCGCGTGTTCAGCTTGGGCTAAGGACCTCTATGTCTATGCCACGAGGGTCGATGGGAGCTTCACCGGAACAACGGATGAAATTCTGCAATGGGGTGCATGCAAGTGGGGATTGGACGAGAACATCCAGCGCGCAAGAGCCGTAAAAGAGAGCACTTGGAATCAGTCGCAGGTGAGCGATAGTACCGACGATAAGAAACTCTGCAGCAGCTTTGGAATGACCGCACCCTGTTATCAAAGTTACGGCATATTGCAGATCAAGGCGTCAACCGGACCTGGATACCCTGATACCTATCCCTACTCGAAGAATTCGACGCCATTCAACGTAGATTACTCACTGGCATGGTTGCGCGGCTGCTTTGATGGCTACGATACATGGTTGAGCAGTCAACCTCACAGTACCCGGCCATACACGGCAGGGGACATCTGGGGCTGCGTTGGCGCTTGGTATTCAGGTAACTGGTATGACAGCGGTGCTCAAAAATACATTGATCAAGTCAAGCAAGATTTAGAGGATCAGCCATGGTTGCGGAGACGGTTTTAGTGTCGCGCAAAGACAGTTACGCTCAGTCACACTGTGATTCTCATTCTCTGCCATCAGCTTGTCTTAATCCAGAGGCTAGGGGTCATAGCCTCTTTCAAACCCAATCGCACTAGAGTATCGGCAGCAGAGTGGGACCAAGTAGAGGCCATTTGAAAACTGTCTTTCCAGTACGCGATCCGCAATCCGAAGATATTCCTCCAATCCCGCAGTCTTCTCCAAATGTGGGCGTTGCCGCGCGGATCGAAACTGCGCGGACAGAATCCTTACCCAAGATGAAGCCAACTGTACTGCTTATCACTACAACCCGTTGGTTCTCAACTGCCCGATTAGCCATGGCATTGGCAAAAGCCGGGTACAGTGTCGAAGCTTTGTGCTCTTCTAGCCATCCCCTTACAAAGACAAGCGCCGTGCGGCGAACTTATGCTTACAGCGGCGTGATGCCATTGATGTCGCTCGCCAACGCGATCTCCGCGTCAAGACCTCAGCTCATTCTTCCAGGCGATGACCTTGCCACTCAGCACCTCCACGACTTATATGATCGCAAGCGTCTCGAAGGCCATGAGGGACAGTCCGTTTGCATATTGATCGAGCGTTCGCTCGGAACACCGGCTGGGTTCCCTATTGTCCGCGCAAGAGCCTCACTCATTGAAACCGCGATGCAAGAGGGCCTTCGCGTTCCTGAAACAGAGGTCATTCCGAATGAAAATGATCTCAGTGGCTGGCTTGCCCGGTCAGGCTTCCCCACCGTGCTGAAAGCAAACGGCACTACGGGTGGTGTTGGCGTAAGGATTGCCACCACAGTTGAGGAGGCCAAACATGCGTATCGGCAGCTACAAAGCCCTCCACTTCTGACAAGGGCTATTAAGCGGGCCCTGATGGACTCAGACCGGACCTTGCTCTGGCCATCGCTCCTGCGCCGACAGAATGTTGTAAATGGGCAAATGTATGTGGCTGGCCATGAAGCAACCAGCATGGTCGCTTGTTGGGAAGGCGAAGTGCTCGCCAGCCTCCAATTTGAGGTGCTTAAGAAAAGGGCTCCATCCGCACCTGCCACCGTCGTTCGCCTAATCGAGAATGCTGAAATGACCTATGCGGCTAAACGAATGGCGACCAGGCTCAAGCTTTCGGGACTTCACGGATTCGACTTCATGCTGGAGACGAGTACCCAAAAAGCATACCTTATCGAAATTAATCCTCGCGCTACCCAGGTCGGTCATTTGACGCTTGGGCCGGACCGCGATCTGCCGGCTGCTTTGTATGCGGCAGTTTCCGGCGAACCGGTTCGGCCAGCTCCCAAGCTTACGGAACATGACACCATAACCCTCTTCCCTCATGAGTGGATCACTGATCCAACAAGTTCATATCTAACGTCGAGCTATCACGACGTTCCGTGGGAGGAGCCCGAGCTCGTCCGAGCCTGCATTCGTAGTAGCCTGAAAAAAGGTCTCGGGCAGCTTCAATGCAAGTGGTTCAATATGCCTTCGAAGGCTCGCACGTCCCGGCCAGAATTTCTTCGGCCGCCCTTATGAACAAACCGCTACAGGTCATCAAATTCGGCGGCACCTCCGTTGGAAGCGCATCCTGCATCAAGAATGTGATCGAGATCATCCGCGCAGCCACGCGCGAAAGTTATGTCGTGGTGGTCGTCTCTGCCATGTGCGGCGTGACGAACAGCTTGATAGATGTAATCGCGCAGTGCGAGGCAGGTAATTCCAGGGCAGTGGCCGCTATCTTCTCTGAACTGCGCGCCAGGCACAATGCGGTAGTCGGAAAGTTGATAAAGTCGGATGTCGACCGGACCACGATTAGTCGTAAGTTGGAGTCCGTGTTCGAGGATGGAGAACGTTGGTGCCAGGCTACTCTGTCGCGGGAGTTCACTTCAGTGGCACGCGATTATATTTCGGCGCTCGGCGAAAGACTCTGTGCTCCTCTTCTCGCCGCTGCACTCAAGCAGTCTGGAATTGCGAGCAAGGCGATTGAAGCCACTGAACTTATAGTGACCGACGCACACCCCGGAAACGCCGATCCAGTCGCCAGCAAGACTCGCGAGCGTTGTGAGGCCCATCTCCTCCCACTTTTGCAGCAAGGAATCATCCCTGTGGTTACCGGGTTCATTGGGGCAACGTCAGAGGGCGTACTCACTACGCTGGGCCGCGGCGGGTCAGACTATTCCGCTACGATCCTGGGCGCGGCTCTAAACGCGAATGAGGTCGTGATCTGGACGGACGTGGATGGGATGCTGACAGCCGACCCGCGACTGGTGGCGGAGGCGCGTACAATCACCGAGATTTCCTATCAGGAGGCAACCACGCTTGCCTATTTCGGCGCGAAGGTCCTTCACCCAAAAACGCTTTGTCCGGTAATGCAATCCGGTATTCCTCTTTGGATCCGTAACTCGTTTGCACCGGAGCTACCTGGAACGAAAATCACTTCAACTGGTTTCGCGGATTGCGGCGAAGTCACGGCACTCAGCGCTATTAGCGAGGCTTCCACAATTGCTCTTCGCGGTCCTGCTATTTTACGTGCGCACGAGGTAATTGGGCGTGCGCTGACTGCGACTGCTTCGGTACGGCTTGATGTACTGCTCGCATTCAGTTCAAGCACTCAAGGCGAAATCAATTTAGCGGTTGCACCCTCAATAGCAAAACCGATCGTAGAGGCCTTGCAGCAAGAATTTGCCAATGAAATCGAAAGGGAAAGCTTGGACCCCATCGAGGTAGGTCAGACAGTTGCGATTGTTACGGCAGTCGGCAGGAACTTGCTTGCACTCAATGGAACACTTGAGCGTGTGTTCGCGGCGCTGGTCAGGGAGCGCTTAAACATGATTGCATACGTGAAGGGTAAGTCAGAGTACAACATCTCTTTCGTTATCGAGAAGAGAGACTTACAAGCAGTGCTTCGGACTATGCACCAGGAATTCCGATTGGGGCGCGAGGATTTCGCAACCACCTCCAACCAACGGTATTTTGTAGAGGACGTGGCATAGGTTTCCACAGGAGCTGCCATGCATGGAGCAAATGAGTGAAGGACTGTCGCCGCTTTTACATAAACGGAAAATGGGTTGATCCAACAGAACCCAAAGACTGCGTGGTCATCAACCCTGCCACTGAAGCTCCAATCGCCACGATTTCCCTCGGCTCATCCACCGACTTGGATAAAGCTGTTGTCGCGGCGAGGAAAGCTTTCGAGACCTACTCCGAGACAACAGTTGACTCGCGACTGGCGCTCTTGCGATGCGTCATCGAAGTATACAAATCGAAGATTGAGCAGATGGCCCAAACCATTTCGCTCGAGATGGGCGCACCTATAAGCTTGTCACGAAAAGCGCAGGCCCCGGTCGGACTGCATCATCTGTCAGAGATGGTAAGAGTACTCGAGCACTTCCAGTTTGACGAACTTAAAGGTTCGACCCTGATGCGAAAAGAGCCGATCGGAGTGGCCGGCTTTATCACTCCTTGGAACTGGCCCATAAACCAGATCGTGTGCAAGATTGCCCCTGCTCTTGCCGCAGGCTGTGCCATCGTTCTCAAGCCGAGCGAGATGGCGCCCCTGTCCGCGTATCTATTCACGCAAATTCTGGATGATGCTGGAGTTCCGCCCGGAGTTTTCAACCTGGTGAATGGAGACGGGACGGTTGGTGCCGCAATCGCGTCGCAT
>Ga0364894_10215_pt1 | contig 29449 bp, 31 predicted proteins | sample ExccelJu500001D4_FD_206942 | JGI IMG/M metagenome (GOLD analysis project Ga0364894, IMG submission 206942) | Enriched cells from Trout Bog Lake Hypolimnion, Wisconsin, USA - BchlTB.July16.5000.01.D4 | ecosystem: Environmental > Aquatic > Freshwater > Lake > Hypolimnion/Profundal zone | place: USA...
TATCTACATATAATGGTAGTAATTATTTGCCTGCATTAATTGATTCATTACTAAATCAAAATTATCCTAATTTTATAATATATATTCGTGATGATTTTTCATTGGATAATACAATGAACATCATAAGTGAGTATAAGAGTGATAATATTATTGTTATTGACGATTCTTATAAAAATCTAGGTCCAGCACAATCCTTTTTAAGACTTTTAGAATACGCTGATTCTGATATATATATGTTTTGTGATCAAGACGATATTTGGTTGCACGATAAAATTTCCTTATCTGTTGAAGCTATTATGAGGTTTGGGATAGAAAATAGCATCCTATATCATTCCGACTTAGTAGTTGTTGATTCGGATCTAAATATTTTAAATTCTTCATTTATGGCCTCAATAAATTACAATAATATCTATTCGCTTAAAGATTACTGTTTACAGAATTATGTTGTTGGCTGCACTATGGCTATAACAAATTCCTTAAAAAAATCTATGCTTAAGAATCAGTGTTTTAGATCTAATATTGCTATGCATGATTGGTGGATTGCTATTTGGGCAAAATGTTTTGGTTTCGTTATATATGATTCATCCACTCCTATTTTATATCGACAGCACTGTTCAAATACGGTTGGTGTTACTGGTGGCGGATTCATTAGTAAATTATTTGTTAATAAATTAAGTGATAATATAGCTAAAATAGCTAACTATAAATCTTTAATTGGTAAACAAGCTTGCGATTTCATTCAATGTTATAATAGTGAACTTTCTAGAGTTCAAATGAATATATTATTGCATACTTCTAAAATTTCAAAATCAAGTTGGTTTTTTAGCTTTATTAGATGCTTTTTATATGGCATTAGATTCAAAAGATATATAATGAATATACTATTTTTAATTATCCCGCCATCAATTCAATGATCTCTATTTTATTAAATATTCTATAGACCAATTATGATTAATATCGCCATTATATGTGTGAACTATAATAATGCTTTTTATACTAAAGCTCTTATTAATAGTATTGAAAGCCAAAAATACGATAAAAATAAAATTAAATTCTTGATACTGGTGGTAGACAATTCAGAATCTGAAGAAAGTAAACTAGATTTATCTAAAAAGCTGAACTGCTTTGCGGATGTTAAAATTCTAGACCCTACCATAAATTTAGGCTATTTTCATGGACTAAATTATGGTTTAAATAATATAAAGTTATCTGATTATAGATTTGTTGTCGTTGCTAATAATGATATTACTTTCGATAAACTTTTTTTTGCCAATTTATGTGACTCTATTTATCCTAGTAATGCGATGGTAATCTGTCCTGATGTAATCACTAAAGATGGATTTCATCAAAACCCGCATCGCTCAAAATGTTATACATATTTAGATATATTTCTATTTGATTTATATTTTAGTAATTTTTATATTGCTAGGTTTATGACTATATTAAACTCCCTGAGAAAGAGATTTTTCAAATATAAATTAAGATCAGTTCCAAGTTATTTAATTGAATTATATTCTGGTATTGGTGCATGTTATGTTCTTACTTCACTATTTACAAGTCACCATACGAATCTTTTTTTTCCTGGTTTTTTATATGGAGAGGAAGCCTGTCTTGCCTATCAAGTAATTAAGTCGGGGGGGCGTACGTATTTTGATCCAAATTTATTGGTTAGACATGAGGAAAGTGCGACACTTTCTAAATTTCCAAAAATCGATACCTATAATTTTGGACGAGATTCTTACTGGAAATTTAGACCAATTATTTTTTAAATAATTAATATTTACCAATCAATATATATTAAGAATTAATCGTTCAATTATTTTGGCAAGAATTATTTAGGGAAAGTCATGAAAGGTGTTTTATTAATCACTGGTGGTACAGGCTCATTTGGTAATGCGGTCTTGAGAAGATTTATTAATACGGGTATAAAAGAGATTCGTATTTTTAGCCGTGATGAAAAAAAACAAGATGATATGCGAAAGCAATTTAATGATAAGAGAATCAAGTTTTATATAGGCGATGTTCGTGATTACAATTCTGTTTTAAATTCACTTCGAGGCTGTGATTATATTTTTCATGCAGCTGCGCTCAAGCAAGTTCCATCTTGCGAATTTCACCCAATGGAGGCCGTCAAAACAAATATATTAGGTACCGATAATATTCTTGAGGCTGCAATTTCCGCTGGTGTTAAGCGTGTAGTCTGCTTAAGTACTGACAAAGCTGTATACCCAATTAATGCTATGGGTATATCCAAGGCTATGATGGAAAAGGTTATGGTTGCAAAATCTCGAAGCAGTTCCTCAACCGTTATTTGTGGCACACGCTATGGTAATGTTATGGCCTCGCGTGGTTCTGTAATCCCATTGTTTATTGACCAGATTCGCGAAGGTAAAGCAATCACCATAACAGACCCAAATATGACAAGGTTCATGATGACCTTGGACGATGCGGTGGATTTGGTTCTTTATGCCTTTGAGCATGGTAATTCTGGTGATATTTTTGTTCAGAAAGCCCCTGCTGCTACGGTTGATATTTTGGCAAAAGCCTTAACTTCTATGCTGGGTGTTCCAAATCATCCGATTAGCGTTATTGGAACGAGGCATGGAGAAAAGCTATTTGAAGCGCTACTTAGCCGAGAGGAGCGGGTGGCTTCTGAAGATATGGGAGGATATTTTAGAGTTCCTCCTGATCTTCGTGACTTGAATTATGGTAAGTTTACCGATGAGGGTGAGTTGAGTATATCAATATCGGACGACTATAACTCCCATAATACTGAGCGTCTGGACATTGAGGGGATGAAAAAACTATTACTGCGTTTGAGTTTCATGCGGGCAATAGCGCGTGGCGAATATGCTAATCCCGAGGAGTAGATGTGAAGATTCTTGTAACTGGCGCGAATGGATTTATTGGTAAGAATCTAATGCTGCGTTTGAGTGAGCTTGATGGTTATGAGCCTTTGGAATTCACTCGAGATCACTCAATGCTAGATTTAGCAAATTTTGTTTCACAAGCGGATGCTATTGTGCACCTTGCTGGAATTAATCGACCAATTGACGTTATAGAATTTTCTGAAGGTAACGTTGATTTAACTTTAAGCTTGTGTAAATTAATTGCAGATAGCGATAAAAATATTCCGCTCATTGTTGCATCCTCTATTCAGGCTGGCTTAGATAATCCATATGGTCAAAGTAAGCGGGCAGCAGAACTTGCCGTAGAGGGTCTGGCTGAAAAGACTGGTAATTCAGTGGCCATATATCGCTTGCCCAATGTTTTTGGAAAGTGGTGTCGGCCTAACTATAACTCTGTAGTTGCTACGTTTTGTCACAACCTAGCGTATGACTTGTCTATACAAATTAATGATGCGGATGCGATTCTTAATTTAGTTTATGTAGATGATGTTGTGGAGGAATTTATAAGTTCTATCGATAATCTTCCTACTGGATTGATTCGGCGTAAGGTAAGTCCAGTATATGAGGTAACTTTAGGGGCATTAGCCAATCAAATTAAAGCATTTCAAAATTCCCGCGATTCATTAGTTTCAGAAGCAGTAGGAACAGGTTTTGTGCGGGCCTTGTACTCTACTTATTTAAGTTATTTGCCACCAACAAAATTTGCGTATGAAATTCCAAAGTATGGGGATGAGCGCGGTGTATTTGTTGAGATGCTCAAAACAAAAGATTCGGGGCAATTTTCTTTTTTTACTGCGCATCCTGGAGTAACACGCGGGGGCCATTATCATCATACCAAAACCGAAAAATTCCTAGTAATAAAGGGAAGCGCTCGATTCGGTTTTAGGCAAATTCTGACTAATGAGTTTTATGAAATTGTAACCTCTGGTGATAAGCCGAAAATTGTGGAGACGGTGCCTGGATGGACGCACGATATCACTAATATTGGTGGTAATGAGATGGTTGTTATGTTATGGGCTAACGAGATTTTTGATCGAGCTCATCCAGATACTGTGGCTGCAAAGGTTTGATATGAAAAAAATGAAAGTAATGACTGTGGTGGGAACGCGACCCGAAATTATCAGATTGTCACGTGTGATGGCTCGTTTAGATGAGCATTGTCACCATATAATTGTACATACTGGGCAAAATTATGATTACGAGCTTAATCAAATATTTTTCGATGATCTTGGGATCCGAAAGCCGGACCATTTTTTAAATGCTGCGGGCGCTAATGGTGCGCAGACCATTGGTAACGTAATTGTTGCAGTCGATCATATTTTAGAGGTGGAAAAACCTGAGGCCATGTTGGTGCTTGGAGACACTAATAGTTGTATGGCCGTCATCCCAGCTAAAAGACGCAAGATTCCAACATTTCACATGGAAGCCGGGAACCGTTGTTTTGATATGCGTGTTCCGGAAGAGATCAATCGCCGAATTGTTGACCATACTGCAGATATAAATCTTCCTTATAGCACTATTGCTCGTGAATATTTATTGCGTGAGGGTTTGCAGCCAGATATGGTGGTTAAAACTGGTAGCCCCATGTTTGAGGTCCTTAATTACTATCGCAAGGGAATTGAGGCATCCGATGTACTAACTAGATTGGATTTAGAGCCAAGAAATTTTTATGTGGTTAGCGCCCATCGTGAAGAGAACGTTGATTCAGATAAAAATTTTCTTAAGCTGGCAGCGATTTTGAATTCTGTTGCAGAGCGCTTTGAGCGTCCAGTGATTGTTTCTACCCATCCAAGGACTCAAAAGCGTATAGATGCAATGGGTATTACTTTTAACCCATTGGTTCGCCTGCTAAAACCACTTAGTTTTAAAGATTATAATTGCTTGCAGTTATTCTCCAAGGTAGTGCTCTCTGACAGCGGGACGATAAATGAGGAATCTTCTATTATGAATTTCCCTGCCCTAAATTTAAGGGAGGCTCATGAGAGGCCCGAAGGGATGGAAGAGGCAGCAGTAATGATGGTAGGGCTGGAGCTTGATCGTGTAATACAGGGCTTGGCTATTTTGGAGGGTCAAGATCCAGGTGGTGTTCGATTAATCAAGCAAGTGATGGACTACAGCATGCCCAATGTAAGCGACAAAGTGCTTCGTATTATCCACAGTTATACGGATTATGTAAATCGAGTAGTTTGGAAAAAACATTGATCTAATTGTGAGGATATTGCTATTAACTCAATGGTTTGAGCCAGAGCCAACCTTTAAAGGTTTGACTTTTGCAAAGGCTCTTCGTGACGCTGGAATGGACGTGGAGGTTTTAACTGGCTTTCCAAACTATCCAATGGGTAGGCTTTATCCTGGATACAGGATCAGATTAATACAACATGAAGAGATTCAGGGCATCAAAGTTACTCGAGTGCCCCTGTATCCGAGTCATGATAGATCTGTCTTGCGTCGCATAGCCAACTATTTAAGTTTTGCAATATCTGCATTTATTTATGGTGTCTTTTTCGCTCGGAGGATTGACGTGATATATGCATATCATCCGCCTCTTAGCGTTGGGGCTGTTGCTGTTGTATTGAAGTTTTTAAGAGGTTGGCGGGTTGTTTTGGATGTGCAAGATCTATGGCCTGACACACTTAGGGCTACGGGTATGTTAAACAATGAAAGAGTGCTTTCCATGATTGGAGGTGCTGCCCGTTTGATTTATCGATGGAGTGATGTGGTTGTTGTATTGTCTAAAGGATTCCAAGATAGGTTGATCAGTCGTGGTGTTCCTTGGGCTAAAGTTGAGGTTATCCATAACTGGGCTGATGAGGAAAAATTACATAATTGCGAAGATGTGATTTCTTTTGCAAATAGCACCAAAACATCTTTCAATATCTTATTCGCAGGCAATATCGGTTCAGCCCAGTCTTTAGACGCGGTTGTGGATGCTGCAGTGTTGTTGAGAGAGCGTAAATCGCATGCACGTTTTATCTTTTTGGGTACTGGTTTAGAGGTTGACAGCCTTCAGAATGAAGTAAAGGCAAGAGGCTTGGATAATGTTGAGTTCCTCCAACCCGTTCCAATGGAGCAGGTAGGTGCGTATTTAAAATCAGCAGATGCCTTATTAGTGCATTTGAGAAGAGATGAGTTGTTTGAAATCACTATTCCCTCCAAAACGCAGGCTTATATGGCAGTCGGCAAGCCAATATTAATGGCGGTTCAGGGTGAAGCTTCTGAGCTTGTGCGTCGGGCAGGATGCGGTTTATTGGCTGCACCCCAGGATCCAGTGAGCTTGGCAAATGCTGCAGATAGACTCTCGAAGATGACTAATGAAGAATTATTTGAGATGGGACGCTCTGGCCTACAGTTTTATGAGAACGAGCTATCTCTGCACATCGGGGCCGTCAAATTTAAAAAAATATTTGAACGTGCCATACAAAATGATTAAGAGATTGTGCGACTTTATCCTTGCTTTAAGTGGGCTCATTTTATTTTCACCTGTAATGCTTATTCTTGTGGTATCGATAAAGATTTCTATGGGCGGCAATGTTGTTTTTAGTCAGCTAAGGCCGGGAAAAGGTGGCGCATTATTTCGAATGTATAAATTTAGAACAATGGTGACTGAGACCCCTGGGGAGTTAAGGACTGATGAGGAGCGGATTACTCGATTGGGGCGTTGGCTCCGTGCCTCAAGTCTTGATGAATTACCAGAGCTAATAAATGTTGTGAAGGGCGAAATGAGTTTGGTTGGACCTCGTCCACTATTAGTGGAGTACTTAAGCAAATACACCCCTAGGCAAATGCGGCGCCATGAAGTTTTGCCAGGGATTACAGGCCTTGCCCAAGCCAGAGGGCGAAATAATTTAAGCTGGAAAAATAAGTTTAGATACGACGTTTTCTATGTTGAAAAAGCGTGTTTGCTATTTGATTTGCGTATCTTGTATGAAACGGTCAATGTAGTAGTTTTTCGCAAGGGGTTTCGTTCTCATGGTGAGCCAACGAAATTTGGGGAATAAGAAATGATTTTGTACATATATTGCGCTGGTGGATTTGGCAAAGAAATTATGGATGTAGCGCGCCGCAAAAATGGCGTTACTAATTCATGGAGCGCTATTAAGTTCATTGATGATAGTCTTGATGAATCAAGTCGTTATGGCGCTGAGGTATTGAAATTCGATCAACTTTCCAAAGGTTCTGACTTCATCGATTCTGAGTTTTTGATTGCCAATGGCGAACCAGTTGTACGGCATAAGATTTTTGGGAAATTGATGGATGCCGGAGCTAAGTTAGCAAAATTAGTAGATGTTTCTTGCCTAGTGGCCGATTCAGCAATATTGCATAGAGGTGTCATTATTACACCCCTGTGTTCTATATCCAGTGATGCGGTGCTATCTGAGAATTCTTGTGTTAACACTATGAGTATTATTGGGCATGATGTGACCGTTGGGAGTAATTCTGTTATTTCATCGATGGTCAACCTTGGGGGCGCCTGTATAGTCGGTGACAATAGTTACATTGGTATGGGGGCCTTGATTAAAGAGGGTGTGAAAATTGGGTCAAACTCTATAGTGGGAATGGGTTCAGTTGTTTATAACGACATTCCTGATGGGGTAATAGCATTGGGCAATCCAGCTCGTGTAGCTCGCCCCAACTTGGATCAAAAAGTTTTTAAGTAAAAAAGGAAATGCCATGAGTAATAAAGCAAAATATGACAAAGTTTTTATCGAGTCTTTTTCGGTGTCAGCGGATCAATTGAATGATAAATTTGTCTATCAATGTGTACCGGCATGGGATTCAGTTGGGCATATGGGCATGATTGCAGCACTCGAAGATGCTTTTGGAATCATGATGGAAACCGAGGATATTATTGAGTTTGGTTCGTACACTATCGGTATTGAAAAGCTAAAAAAATATGGCGTAGAAATATGACATTAGGTGGTCTTGTTAGTCGACAAAACCTTAGTGATATTGCCTTATTCGTTGACGGGGGTTCGAACGTCAGTTATGGGATGCTTCATTCGGAAATACAACGCTTCGCGGAAAAAATTCCCAAGGGGGCACTAGTATTTCTAATTGGAGGCAATGATCAGGCGTCGGTAATTTTTTATCTGGCCTGCTTAGAAAAAGGTGCTGTGCCCTTGCTCTTGGCAAAAGATATTACGCTCGGGCCGTTGCAGAAGTTAATGCATGCTTATAAGCCGAATTATTTATTTAAGATTCCAAATGGTGATGCTGCCGAGGACGGATATAGTCTTACTTGGCAAGAGGGTGGATATGGATTATTCCTAAATGATGTATCTAAACCCCATTCCCTTCATCCTGATTTGGGTTTATTGTTGGCTACCTCTGGGTCCACCGGCTCGGTCAAGTTAGTACGACTGTCCTTGAAAAATTTAATTGCGAATGCAGCATCAATATCGCAATATTTAAAAATCACCCCTACAGAAACAGCCATTACATCATTGCCATTTAATTACTCGTATGGGCTTTCGGTAATTAATAGTCATTTATTTTCAGGCGCATCCATTGCGTTAACAAACCGTTCTTTATTGGATGCGGGATTTTGGAAGTTAATCAATGACTTAAATGTCACCAGCTTGGCTGGCGTTCCTTATAGTTATGAGATGCTTTTGAAGTTGCGTCTAGAGCGACTTAAAATGCCAACTGTGAAAACGCTTACCCAGGCTGGCGGGCGTCTTGACCCAATAAAAATTAAAAAAGTAGCGGAGTTTTGTCTCGCCAATGGCATGCGTTTTTTTACAATGTATGGTCAAACCGAGGCAACTGCACGAATTTCGTATATGCCTCTAGAGGACGTACTTCAGCGACCTAGCAGCATAGGCAAGGCCATCCCAAATGGGCTACTGCGGATAGAGGGTGGCGATAGCCAGTCCGTTGAAATGCCTGGAGTAGTTGGCGAGCTTTTATATGAGGGTCCCAATGTTTCGATGGGATACGCTGAGTGTCTAGATGATCTTAGGAAAGGTGACGTTTTTAAAGGTATCCTTCGTACTGGAGATTTAGCAAGTTTTGATGAGGCTGGGTATTTTTATATTGATGGAAGAATTCAACGATTCCTTAAAATTTTTGGAGTACGTATTTCCTTGGATGCCGTTGAGAGGCTATTAATCGATAAGGGCGTTGAGGGTGCGGCTTATGGAACGGATGATTTATTGACGATTTCAGTCGTTAATTTACCGTCAGATAAGCGTGAAGAATTACAAATGTTGTTTGCTACTACTTTGGGAATTCATCATTCCGGAGTTCGGGTACGTACAATTTCTGAGTTGCCAAGATTGGTCAACGGGAAAGTGGATTATCAATGTCTGAGCCAATCAACATAGAGGCAATATTGGAATGGCCAGTTTATGGTCTTTCTCAAGAGGAAAAATCTCAAGCGCTACTTTCTGCCTTGCAGAATCTAACTTATTGGCATAATGAGCGCTGCCCTGAGTACCATTCTATATTATCAAAAGTTGATAAATTCAAAAAGGCAGATTCCCTTTTAGATCTACCATTTTTACCTGTAAGATTATTCAAGCATCAAAAATTACTGAGCATTCCACAGGATGAGGTAATAAAAACGATGACATCATCTGGCACAAGTGGCCAAAATGTCTCACAAATTTTTCTTGATAAGAAAACGTCTGCAATGCAGGTCAAGGTGTTGTCTAGGATTGTTTCAAATTTCATAGGCCCACATCGGTTGCCGATGTTGGTAATAGACTGTCGAGCTACCATTGCCAATCGATACAAATTTTCAGCTAGAACAGCGGGAATATTAGGCTTCTCAATGTTTGGGCATGATGTTGAGTTTGCGCTTGATGATGACATGACACTGAACGTTGATCGTGTCACAAGATTTCTTGAAAAGTACTCTGATCAGAATATTCTGCTCTTTGGTTTTACATTCATTGTCTGGCAGCATTGGATTCGCTACCTGGAAGAGGCCTCTATAAAGTTGCCAATCGGCAAGGGCATTCTTATCCATGGGGGCGGCTGGAAGCAACTGCAATCTCAGGCTGTTAGTTCCAATGAATTTAAACGTAGGCTTGAATCTGTATCCAACATCAAGCGTGTGCACAATTACTACGGGATGGTTGAGCAAACCGGTTCTATTTTTATGGAATGCGAAGAAGGCCATCTCCATACATCCTCATGGTCTGAGATTATCGTTCGTGACCCAATGGATTTCAAAGCGCTTCCTAAAGGTACCGCTGGTTTAATACAGCTCTTGTCCGTGATTCCGCATAGTTATCCAGGTCACTCCTTATTAAGCGAGGATGAGGGCGAGATTGTCGGAGTTGACGACTGTGGTTGCGGCAGGTTGGGTACTTATTTCAGGGTGCATGGCCGCATTCAGAATGCTGAAGTTAGGGGGTGTAGTGATACATATTCCAGATGAGATAAGTAGTCGGTTGGAGGTTCTAGTTGGCAATGCACGGGCAATCTCAAATAAGCCATCAGAAATCTTTTCTGATGAGCGAATTGAGTTTTTGGCGAGATTGTCTGGCACTTTATTCAAGCTACCCCATGTGCGTGGCATGCCTGATGTTTCGACTTTTGCGTATTGGTGCCGTAAGTCTAACTTAATGCGTCTGCGTGATCAAGGTAAGTTAAATGACAAATTTAAAATGGGGCTTGGTTTAAGTTTTCATATTTGCCCTTCAAACGTCCCGATAAATTTTGCATTCTCATTGGCTTTTGGCCTTCTATCAGGAAATACATGTGTACTGCGTCTTCCCACTAAAGAATCGCCCGCTATCGACGTTCTTATCGAATCGATATTGAAGGTATTAGCTCTTCCTGAATATACCAATTTAGCAAGAGAAATCTTAATTGCAAGATTTCAACGGGACGAGGAAGTAAATAAATTTTGGCTATCTGTTGCAGATTGCAGAATAGTCTGGGGTGGAGATGAGACAGTAAATCATTTTCGCAGCCTACCCTCTCAAGCTCGCTCGCGTGAAGTCGCTTTTCCAGATCGGTACTCTTTTTGTATTTTAAATCCGAGTGCAGTCAATGCTATGGAGGACGATGACCTGAAAAAATTCTGTATAAATCTTTTTAATGATTTGTATTTGATGGATCAAGCAGCATGCTCGTCACCTCAATTGGTAGCCTGGATCGGCGAGGACGAAGAGGTTAGTAGGGCAAAGATTCGACTTTGGCCTGCATTGGTTGAGATTGTTGCAGATCGATATGAGCTAAAGCCAGTTCACGCAGTCGATAAGTATGTAGATGCTTGTCAAATTGCCATCAATAATGAGCGTGTGATTGCCATAGAATGTTTTGGGAATCTCCTATATAGGATAGAGTTATCCTCAGTTTCCATGGATCAAGATAAATGTCGCGGGTATTTTGGAACAATTCATGAAGTGACTTTGCGGGCTATAGAGGGGCTGTCACCGATAGTAAATGAGCGCTATCAGACGCTTACATATTTTGGGTTTATGCCAGATGAGATTCGCAACCTTGTAGCTTCTCAAAATTTACGAGGAATTGATCGGGTAGTACCAGTCGGTAGCGCAATTGATATGGGTTTGGTATGGGATGGCTACGATATAGTGGCTAGCCTGTCTCGTGAAATAGTATTTCAATAAATTGGGAGATGGTTTTGAAAGATTCTGCAAATGAGAAATTTAGTCTAAATTGTTTGGAGCTACAGGCATATCAGCCGAATCGATATCCATTTTTAATGATTGATCATGTTGATGAGGTTCTGCCTGGTAAATATGCACGTGGATATAAAAATCTAACAATGAATGAGTGGTATTTTCCAGTCCACTTTCCAGATGGCCCAAACATGCCTGGCGCACTACAGCTTGAGGCTTTGGCTCAAATGTTGACGGTGGCAATTACTACATTGCCAGGCTTAAAAGGTAAGGTAACGCATGCATTGCAGCACACGGTACGCTTTAGAAAAGAAGTTTTGCCTGGGAAGAAATTTGAAATTAATGCAGAAGTAATTAGTTGGTCACGCGGGATATGTAAAGGTCGCGGTATTGCGACAGTGGACGGAGAAGTTGCATGTGAGGCAGATATGTTGATTACAATTCCAGATATTCTTGAGCAGTATCTCCCAAGGAAATAAATAGTGTCAAGCGAAGTTGATATTGTCATTATTGGCTCTGGTGCAAGCGGAGCGGCAGCTGCTTGGAGTCTTAGTCGAAACAACTGCTGGCGTATTGTATGTATAGAGCAAGGGAAGCAAACGAACCCTTCAGATTACCCATCTACTCGTTCGGACTGGGAATTAGATCGCTTAGGCGCATTTAGCTCTAATCCCAGTGTTCGCAAAAGCACATCGGACTACCCCATCGACGATTCCAATTCGCCGATTTCTATAGCGAATTTTAATGGCTATGGCGGAAGTACTATTTTATATTCCGCACACTTTCCACGGTTTCACCCCTCTGATTTTCGAACTCGCTCTTTAGATGGTGTTGCTGAAGATTGGCCTTTGACGTACTCTGAATTGGAGCCTTTCTTTTCAGAAAATGAAAAAATGATGGGCGTTTCAGGATTAGTAGGGGATCCCGCATATCCAGACTACTCGTCATTACTCCCCCCTGTGCCATTGGGGGCAATGGGGCGAGCCATGGCCGATGGATTCAATAGTCTTGGCTGGCATTGGTGGCCGTCGTATGCAGCAATTAATACACATAAACATGGAAATCGCGGGGCCTGTGTAAATCTTGGGCCATGTAATACCGGTTGCGCCCAAGGAGCCAAAAGTAGTGTTGACGTAACGTATTTACCAGCCGCTCGATTACAGGGAGTCGAGTTTCTAACTGAATGCCGAGTTCTAGAAATTGTATTGAATTCTAAAGGACTAGCTGAGGGTGTTCTCTATGCAGACGCTTCTGGGTCGCATCATCTTCTGAAGGCTCGTGTAGTTATAGTTGCTTGCAGTGGTGTTGGTACACCACGTTTGCTATTAAATTCAAAGTCTAGTGCGTTTCCAGAGGGGCTAATAAATGAAACTGGGTTAGTGGGGCGCAATTTAATGGTGCATCCTTTGGCTTATATTGAGGGCGTCTTTGATAGGGACATGCGCTCTAGTATTGGGCCTCATGGATGCTGCATCTTGAGTCAACAGTTTTATGAGACGGATGCAGCCAGAGATTTTCAAAGAGGCTATACCATGCAAGTATTGCGTGGAGCGCCACCAGTAGAGACTGCTATAACTGGTTACTTTATGAGACAGGTACCCATTGGACCTGATCATCACAAACGTTTTGCATCGGTCTTTAATCGAACCGCTGGCATAGCAGTTATTTCAGAAGATTTGCCAGAATTGCATAACCGTGTTGAGCTTGATTTGGAGCACTTTGATTCTTCGGGAATGCCAGGGGTAAAGATTTACTATGCTCTTGGGGAGAATACAAAGAATATGCTAAAGCATGGAATTGATAAGAGTAAAAAGGTATTGGAAGCATCTGGGGCCAAGGTAACTTCTGCATTTGCACCTGTGAAACATACTGGCTGGCACTTGATGGGGACGGTCCGAATGGGAGGTGATCCGAAAACATCGGTAGTTAATAGGTATGGCCAAGCCCACGCAGTTAAAAATATTTTTGTCGTTGATAGTAGTATTTTTGTGACCTCGGGAGCTGTAAATCCTGTTGCAACTGCGCAAGCCCTTACTTTGCATGCTTGCGAGTATTTAAATAAAAATCTTAAGAGCTTGGTTAGTTAATTATGCTTAATTTAATAATTGATGCGATCCTGCCGGGAGATCGCACCTTAAATTTGCCGCCTGCCTCTAAAATTAATCTTGATATCTATGTAAATAGCTATAGCAAGCAAGACTTGTTGAGCGAATTTTTAAATTTGACTAACAAAGTTTGTTTAGATAAGTTCGCAAGTAATTTCTCAGAGCTTTCGGATATAGATCGTCTGAAAGTTCTCGAGGCATGTAAGGGTGCAAATATTAGATTGTTTGTAGATTTTATAACAAACTTATTCAGAGCTTATTATACTAATGCGAAAGTTCTTGAGGCCATCAATTCTGGATCAATCCCTCCTTTTCCTAGTGGCAATATATTAGAGAATGATGATTGGGAAATTCTAGAGCCGGTGTTTGAGCGCGGAAGAATTTATAGATCCATCAATCCTGAGGTTTGATTTAATAAGGTAGGTATGTTGTTAAAAGATAAAGTGGCGATTGTGACTGGGGCAAATAGGGGAATTGGACTTTCCATTACTCGCACTTTTCTGCAAAATGGCGCAAAGGTGATTGCATGCATTAGGTCTTCAGAAGACCAGGAAGAAGCTTTGCTGGAAAATCTCAATCCAGATGGAACCCATAATCTTCAGTTGGTGCATTTGGACTTAAGTGAGGAGCAGGTGATTAAGTCGGCAATTAAGGAGATTATGACGACAAATCCCAAAATAGACATTTTGGTGAATAACGCAGGAATTGCGAGCGGTGGATTATTCCAAATGACAACGATGCAGGAGTTGCATCGACTCTTCGACGTCAATTTTTTCGGGCAGATACTTTTAACGCAAGGCATTGCCAGACTTATGCAGCGCCATAAGGCAGGAAGTATCATTAATATTTCATCAACGGCAGCCTGCATTGCAGATCCTGGAACGCTAGGTTATGGGTCAAGTAAAGCAGCTTTTGCTCGCGCATCTCAGAGTATGGCAACTGAATTGGGTGCTAGCGGTATTCGAGTTAATGCGATCGCCCCAAGCGTAACAAGGACGGATATGTTTGATCAAATGACACCTGTAGCTAGGGAAAAATTGATTAATTCTTCCTCACTTAGACGTGCAGCAGAGCCTCAGGATATCGCAAATATGGCATTATTTTTAGCATCAAATTTATCTACGTTTGTAACAGGTCAAATATTAAAAGTTGACGGAGGAATTGTTTGAAATGGAAAAAATAACTTACCCAGAAATTGCTGATATGGCTAAAGTTATGCGCCTGAAAATGCTCGAAATTAGCTATAACTGCACCTTGAGTACTCACCTTGGTGGCGGTCTTTCAATGACCGAAATGATGGCAACCCTTTACGCTCGAGTTCTGCGCTATGATAAAAAAAACCCACGTTGGGAGGCGCGCGATAGGTTCATCTTGAGCAAAGGACATGGCGTTCTTGGATATTTTTCCGCTCTTGTTGCCGCTGGAGTCATTAGTGAAGAGGCTTACAACACCTTTCAAACGAATGAGAGTGACTTAATTGCTCATCCAGTAATGAATTTAGATTTGAGTATTGAATCTTCTAATGGGAGTCTTGGGCAAGGCCTATCAATGGCAGTTGGCATTGCATTAGCCGCCAAGAAGAAAAGTGCTCCATTTACCACATATGTATTGCTGGGTGATGGGGAGTGTAATGAAGGTTCAGTTTGGGAGGCGGTAATGTCAGCGGGTCAATTGCGTTTAGATAATCTTGTAGCTATGGTTGATTACAACAAGCTACAGAGTGATGGGGCGGCTGGCCAAATAATGGATTTGGGAGATCTTGCGAATAAGTTTCGGGCCTTTGGATGGGATGCACATGATATTGATGGCCATAAAATTGATCAACTAGTAAATGCCATTGAGGCGCCAAAAGTGGAAGGTAAACCCAGGGTGATAGTTGCTAACACTATCAAAGGTAAGGGAGTCTCTTTTATGGAGAATAATAATGAATGGCATCACAATCGCCTAACAAAGGCAAATTTTGATTTAGCAATTGCGGAAGTGAATGTGGTCGCAGCAAATACTGGAGAAGCAAATGGTTGATATTACCCCCAGCAATGCAAGACAATGGTCGCGCTTAGGTTCTCGTGGCGTATTTGGTCAAGCCATCCTTGCTGTAGCTGAAAATTATCCACAAATGATGGTTATGTCAGCCGATCTTGGTAATTCATCTGGCTTGGATCGCTTTAAGAAAACTTATCCAGATCAGTTCCTCAATATTGGTATTGCCGAGCAAAATATGATTGGGGTAGCAAGCGGATTAGCAAAGGAAGGATATAACGTTTTTGTAACTTCTTTTGCACCATTTATATCGATGCGTGCTGCAGAGCAAATTCGTATGAATTTGGGTTATATGGAAATGAATGTTAAGGCCGTAGCTATTGGCAGCGGTATTTCTATGGCTTTTTTAGGCAATTCGCATTATGGAATTTAAGATTCTGCGGTGATGAGAGCCATCCCAAACATGACGGTCGTTTCGCCTGCCGACTGCGCAGAAATATTTAAAGTAGTAGAGGCTGCTGCTGAATTTATGGGCCCAATGTATATAAGGTTGACGGGGGCAGTTAACAATCCTCCTGTTTACACCGAAAATTATGACTTTGAAATTGGTAAGGCGATTACCCTTAAAGAGGGTTCCGACGTAAATATCATCGCCTGTGGAACCATGGTCTACGAGTCGCTCGAGGCTGCAAAGATTCTCGAGGCGCTAGGAATATCTGTCGGTGTAATTAATATGCACACCATAAAACCTCTTGATACTGAGGCAATTAATAAGGTTGTTGGAAAGTCAAAAGTTTTGGTTACCATTGAAGAGCATTCGGTAATTGGGGGCTTGGGTGGTGCAGTTGCAGAATATGCATGCCAATTTAAAGATACCCCCCCTCAATTAAGACTTGGCTTACCGGATGCCTTTGGGAAAACCGGTGATTATAGGTATTTGCTTGAAAAATACGATCTAGTCGGGCCAAAAATAGCCAATAGTATTAAAGAGTTTTTACGAAAGGTGGCTAGTGTTTAACACCCATTTTTCACCATGGCCCAGTTTCACCAGTGAAGAGGCTGACGTGGTTCATGCTGTTCTATTGAGTAACAAGGTCAATTACTGGACTGGCAATGAGTGTCGCGAGTTTGAAAAAGAGTTTGCTACATGGGTTGGCACTAAGTATGCAATAGCATTATCTAATGGGACTTTGGCTCTTGATGTTGCCCTAAAGGCTTTAGGTATCGGTCCTGGCGATGAGGTTGTAGTTACCCCTCGTACTTTTATCGCAAGCATTTCTTGCGTTGTTAATGCCGGTGCTATTCCTGTATTTGCCGATGTAGATATAAACAGCGGCAATATTTCAGCGGAAACGATTGCACAGGTTATTACTGGAAAAACAAAGGCTATTATTCCAGTCCATCTAGGGGGATTTCCATGTGACATGAACCCAATTATGGATTTAGCTGCAAAACATGGGCTTAAAGTTATTGAAGATTGTGCGCAAGCACATGGCGCTCGCTATAAAGGGAGATCGGTTGGCAACATAGGTCACGTTGGAGCTTGGAGCTTTTGCCAAGACAAAATCATGACAACTGGAGGCGAGGGTGGGATGGTCACTACTAATGACCCAGACCTTTGGTCAAAGATGTGGTCTTACAAGGATCATGGCAAAAGTTATGACGCCATCTATAACCGCCCTCATCTTCCTGGATTTAGATGGTTGCATGAATCATTTGGGACCAATTGGCGCATGCTGGAGATGCAAGGGGCAATAGGTCGCATTCAATTAAAGCGTATGGCAGATTGGACGGAAAAGCGTGCAAAGAATGCTATGACAATTTGGGATGCATGTAGAAAGTATTCTGCTATTCGCGTTCCCGAATTTGAAAGTTATGGAAGTAATTCTCTTCATGCCCACTATAAGTGCTATACCTATGTGAATCCAGATCAACTCGAAGAGGGTTGGACGCGAGACAGAATTGTTGCAGAAATCAATGCCTTAGGTGTGCCTTGTTATCAAGGTTCATGTTCCGAAGTGTATTTGGAAAAAGCATTTGATGGAACTGGTTGGAGGCCGGAACCTAGATTACCTAATGCTAAAGAATTAGGCGAATCTTCTCTAATGTTTTTGGTACACCCAACAATTAGTGATTTGGAGATAAGCAAAACATGTGAAGTAATTAATAAGGTGCTTTCTAATGCGTCAATTTAGATTATTATAGGAACCTAATATGAAAAAAATTGGCATTGTTGGTGCAGGTCCAGCAGGGTTGACGGCAGCCTATAAACTTGCTCAGGCAGGTCATGATGTGATGCTTTTTGAGGCTTCAGGCAAAGTGGGTGGAATGGCGAAGTCGATTGAGTTATGGGGACAAATTGTAGACCTTGGACCACATCGTTTTTTTAGTAACGATTCAAGAGTTAATTCTTTCTGGTTAGACGTAATTGGCAACGATTACTCTATGGTGTCGAGGCTGACTCGCATCTATTACCAAAATACTTTTTTTAATTATCCACTTAAGGCATTCAATGCCCTTAAAGGCCTTGGTCTAGTAGAGGCTGCTCTATGCATCTTGAGCTACGGAAAGGCTAGAGCTTCTCCACATGAAGATGAGTCAACATTTGAATCATGGGTTTCAAACCGTTTTGGAAAAAGACTTTTCCATATCTTCTTTAAATCTTATAGTGAAAAACTTTGGGGAATTGCATGTACGGATCTTGATGCTGATTTTGCTTCTCAAAGAATTAAGAAGCTGTCGCTGTATGAGGCTATAAAATCTGCCCTATTCGGAGGAGGTGCGAAACATAAAACACTTGTAGACGAATTTGCTTACCCAAACAAGGGGGCGGGCGAGCTATACATTAAGATGGCGGAGAGGTTGGAAAGTTTTGGCGGAAAAATTTTTCTGAAAGCCCCAGTTCGATCAATAACTCCCTCAAGTTGCTCGTTAGAGGGTAGTTTGATTGAGGTAATTCTTGAGGATGATACAGTTTATAAATTTGATCATGTGATATCTTCTATGCCGATCACGCAATTGGTGGAACATCTTGATGCTCCGATTGAGATCAAAAATCATGCTAAAAGACTTAAATTTAGAAATACACTGCTGGTATTCCTTAAAGTAAATTCAGCCAAAAACTTATTTTCAGATCAATGGATTTACGTCCACTCACCAGACTTGGACGTGGGGAGAATTACAAATTTTAAAAATTGGGTGCCCTCAATCAATCAAGGTAAAGCAGAAACTATTCTATGCCTTGAATATTGGTGTTATGACGACGATGATATTTGGAATGATAAGTCTGAAAGGGTCATTGCAAAAGCCATATCAGAGGCTTATAAAACTGGCCTTATACCTAATGGATCAATTGCCGATGGAGAAGTTGTGAAGGTTCCAAAATGTTATCCTGTCTATCAAGCGGGCTATCGCAATAATCTTGAGCCGATTGAAAAATTTCTCTCAACGAAGAGTGGGTTAAGTGTGATTGGCCGATATGGTGCATTTAAATATAACAATCAAGACCATAGCATTTTGATGGGGCTACTTGCCGCAGAAAATATTTTGAATGATGTGGGCCATAATCTTTGGGATATTAATACGGATTATGAATATCAGGAATCGAGTAAGATTACGGCCACGGGTTTGGCGAAGAATTATTAAGTCATGAAGTTCGTCTTAATAACTGGAGGGGCTGGGTATATTGGCTCCCATACTTGCAAGCTCTTAGCAAACTCAGGATACACGCCTATTACTTATGATGACCTATCGACTGGACACAAAGATTTTGTAAAGTGGGGTGACTTAGTTGTCGGCGATTTAAATGACACAGATAAATTAACTAGAACTCTAAATACTTACAATCCAATAGCGGTGATTCATTTTGCTGCTAGCGCATATGTTGGAGAGTCTATTGAAAATCCTTTTAAATATTATAAGAACAATGTTGGCGGTACAATTTCGCTTTTAGATGCAATGAGAAAAGCTGGTGTCAAGCATTTGGTATTTTCAAGCACCTGCGCTACTTATGGGCTTACTGAAGGGTGGGGAATTAAAGAGAATACTCCACAAAATCCCATTAATCCTTATGGCAGAAGCAAGCTTATGGTTGAAGAGATTTTGCGGGATCTATCCTTCCGAGGTGAGATGAACTATGTAGCATTGAGATATTTTAATGCGGCAGGAGCCGATGGTAATGCAGAGATAGGTGAAATGCATAAACCTGAAACTCATCTAATCCCTCTGGCTATTCAATCTGCATTTGGGGGTCCAGTATTAAAAATTTTTGGCACAAGCTTTTTAACGCAAGATGGAACTGCAATAAGAGACTTCATTCATGTCGAAGATTTGGCTTTGGGGCATCTTAGGGCATTAGAGTATTTATTATCTGGTGGTATTTCTGACCAAGTTAATCTGGGAACTGGTAATGGGACTTCGGTATTTGAGATAATAACTGCCTTGAAAGGTATTGGAGTTAACGTTCTATATGAAAATGTCCCCAAGCGAGAGGGTGACCCCTCTCATTTAGTGGCGGATACCACTAAGGCCAGGGATTTGTTTGGCTGGTCCGCTAAATACACAGATATACGGGATACGCTTTTAACAGCCCTAAAGTGGCATGAAAAAAATGGGTTCTAAATTTTTTATATCCATTTATCACCTAAGGAGCGGATTTCTTCCTTTAATTTCCCGGAAATTTTTATTATTGAATTTTAGTCATCGTTAGATATCGTTTAATTTTGGGGGTGGGGTTGTGATAAGTCAAAAAATCGATAGAGATGACGTGTATGTGCTTTTAATCACATCTATTTTTTTTCTAGTTGGACTGTTTTTAATCCAGTCACATGAAATGTGGCGGGATGAACTTCAAGCATGGTTGATAGCGCGAGATAGCAAGACGATTCTGGATCTTTTTTATAACTTGAAGTATGAGGGTCATCCAGGACTTTGGCATTTATTGCTATACCCACTAACTCGTATTTTTAGTTCGCCAGTTGCAATGCAGTATTTACATTTATGCATTGCAACCACCTCGGTTTTAATATTATGCAAATTTTCCCCTTTTACTTTTTACGAAAAGACTGGACTAAGTTTTAGTTATTTTCTTTTTTATGAGTATTCTTTGATTTCTAGAAATTACTCACTTGGAGTTCTGCTAATTTTTATACTCTGCTCTCTATATCCAGCGAGGAGACGTAATCTAATTACGATAGCTTTAATAGCATTACTTTTGTCCCATACAAGCATACTAGGTGTGATTATTTCAATAACATTAGGCTCCTCATTTATTCTTGAATATTTATTTTTCAACCGTAATGACTGGATTGCTGGAGGGCATTCAAAGTTTTGGGCTGCTTTGATTGTTTTTATTTTCGGAGTTGTTACTGCAATAGCGCAAATTAAACCGCCTACTGATAGTGGGTTTGCAACAGCTTGGCACCTAAGCTACGAGTTAGCTCAAGCTAAAACTCTATTGGGTGTAATTGCTGATGCTTATTTACCGGTTCCTAATTTTGATCTTCATTACTGGAATACTAGGTTTTTTTCAAATTCATTTACGTTTGGGGTGCTATCGATATTTTGCATATTTATTTTTTCTCTTTCATTAATTGGGCGTCCAATAGCAGCTTTATTCTATATATTAAGTACGCTCGGATTACTACTATTTTTTTATGCTAAATATATTGGATACATGAGGCATCATGGTTTTTTATTTATTTGCCTTGTTGCAGCGCTTTGGATTGCGCCAAGTAGCAATAAAATTAAATGTCTTTCTAAGAATCAATTTTTTAATTTACTGATCACTGTAGCTAGAAAATTATTCATTATTATCATTGCAATGCAAGCGGTTGCTGGTGTTAGTGCTGCTTATCTTGATTGGCGATACACATTCTCCCAAGCAAAGAATGTTTCAAGCTATATCTTGTTAAACAAGATGCAAGATTTAGTAATTATTTCTGAATGGTCACCCCCGGCTATTGGAGTTGTGGGTTACTTAAATGCAAATTCAGTTTATTATCCTGAGCGTGATATTTTTGGCAGTTTTGTGAAATTTGATAACAAGAATCGTAGTGTTACGGATGATTTGCTCTTAAGTAAGGCGAATGAATTTGCTTCAGAAAATTCAAAGGGCTGTCTTCTTGTACTTGGCCATCCTATCCCTACAAATTATGATGGATTATCTATTGAACTTGTATTTCAATCGGAACCAGCTGTTTTGTATGATGAGGTTTATTACGTTTATCTAGCTCAACGTAAATAGACTTGATATGTTTATTATGCTAATTGCAATTAATAGTCGTTGTAAGGTGTGGAGCGCTTAAGGATGGGTCTGAGCTAAGCCAATCGCTTACGCCCTCAAGGATGTTGAATTTGCCCTGCGTGAACTGATGGGTCGACTCTATTATTCAACCCTTCGTCTTCTTTAGCGGTGAAGGTAATCTCCGAATTATGGTTAATTTAATGATTTATTCTGGTTTATTCAGTCTGATGCGAGATATTCTTTTTATTTGGCTATGTAATTTATAATGAATTCATGCCAATTAACGCAACTAAACAGTCACTATTAAACCTGCCTCGCTCAGTTAAGAGGGGCGTGGTGATGTACTGTGATGTCATTATTTGCGCATTCAGTGTTTGGCTGGCTTTTGGGCTTCGCTTAGACCAGTGGGGCGATTTTCAAGGCCAGCAGTGGATAGTTCTCATTGCTGCCATTGGATTTTCATTTCCCCTCTTTATTTCTTTTGGCCTATACCGGGCTATTTTTAGATATGTTGGCTCGGCTGCACTCGCCTCCATGGCGCGTGTTTTTATCATTTATACGGGCTTATTCTTCTGCACTTTTACCCTCCTTGGAGTGGATGACGTGCCTCGGTCAATTGGCGTCATTCAACCCATCCTATTATTTATCGGAATTGGAACTAGTCGATACTTTGTGCGCTATTGGTTAGGCAGTATCAACAACGTTCAAAAGTCATTTCACCGAGCTCAACCTGTTTCGCTGATTTATGGCGCCGGCTCAGCAGGTCGTCAATTGGCAACAGGCCTATCAAGCAACAAAGAGATGCTAGTCAAAGGTTTTATTGACGATAATCCTCATTTGCAGGGACGTACGATTAATGGAATTTCTGTGCATTCCAATACAGGCTTGCACGATCTGATCCGTCGACTAGACATTACAGATGTGCTCCTGGCTATTCCCTCTGCGAGCCAAAATCGCAGAAGCGAAATTATTGCTTCATTAAATGGATGTGGCGTACGTGTTCGCACTTTACCGGGATTGATTGATTTGGCCTCAGGTCGGGTCAGAATATCGGACTTACATGATCTGGATATGAATGATTTGCTCGGAAGAGCGGTGGTTCCGCCCGAAGTAGAGCTATTAGAAAAAAATATTCGCGACCAAGTTGTTTTGGTCACGGGAGCGGGCGGCTCCATTGGTAGTGAGCTCTGTCGTCAGATCATTAAGTTTTCTCCTAAATTATTAATCTTGATTGATAGTAGTGAACACTCCCTCTATTTAATCTATGAAGAATTAAAGAAGACTGTTACTGGGCTTACTGGGGATCATTTGGCGAATGGCGGTAATGACAAAGCTTTGCTGCCTACCCCAGTTTTGCCAATCAAGTTGGCGGCTTGCTTAGCTTCAGTTCGAGATAGCGATTTGCTGCGAAAGATCTTTAGAGCTCATCAGCCAAATACGGTCTTTCATGCGGCAGCTTATAAGCATGTTCCGTTAGTTGAGCAAAATCCTGCTGAAGGCATTCGGAATAATGTTTTTGGAACATTCACCTGTGCTCAAGCGAGTTTAGAGTGTGGTGTAAGCAATTTTATTTTAGTGAGCACTGATAAGGCTGTTAGACCAACGAATATCATGGGTGCCAGCAAGCGCATTGCCGAGCTGGTTTTGCAGGCAATGGCAGATATTAAAGATGATCATTCAACCAATTTTTCGATGGTGCGATTTGGTAATGTGCTGGGCTCATCAGGGTCAGTGGCACCACTGTTTAGTGCTCAAATTGCGGCAGGTGGCCCCATTACTCTGACGCATTCTGAAGTGACGCGTTATTTCATGACTATTCCTGAAGCGGCGCAGTTGGTGATTCAAGCCAGTGCCATGGCTGTTGGGGGTGATGTCTTTGTATTAGACATGGGTGAGCCCGTGCGCATTCATGATTTGGCCGTCAAGATGGTGTATTTATCAGGCCTATTGGTTAAGGATGAAGCTCACCCTCATGGCGACATTGAGATTGCCGTCACTGGTTTGCGTCCAGGGGAAAAGCTCTATGAAGAGCTCCTCATTGGTGATAATCCACAGCCAACGGCTCACCCCAAAATCATGAAGGCGCATGAAGAGTTCTTATCTTGGGGCGATTTACAGCAAGAACTCGAAAAGCTTAATGTCGCCTTGGATGCATGTGATGCTCAGTTGATTAGAACTATGCTCAAAAAGTTGGTGCCTGGCTACCATCCTAATGGCGATGCAGTAGATTGGAATGGGGGGGGGATTCCTAAGCCATGAGCACCCTATTTAAGATGGATTCTTGCGCCATGATCTTGATGCTTTTGTGAAATGGCGATCGATCATGGCAGTTAAAGCATTTCTTTCTGGGCTTAAGCAATTTTTTATAGATTCATTCTCAAGCCCTCTGTATCAAGATGGGGTTTTATATTTCATCATTGAAGAGCTGCCCAATCCGAGGGATTCAGGAGTCTTCAAAATTCTATGCGGTAGTACTCAGATTGCATTAGATGCGGTTACTCTAGATGAGCCGGGGGTTGTTATTGCCAATGAGCTCATTGGCCTGCATGCGGCTACCATTCGTAAGTATCCATACCAAAAAATTGAATATGTGAATATTGCACCTTGGGCTCAGGAAAAAATTGAAGCTCGTATGGCAAGGATTGGCTTGAAGATCTAGTTATCCCAATGTGGATCATTTAGAAATATTATCCGAGGAAAAATACCTCTATAGTTTCATTTGAATTTCTGATTAGAGTGCGATGATATTTTGTAAGCGGCAAACTATTTATGACTACATTCAACACTAATCACAATATATTAAAGCATCCAATTATTAAAGCGGGTGTGGACTATGCTAGCCGCATCCCTGTTTGTATTGATTTATTATCTTGCGACCTTAATGGCGATAATAAGAAAGTGGGCACTGGTACCGGCTTTTTTCATAAGCGCGATGGTATTTTTTATCTCATAACAAATTGGCATATTCTTACTGGACGCAGTCCCCAGAAGCCTGAATTTTTACTTGATAACTATCCCGCGTCACCTAGTGGGTTTCAAATTCATCTTGCAAGCATCGAAAATCCCAACCACTTTATCCCGTCTAAAGTTTTCCCCCTCTACATAGAGGCTAAGCCTCAATGGTTAGAGACAAGCATACCTTGTTTAGGTGTGGATGAGCGTATTGATTTGGCCGCAATTAAGTTTGAGTTCCCGCCCTCCATTAATGAGGCGCTGATAACAACCATCGAGAACTTTGCACCCAGTGGCAAAGACTTTATGTTGGTGGGAAATGATGTTGTGATTATCGGGTATCCGTTTGGGCTTAGCTCAGAAAACCCATACCCGATATGGAAACGAGGATATGTTGCTTCTGAACCATCAATCTTGATTGGCGGGATGCCAAAATATTTTATCGATACCCCTGGAAGGCCGGGCATGTCTGGCTCTCCTGTATTTATGATTTCGAAAGGGATGGCAGTGCCTGCAAAGACGCACGAATTACTGAAGAGTGGAAATGGCAAAGGGGCGCTGGAGGTCCTCAGCGCTTTAAATGTGGACGAACTTACTAATACGCGGGACGTCAATATCTTGCGGTTTGCGGGGGTATATTCTGGCTCGGTCGGTGACAGTTCTCTAGAGCAGTTGCGGGTTGGGGTGGCATGGCACGCAGCTATGGTTGATCGCCTTTTCACACATTCTGTTGAAGGCTTCAACCCCTACCCGCCATACCTATAAATAACCCCCTATAGTATTTGGTGTTCAATACAATAAGGAGTGTTAATATCAAACCCTTAACCGATTGAGTTAAATATGTTCCACATACCTCATGACCGTATCAGTCTTTGACCATCTTCCGCGCTGCATAATGATTGGCATGCTTGCTCCGGAATTGAGTAAATCCTGAGCTGCCCCTACTCGCATGGAGTGGCCACTGATCCCTTCAATAACCAATTCATCGAGTCCTGCATTCCTAGCTATTCGTTTGTAGATGCGATTGACTTGCCCAGAATTCAGACTGCTTCTTGAAATTCTTCCTCCGCGGTCAATGCCGACTATGAGGTTTTCCTGCCTCTCAGGAAGCTCTTTCATCCACTCCACCAATGCAAGGTGGGCTCTTGGGCTTAGGTGTAGCCATTTCCCTGTGGAGTCTTGATCGGTCTTACTTTTTCTCAGGAGAATGGATGACGTCTCAATCCCATTCTTCATGTTGATTTTCAAATCCTTGACTTGCAGTGAGACTAATTCGCTACGTCTGCATAAGGTGTCATATGCCACTAGCAATAAAGCACGATCCCGAATCCCTCTAATCGACTCATCGGTAGCTAGTAAGAGCTTATCCAAGGTATCTGCATTAATACTGCCCGCTTGACTGGATGAACGCCCCAGCTTGCGATGCATTCTTCGCATTTCAATTGTGACATCCGGATCTTTGGTGGGATCAGCAAAGCGGTTGAGTTTGTGAATAGTGGATATTCCACAAAGAGCACGGCGAATACCGGCTGAGCTTCGCTTGTCGTTAGACAGCTCAATGATGAAGTTGGCGATTAATGAGGGTAGGGCGGGTAATGATTCCTCATTGCGATCTTCGCAAAATTGGATGAAGGTATTAAAGTCGGCCCTATAGGCGCGAATGGATGCGTATGCGTAGGCACCTTCAATTTTTACAAGGGTGCTGGCTAAAAGCTCTCTGGGGTCTATCCTGATTTTTAAGTCATTAAGATTTGCATGGGCTAATACTGATGCGTTGTTTGGTAGGTTAGTCATATATGGCTTTCTGTGGTCGGGATGGTTTACTTCTGGGTTTTCGGATACTTCTAGACAAAAGTCTTAATACTGGGCAAAATCTTACTTCTTATGCTTTTTTATCTCATTATTAATAAATAATAATTATAAATAAGTAATTAATACTAATTATACAGCAAATATATCTTGATTACAAGCAATCAAATTCGTGCAGCGCGCGCCATGCTCCGGTGGAGCGGGAAAGATTTAGCGGAAAAAACAGGATTGGGCTTTTCAACTCTGATGCGTCTGGAGTCCTTGGAAGGAGTGCCTGGCACACATTCAAAAACACTCGAAGCCATTGAAAAGGCTTTTGAGAAAGCGGGAATTGAATTCATTGGTACTCCAGAATCTGGTGCCGGTGTGCGCTGGAGGGTTTAAGGATCCTTTTAGAGTATTGCCTGCCCAAGAGTTGCTCTGGAACCAGAGCTACTCAAATCATGGCTCATTAAGCAATTGCTAGAGGGCTCATTCTTGATTGAATTCGGCCAAAAATTCGTTATAAGAGCTAATGAATGCATGAATTCTTTGGATATCAAGTTGCCCAGTTATAGTTCCATTCCCAACTTTTTGATTAAGAAAACTAGCGATTGGCGCTATTCTAGATAGCATCTCATCAAGCTTCTGCATTGCATTTTCGGATAATGAATTCATATATACACCCTTTAAATTATGCTGATAGTTCAAAATAGTAACTGTTGCCCTATAGCCTAGCAAGTAAAGTCTCTTGTAAATAGTAAAGGTTTATCAGAATAGCTTTGATTTAGTAAATTATGATTTACCGCAAGCGATGAACCCTAGAAGATGAAGTCTAAGTAATTTTTTTTGACATAAAGAATAAATATCATGCCAGCAAGAAAAAAGGTGGCAGCTAAAAAGCCAGCTGCAAAAAAATCTACGCAATCTAGTTATGGCGGCGCTCTCATTATTCAATCTGCCCCTACACGAGGAAATTTCACACGCAGTGATGTAAGAAAGGCTGTTAAGGTAGCCAGAAAAATAGCTCGATGATTAGCGCGAATTATGATTTGAATATTTTTATCAACTGCCCTTTTGATAAAAAATACATACCGCTTATGAATGCTCTCCTATTTACTATTTATTACTGCGGTTATATTCCAAGATGCGCTCTTGAGGAATCAAATGGTGGCGATGTTCGATATAAAAAAATCCTAAAGTTGATTTCTGACTCTAAACATGGTGTGCATGACATCTCAAGAACTGAGCTCGATAGAAATTCAAAGCTTCCAAGATTTAATATGCCCTTTGAGCTCGGGCTATTTTTAGGCGCCAAAGAGCTTGGCTCAAGACTGCACAAGACTAAAAATTGTTTAATTCTTGATAAAGAGATGTATAGGTATCAAGCGTTTTTATCGGATATTGCCGGAAGTGATATTAAGGCCCATGATAATAATGATAAAAAAATTATTAAAATTGCTAGGAATTGGATTGCAACTTTTTCGCCAAAACCGCATCCATCCGGGGCGTATATTGCATCCAAATATCAAATATTCACAAGAGATCTTCCCGCAATGAAGAGGGCTCTTTTTAAAACAGCCTCGAAAGAAATTGAATATAGCGACTATTCAATGTTGGTATCGGAGTGGATACAAGAATTAACAAGAAATGACCTACCTGCAAAAAAGATTGCACTAAAGAAGCTCCCCGCTAAAAAGGCAGTGATTAAGCCAAGTCATAGCAAGAGGCTTTTGCCAATGAAAAAGTGCTCTGGTCGCTTTAGTCCATAAACCCTATAGTGCGGCCTAGGCAGTTCTTGGGGATATTTAGAAGTAGGCTCTTAAAAATTCAAGAGCCCGTTTCTCCTATGCCCTGCGTGACTTGATTGGCTTGAGGTAGAAAGGCGCGATATGCGGTATTAGCAGTCTTAAAGGCATATGGTGTATGGCTTGTAGGGTAATTTAGGCTTGCTAATGCCATGTATCGGACCTCAAATTTGATGTAATGAGTACCTTGACATTGTAATTATATACATTACAATATTAAAAAAGGATAGGCATGATTGGTTCATTTAACCACAAGGGGTTAGAAGGCTTTTTTGTACGGGGCAGTTACAGGGCCATTCCAGCGCAGTACGCTGCTAGGATCGAGCGGATGTTAGATCGATTAGATTCTGCTGTTGCGCCTGAAGATATGGATTTACCTGGCTTTAAGTTTCATGAATTAAAGGGTAGGCGCAAAGGTGTTTACTCGGTTACCGTATCGGGGAACTGGCGTATCACTTTTAAGTTCGATGGCGATAGCGCAATCGAAGTAGATTTGGAGGATTATCACTAATGAAGAAAACAACGAGAAGCTTGAGAAATCCAAGTCGTAGACCGACTCATCCGGGCGCTATATTGCGCGAGGATGTTTTGCCTGAGCTCGATATTACCCAAGCAGCTTTTGCAAATCATTTGGGCGTGAGTCGTTTGACGGTTTCCGAGATACTGCATGAAAAAAGAGGTATCAGCGCCGAGATGGCTGTAAGGATCTCCAAGGTCATTGGCGGAACACCTGAGAGCTGGTTACATATGCAAGAGGCCGTTGATTTATGGGAGGTTGAGCAGAGATTTAAGCGTAATCCTGCAATTGCTCCAATGGCAATGAAGCCTTTAATGGCGGCAGCCTAATGCCTAATAAATTGCAAGATCAGCTAATCGATTTAGGTGAGAAATTGAGTAAGGGATACGAATCCCATCACGGGGAAGTATTGCTGATGATATCGGATGCTAGAAAAGAGCTGATATCAAGATTTGGAATGATTGCCCCATGGGAATCTGAGAAATTAGATCTTGCGGAAAATTATATAGGAGCAAATTTTCTCAAGGCATCTCTGTTGGCAGTCTATAC
>Ga0364894_10217_pt1 | contig 29225 bp, 22 predicted proteins | sample ExccelJu500001D4_FD_206942 | JGI IMG/M metagenome (GOLD analysis project Ga0364894, IMG submission 206942) | Enriched cells from Trout Bog Lake Hypolimnion, Wisconsin, USA - BchlTB.July16.5000.01.D4 | ecosystem: Environmental > Aquatic > Freshwater > Lake > Hypolimnion/Profundal zone | place: USA...
GTCAATCAACGAGTTTTTTTCTCGCAAGACCGGGGTCTCATTCTTCATTTTCTATTCGGTATCGATTCTCCCTTAGGAATTCAAACGACGAAGTCATACAACCATTCGATCCTCACAGTTCTTGTTCCCTAACGATGTATGAATAGTTCTCCATGATGAGTGATGTGTAGCTAGACACACTGATTTTTGATGGGAAGTTTACCAGTGAATACACAAGGGAGCGGGAAACTCTCTTGGACATGCCTCATCGACCGTGATATGCTTTTTCTGTACTTTATGACATTTGTAATGTTAGGTACTTAATTACACAAGGAAATGGCATTATTCCTTAATTATAGCCAGTCTGCCAGTGTAAATTTCACACGGTAATACAAAAGGATGTGGACGTATGGCAATGAGACCGAGAGCAAAGTTTGTTCCATTGGCTGAGATGGCGGATAAATGGGACTACAAGGAAGATGAGTTGATTCAGTTTGCCATTGAGAAGGAATTTAATCTGTATTGTCTCAAGCCTATACCAAATATTTCATCGAGAATGCCGTTCTTTATCGGGGATGAACTTAACGATTTTTTACCTGGCAAACCCAGTATTTCTTGCTCCAAATTTGATTTTAAAACTAGTGATTACGAAGAAGGAACTTTTGTTCCTGTAAGTCCCGAGAACCGGATATATCAATATATGGATAGCAGTGTTCTATCTACATTAAACCCACAAAGCATTGGTCTGCCTGAATCAGCCCCACAATTCGTTACTATTGAAAGGACCGATCTTTTTCTTCACAGGGAAGAAATTGATGTGTTTGAAGGAAAACTCAAAAAGTTGTCCGGGCAAGAATTGGAAATCCTAACAGCCAGTAAATCCAAAGAACCAGAAGTCGTGAGTCAATCGGATGTAAGGAATGTAACACCAAGCAAAAATATTGATGTTGGCCTTACTGAGCAGCAACTGATGAAAGATGACGCTGAAGCAGTTTCCTCTTCTCCCACTGACCCAGAGGCTTCCAATACAGTAAGAAACCAGCCTCCTCTTCCCGAAGATATTAATGATAAGAGTAGGTTGAAATCCAAAGCCACAAATCCAAAAACCCCGAAGAAACCGAAGAAAAAACAATCTGCTTCAAACACCAATGGCGAACTTGCTGAACTACCTCTGCTGCGTAAGAATGATAACAATCTACCAGTTCAGAGGCAGTCTACTCCTGTGACGGGTTATTATCGTTTGAAAGACATCATTGGCGATAAAAAAGCTGGAATCCCGTCGATTATCCCTTTTTCAAAAACAACATGGTGGGAAGGCGTCAAATCTGGCCGCTTTCCGCCGTCAATCAAGTTATCCAAGCGCTGCACTGCCTGGAAGATTTCCGATATTCGAATTCTTCAGGAAGCTATGGAAAGGAATATGAAATTTTGCGACTACCTAATCTTTCTGGAAGCTAAGGGGAAGGAGACGAATGATATGTCAACCGAACAACCCAAGGCAGGTAAGCAAGAGGGCATAGATACTATTGCCCCAGAACCTTTCAGAAATTGAAATTAATAAACGTGCCTCTTAATGAGACTCAGTTGAATGATTATATTTTCATGTAAGATCAAGTTATTGCCTTAAAGGAGGCCTTACAATGAAAATGCCGACTATTTCTCTTATTGAGTGGCAGAAAAAATTCGGAACCGAAAAGGCCTGTACAAAAGTACTGGCGAAAGTTCGTTGGCCTCAAGGATTTCAGTGCCCCAAATGCGGTTCGCAAAATTTTACAATGATAATGACCCGAAAACTCTACCAATGTTCTTCGTGCAAACATCAGGTATCTGTTACCGCAGGAACTCTGTTTCATGCCACGAAGATCCCCCTCGTAAAATGGTTTTGGGCCATTTATCTGTCCGCATCCGACAAAGGAGGCATTTCCGCTTTGCGATTGTGCAAACAGATCGGGGTGTCCTGGCCAAGTGCACGTAACATGCTGAAAAAATTTAGAATGGCCATGGCTCATCGTGACAGTATCTACCGGCTTGAAAGCTTGATTGAATTCGATGACACGTATGTCGGAGGAAAACGTAGCGGAAAAAGAGGGCGTGGTGCTGAAGGAAAAAAGCCGGTCCTGGTAGCAGTTGAAACTCGGGACAAAAAAGCTGGGTTTGCTGCCATAAAAGCAGTTGATGCCCTTACCAAAGATACGGTGGCCGATTTTCTTGCCTTTCATTTGAAGTCGGGACAAACAGTACGCACAGATGCATTTCCAGCGTTGAATGCTGCTGGAAACGATCATGTTCACGAGAAGAAAGTGACACCACCGCAAGAGGCATCCCGATGGTTGCCTCTTGTCCATATTGTAATCGGGAATATGAAGAAATTCCTTAACGGTACATTCCATGGTGTATCTTCTCGTTATCTCCAGGAGTATCCGGATGAGTTTTGTTATCGTTTCAACCGAAGATTCTGGGAGCCGCAATTGCCTTTGAGATTACTCAATGCTTGCCTAGCGCATGTTCCCTTCAAAGTTGCTGAGTTTCATTAAGAGGCACGATTAATAAATTAGGGCTATTGTTATAAAAAAGTTGTTAGAAACAAAGGACAATCCTTTCAGGAATAGTGGGTACTGATGGGAATACGCATTGAAGCTTCAGAGTATCAAAACGGACGTCTTAGGACAAATAACAATGAAAAGGCGCAGAGAGAGTTCCGCGCAGTCTTATAAACAGGAATGGACTAATCAAGAAATTAAACTTGGTGAAGCGGGACCTCTTTTTGGAATCCGTATATTTATCGAATGAGCGTGAAGTTACAATTAGTTATCCTATCCTGACTTAAATTATTGCGTGAAGGAAAGAGAGGGATAGTTTCTATTGCGGTAACATCAACGTTCGGAAGTTTGAAACAGTAGACCAGAAAACACGGTATTAAATTCGGTATTGACTGAAATGGCTCAATGAAAAATAGTGAAATACTAATTCATTAAGGAATAAATTCGATTCCCATGCACTCCGCCATGCTTCATCCGTCAACATCCTGTTTTGTCCCGTCCGATCCCCGTAATGCCGGAGTTTTCTCCTTTCTCCCTTTTTAAGGGACTCGTACGTGAAAAAATTGTATTACGTATTGTCGTTTAGTAATGTCAGGTCGTGTTGGATATGGAAGAAGATACGCAAGGCCCCCTTCCTTTTTGAGTTCCCCTCTAAAGGAAGGAGATATCAGTAAGGCGTAACTTGCTGATATCACATTGTGTAATGCTAAACCAAAAGAAAACCCATATAAACTACCGGGTGCCGGACTATACCTACTTGTCATGCCGAACGGCAAGAAGTTTTTTCGATGGGATTTTAAATTTGAAGGGAAACGAAAAACCTTGGCCATAGGCCAGTAGCCAGAAACACGTCTTAAAGAAGCAATCGCAATCCTTGCAAAGGCAAAAAAGCAACTCATTCTACCACGCGATCTGCATGAACAGTAAGAGGAAAATCGTACATATCGACATGGACGCTTTTTTTGCTTCCGTTGAACAGCGCGACAACCCCGACCTCCAAGGCAAGCCGGTTATCGTCGGAGGCAGGCCAGACAGCCGTGGTGTCGTGGCTGCCTGCTCGTATGAAGCCCGCAGGTTCGGCATCCATTCCGCCATGCCCAGCGCACGGGCCGCAAGGCTCTGTCCCCATGCGGTTTTCACTCCACCAAGAATCAGTCGCTACAAAGAAATATCAAACCAGGTAATGGCCATTTTCCATGACTACACCGACCTGGTGGAACCGCTTTCTTTGGACGAGGCATTTCTCGATCTTACCGATAACCATTTCCTGGAACCATTGGCTTCACTCCTGGCTCAGAGGATCCGCAAGCAGATTTTCGACATCACCGGTTTAACCGCTTCCGCCGGTGTCTCCTGCAACAAATTTTTGGCCAAGGTGGCTTCCGCTATGAACAAGCCGAACGGCATCACGATCATCCGTCCTTCGGAGGCGATTTCATTTCTGGCTACCCTGCCGATCGGAAAATTCTATGGAGTTGGTAAGGCGACAGAGGATAAAATGCTGAAGATCGGCGTGAAAAAGGGAGAAGACCTTCTACGCTTTTCCCGGGAAGAGCTCACCTCTCACTTCGGCAAATCCGGAGAATATTTTTACAGCATCTGCCGGGGCATTGATCCCAGGCCGGTCGTAAGCAGCCGAGTCCGCAAGTCGATCGGCAGCGAAACAACCATGGCTGAGGACATCCTTGACGTTGAACTGATTGACGATATCCTGCGTCAGTTGGCTGTATCTGTAGCGGCAAGCCTTGATAAACATAATTTCGGCGGGTATACATTGACACTCAAGGTGCGTTATCAGGACTTTCTGACCATTACTCGCTCAGCTACCTTTAAAACACCTCTGTTCACCACTGCGGATATCCTTTCCTTTCTGCCCCGGCTGCTCCATGATACCGAGGCTGGCCGACGGAAGGTCCGGCTGCTTGGGGTTACCGTTTCCGGTCTTATCGCCAGGAGCGGCACCCCTTATCAGCTGCGGCTTCCATTCGGGCTTGGCGGGGACAGCCATATTTGTCAAGAGATGCAGGCATCGAGGGAGCGAATGGTGTACCCGTCTGAATAGTCTGATCGTGCAGGAGAAGATTGCCAAGAGAGGAAGAAGTCTGATCTTCAAATTTCAGGTCACCTTGAAAAATTGCCTTTTCGCCCGATCTCGGCGTTATGCTCAAAATTTTATCCTCGGAGGTAAGCGGAGACTCCGATATCCTGTATATACCTGCGGTAAAATTTTTCACATGCTTTGATCTCGAACGAAAATTCTAATTTTTCGAAGTACCCTTCAAACGTACCTCAATCAAGGGAAGGAAAAAATGCCAAGACTATTTGAATCAACAGAGATAAATGGGATGAAATTAAAAAACCGCTTTGTGCGGTCAGCAACCCATGAAGCAATGGCTGAGCTTGATGGAACGGTGAAAAATCAGTTATTGGATTGTATGGCCGAACTGGCCCGTGGCGAGGTCGGGCTCGTGATTACCGGACATGCGCATGTCTCACGGGAAGGGCAGGCCGGGGCTCGGCAGATGGGCGTGTATTCCGATGCAATGATTGACGGCTTGAAGCGGGTTTCTTCGGTTGTTCACGAAAATGGAGGGCTTGTTGCCATACAACTTGCCCATGCTGGAAATCGGGGCAAAGGAAAAAATGAATTTGCCGCACTCGGACCTTCAGATCTCTTTATTGAGGGCGAGAAAAAGGCCTCCGCTATGACGGTTGCCGATATCAGGAGAACGGTGCAGGCCTTTGGCGATGCGGCAGTACGATCTGTCAAGGCCGGATTTGATGCCATTCAGATTCACTCTGCTCATGGGTATCTGCTGAGCCAGTTTTTATCGCCCTCTTATAACAAGAGAGATGATAACTATGGCGGAACCCTTGACAATCGAGCGTTGTTTCTTCTTGAAGTCTATGAAGAAATCAGGAGCAGGGTTGGAAAGGCATTTCCGGTGATGGTCAAGATTAACTCTGAGGATTTCCTTACCAACGGTCTGACTGTGGATGAGATGATCAAGGTTGCCCATATGCTTGAAGATCGCGGAATGGACGCAATTGAGATCAGTGGCGGAACCTTTGAATCCGGCAAGCTCATTCCTTCGAGGGTTGGGACTTCAAAATCGGAAAAGCGGGAAGTCTACTATAGGAAAGCGGCTGAAGCATTCAAAAAAGAAATAAAGATTCCGCTTATTCTCGTAGGAGGTTTCCTGTCATTTAAGAGTGCAGAGGACGTTGTACATTCGTGCCTTGCCGATTATGCGGCGCTTTCACGACCGCTTATCAGGGAACCGGATCTTGTTGCGAGATGGGCGAGGGGCGATAGGAGAAAGGCATCGTGCATTTCGTGTAATAAATGTTTTTCTACCCTTTTTATGGAGGAGGCTTTACACTGCCCTGTTGAAAAAGAGTTGAAATAATGGCATATACCCGGTTTAACTGGATCGGGTATATCGTTGAAGGTCTAAGCCCTCTCCTGTTCTCACCTTGGGGGAAACATTATGATCTTCCCCCTGCCCGTACAATATTCAGCGAATATCTGCATTCACCTTCCATTCCTGTGAGGCGTACGACATAGGTGTCTTTTTTGGATACAGTGAAGGGAAGGATTGCAGTCTCAGTGCCGCTATAGCGTTTGAAGGGGTCTCGGTATACCACATTTCCAGACGAATCAAAAATTTCAACATTGTACTTTCCCTGATCCCCCGTTGCCGAAAAGTTCAGACGGATCGGGGTATATGCCTCCAACTCAAGCCGGTACTCCGCGACAGCCCCTTGGGCAAGTACGCCTTCGACAGTATTGCCGCCGACCTGTATAACATTTGCCTCACTGCGCAATTGAGAATTCAACGCAATTGAGGTTATCCTGACGGCATACCGTCCTTCTCCTTCTGTCCCGAGAATATGCAGCGTATAGGTATCATTTCTCGGCGGCGTAAAGGGAAGATGGACGGATTCCGTCCCGGAATAGATTTTTCCTGGATTGCGATATACTGCTTTTCCCGTTGAATCCCGGATTTCGACAGTGTATTGCCCGGTATCCCCGGTGGCAGGAAATTGGAGACGGACGGGGCTGTTCTCCTCCAGACTGGTCCGGTACTCGGCGACGGCCCCCGGGGCAAGTATACCTTCCTCTGCCTTCTCGCCAATCCGGAGTATATTTTCCGGACTGCGCAATTGAGAATCACGGGCTATCGTTTGCACCTCGACGGCATACTTCCCTTGGCCTTCAACCCCTATAATGTGCAGCGTGTAGATATCATTTTTTGGCGGTGTAAAGGGAACACTGAAGGATTCTGTCCCGGAATAGATTTTGCCCGGATTCCGATATACGATCTTTCTCGTTGAATCCCAGATTTCGAGACTGTATTTCTGCATATCTCCTGTGGGGGAAAACGTCAGACGGACAGGACTGTTTTCCTCCAACGTGACGGAATGTTCCTCAACGGCACTTTCGGCAATGGTTCCGGAAAATGCCGGTTTCACGGCCGGGACTTTTTCCTGAGCGGGAGGCGGTGCCGTTGTTTTTCTGTTCAGTTGCTGTGCACCCTGTTTCCCTGCCTGATCGGTATCTTTAAAAAACAAGGCAAGGGTATTGGCCAGTGCATCCTGACGGAGAACAATGCCCGTATCATCTTTGACGGAAAGAAGCATGCCGGAAAGTTGACCGGAAATATACAGGAGGCTCCCGCTCTCACCCTTCAAAATTGCATCCGATGCATGTATCGGACGGACATGAATGTATCGGTATGGATCATAGCCGACAATATCAACGGGAGTTATGCGGATACTTCCGTCAGCAAGCATTGTGCGCAGTTCGCCCTGATTAACCTTTTCCAGCAGGGCGTTTACAGTACCCGTATTGGACCAGCTCCCATTCCGGCAGATGGCGGAATCAGCGTTCTTGATCCTGAGAACGCTGATATCACCAGGAAATAATTCAACAATCTCTGCTGCATATTGTGTTTTGTCGGCAACTGTCACGTCGATCTTAAAGGCGTTTTCCACAACATGGGCAGGGGTTATCAGCAGACATTCAAAGCCTCGCTGACGCAGTATTCCTTGCCCCAGTCCGTTATCATCGACTTTTATATAGGCATCCGACGAAAAGGAGGTCTGCGCAAGGCTGAGACCGAGAAAGAACAAGACCGGACAGAGATGAAAATATCGACGCATGAAATATCTCTTTTGATTCAAAATTATAATGTATTCGACATTGAAAATATTTTGCTGGGAAAAATAAGCATTGCAGTTGCTTCTTCTCTCTTACGATTCCTCGTGGGATTTCATTTGCAGATGGTGATACATTAACCGGGTAAAAAATACTAAAAGACCCGGAACAATGAGCATTATCGCCCAGGTGAGCACCAGTTCCTGGTCTTTGCCGAGTTTAGACCACAGGTTGTTTTGAATTTTGAAACTCGTATCTCTGAATTTTTTTATTGTCGCTGATTGAGCCTCGACAATTGCGGCGACCAGCATTCCCCGGTCACCGTCGAAGGTCACCAAACCACTTGTCTTTGGTTCTTCGGGCACGCATTGTATTTCGTCACCTAACTGCAGCGTATACGGTTCCACTTTATATTGGTTTCCCGACAATACCTGTTTCGCAATCATCTGGATCTCACCTTCAAGGAGGAGTCCACTTTGCAGCTGCAGGCCATATGCCGGAACCCGCCCTATTATCAAGGGTCCGTCAATGTTGTATTTCCAGGATATACCTTGACGTATTAATTGATCAGGATCGTTCAGCACCAAATCAACAACAGCTGGAAGAGAAAATTGTCTCTGGTCATTTTCATCATAGACAATGGTGGGGTTCTTGCTCTGAATTTGAATGTGCAGCGGTCCTTTCCCTATCCTTGAGAAAACAATCTTTGACTTTCCTTGAATCTGCAGGGAGCCGCTGCTCTCCGGAGGCAATGATTTTGATTGTGGTGAGGTCGAAGCCAAAGGATCAAACTTCCCATCGCTGGCCTCATCCCAAGAGAATGTCGCATTATGAAAGGCTATTCTTGGGGGATCAATGCTGTCAGGTTGATATTCAATTCGTTCTGTTCTTGCAGAAATAATAAAAGAGCCGGTGGTTAACGAATTAATGACGGCTTTGGTTATGAGAAACATTAAGAATAAAACGTAGATGCAGAACATTATTGCTATACAATGCAAAAAACGAGGGTGTTTTTTTGATAAATTGCGGAAGTGATCCTTTTCAGGTTCGGATACCGCGGCTGTGAGAAATACATTTCCTATTACCGTAAAACACCGTGTTAATATCCTCGTAATTTTCACCGGTCATCTCACAGGAAACTCTACATTTGGAAGCCTGTTGCCGAAGTTTTGTCTCACCAGGAAGATACTTTTCGGTTCTTCAAGGATATCTTTTGCAATTATGCAGCGTGTATCATACGCAATAGTGCTGTCGGCAATAATCTTTGAGCACTGGATCCTTGCCGTTTGTCCCGGTATGCCGATAATCGTATCTGTATTCCCTGAATTTACATAAAGGATATAATCGGATTTGGCAACTTCTCCCCAACTGGTCGGGACATATTTCATTTCCCCGGACGCACAATCCTTTTTGGCTATGCCGGCCAGTACAACCAATGCATCTGGCGAATAACTCGATACCTGTTCCTGATATTTTGACGGCAAAGAGACAGCGATTGAACCGGCAGATTGTTTCCCAAGGGCATACTGCCACGATGCTGAATATCGACCGTCGCGGCTTACCATGTTTACACACAACATGGCATCCTGATCTTCTATATCATGCTGTAAATTCACAAAAAGTTCATGGATATCGACATGGTCCATAGGACTCTGATACATGAAACCGGCACGAATGCCGCCTGAAACAGTGACCGTATCAAGGAACGATTCTTTGAATTGTTCGTCATTGAGAACGATCCGCCGCTGTTCCTGCGCCACAGAATGCTCCGCAAAACAAAAGATGATGGCTGCCGCATACAGGAAAGGTCTGAAAAAATATTTTGTCATTTTAATATCCTCTTATAATTGCAGAAAAAACAGGATCTTTGCCGTCTGAAGCAGATTGAGTGAATTTCCGGACTGAAACTCTCCGGAAAAAAAGATCCCTCTCCAGACTATGTCATTTATTTACATCGTTTATCGAGAAAATACCGTTGAGAATTCGATTCGTGTATTGTATCTCTGGCAACATTGGGACAGATGATATCGCAACGGTGTGGTTCCGAGGTGGATTGCAAAAGCGGCGGGAGGGAAAAAGGTCGATGCTGTCATCAGAGAGTACCGTACTGCCCCAAAATATGTCTTCAGTTCAATGGCCTTCTCTCCCTGCAGGGATTTACATTGCAAGAGATCGAGGCCGGCATTATTCCCATGCCATTGAACTACCGGCAAGGGATAACCGAACGAAACGTATCTTTGGACCAGATTGTCTGGCCATCCGGTGTCTTGCCATCGGTTTTCCACTTATCAACAACGCGCAGACAGTAGGATCCCATATTAACAATCTCCGGATCCGTGTTCTCCGGTGCAGCGCCGCCTATACGCATCAAATCAGGATTTGCTGAAGTGTAGTTGGGATTGATCGTGGCCTTGTTACACCCGGCTAAGCTGACGGCAATAACCGCATAAACGAAAAACGCGCATAACTTGTTCATGATATGTTCTCCTGCCCGAATATTTTCAAAGTAATAGAGTGAAATAGTTGAACGTCATACAGTATCCCGGTCTCTTGTGTTGAGAAAAAGAAACAGCAGAGACCAGAGCAAACCCGGACAAAAGATATCATGGTTAAGGGGAAGACTCCAACAAAATTTATTTCCCCTGTCGGATGAAGCGGTGAAGATCGCGGCACGAAAGACTCCGGCACAGTGCATTGCCGGAAAACCGGACCGGCATTTCCTCTGTCCTGTACGTTTCCACGGAACCAGGTTGAGAACAAGTCTATATCTTGAAACTATCAACAACCTTTTTGAGCTCTTTCGCCATTCGCAAAAGATCAGCACTGCTTGTATTGACCCCGGTGCTGTTTTCCGTTATCTCGTCGGCTGCCGTGCTGACCATCGAAATATCCTTGGTAATCGTTCCTGCAACCACTGTTATTTGGCTGATATTCTCGTTTACCTCGCTCAACCCTTGTGCTGCTTGATTGATATTGTTCGCAATTTCCTTGGTGGCGGAAGACTGCTGGTCAACTGCCGTTGAAATGGTGGCGACAATTTCATTGTTGCGATGGATGATTTCGGTGATTCCTTTGATCTCATGCATATTGATTGTCGTTGTTCGCTGAACATCGTCGATCTGTTTTTTGATATCCAATGTGGCCATGGCGGTCTGTTTGGCCAGTTCCTTGATCTCGTTGGCGACAACTGCAAAGCCTTTTCCAGCGTCTCCTGCCCTTGCTGCCTCAATGGTGGCGTTAAGGGCGAGCAGATTCGTCTGTTCGGAGATCTCGGTAATAGTCTCCGTCACCTTGCTGATGGCATTGGCAGAAACACCGAGCTCTGCCATTCGTTCCGTTGTCATCTCTGCCTGGTTCACAGCTTTTTCAGAAATAGTGCGGGCGTTTTCTGCATTTTGAGCAATTTCGGTAATGGTCGCTGTCATCTCTTCTGCGGCACTTGCGACCATAGTGGTACTCGTTGTGGATTCTTCCATGGCCGCCGCCACGTTGCTGAGATTTATACTCATCTCTTCGGCGGCTGTTGCCACTTTGATGGACCGTTCGGAGGTCTGGCCGGCATTTTCATCAAGTTTTCCGGCAATTCCAGAGAGATTTTGAGAGGCATGTTCCACGGAGGCAGTATTCTGAGCAATGATGGAAATTATCTTTTGAAGCTTTTCAATGAAGATATTGAGCCATCGCGCCAGATCTGCGATCTCATCTTTTGTATTGATTGTGATTCGTTTTGTGAGATCGCCTTCCCCTTCGGCGATATTCCTGAAATTATCGATCATGGCTCTCAAAGACCTGGAAATACCCAAGACAATGACCATGCAGAGGGTGATTATGCCTAAAAAAATGGCACTGGCGACAGTCAGCATATAGACAACATTCTTTCTTGTCTCAGCGGTAATCGCCTGGCTTGTCTCTTTAATATATGTGTCGATATTATCGAGATAGACACCGGTACCGAGCCACATGTCGGTTCCCGGAATCATTTCGGAATAGCTCAGTTTCAACACATCCCCGGCTCCGGGTTTTGGCCAGATATACTGGACAAAGCCGCCGCCTTCTTTTGCCCTGTCTCTTAAATCCCTGACAATGTTCACTCCATTCTTATCTTTAAAATCGCTGAGATCCTTCCCCTGGAGCTCTTTTTTGGGAGGGAGCGACACATTGACCGTCCCTTCATAGACCAGGAAATAACCTGACTTATCCTGTTCATAGGTAATATTATCATTCATCTTGCGGATCATTTCAACTTGAGCCGTTTTATCGGGGATACCTTCAAGGGCATGGCCTATTGCAATGGCCATCGCATGACTTGCAACCTGAATTTTTGCCTTTTGGTCATCCAGCATTACCTTGTCAGCTCGGGCAATTCCCATATCTCTTGAGGCGGATCCTATCCTCAAAGCAAAAAGAACCATTACAATAAAAAGGAGACAGATTGAAACAATGATAACATACATACGATGTTTTATACTCAATTGGCTCAGCATGGTAATCTCCCGGCAGTGATTTCAATTGTGCACATTCCGTTCCGTGATTGAAGGCGGATTGCACCCCAGTGCTGTTAAGGTGAAGATGTATTTCTGGCCATCAGACCCTGAATTTTGCAACGATGTCCTTCAATTTCACCACCAAGGTGTTCAGCTTTTCTACATTTGAATCAACACTTGCACTAATTGTGGATATCTCCGTCGCTGATTGGTTGACTCGCGCGATATCACCAGCAATCTCTTCTGCTACCGCCGAACTTTGAGCAACATTTCCGGTAACTTCATCAATTCCCAGGGCGGCCTGATTGACATTGCTGGATATTTCTTTCGTGGTGACTGATTGTTCTTCGACCGCGGTTGCAATGATTGCTATCATATCATTGACCTCGAAGATGATTTTCGATATTCCTTCTATTTCCTGAACCGTTCCGGCAGTAGTATCCTGGATACTTTCAATCTTTTGTTTTATTTCCTGTGTTGCATTTGCCGTCTGTTTGGCCAATTCTTTAATCTCATTGGCAACAACCGCAAATCCCTTTCCAGCTTCACCGGCCCGCGCGGCCTCGATGGTTGCATTCAAAGCAAGAAGATTGGTTTGTTCGGAAATCTCCGTAATGGTCTCGGTAACCTTACCGACTTCACGCGCAGCCTTTCCAAGATCATCTATTTTACGTGAGGCACTCTTCGACTTCGTAACAGCCTCTTCACTGATGGAACGGGTTTTCTCGGTATTCTGCGAGATTTCGTTGATGGTTGCAGTCATTTCTTCTGTGGCCGACGCAACAATACCCACATTGGTGGAGGCTTGTTCCGTAGCAGCCGCTACGGAAGACATATTGGCGCTCATTTCCTGAGCAGCGGTAGCTACCGTATGAGACCGGGCGGATGTTTCTCCGGCGCCTGCCGACATCTGCCTGGATATTGCGGAAAGTTCAGTGGACGATTCGACAAGCATCTCATTACTGTTGAGAATTTCCCTCAAGATATTTGCCACCTGCCGTTTCATCATGGTGAGCTGCTGGGCAATCTGTCCGAGCTCGTCTCCACTGTCTACAGTTATCGAGGAAACGAAATCACCTTTGGCCATTTCAGCGACAAAACCTGATATTTTAATAACATTTTTCTTGATCCCGCTGCTGACTGCAAAGCTGATAATCGCACACAGCAATCCAATTGCAATAACTACGATGCACTGTATTCCCGTGGTGGAAAGAGAGGCCTTGTCGACTTCGATTTTTGCCTTTTCACTCTTCTTCATCGAATCTTCCCCAAGCTGATTAATCGCCGAGGAAATCGGCCTGTCCATGCCCTTGATCAGGGCATCAAGTGCGGCAATCGTTATCTCTGGATTCTCTTTCCGGGATGCTGTGACTTTTATGAAGGCATTTTCATATACCGCAGTCCCTTCAGCCACATCCTCCGCCAGCTTCTTTTCTTCCTGTCCAGAGGCGAGATCGGCATATCTTTTGGTATCATCTTTCAATTTTTTCAGGGCATCATTGTATTCTCCGATATACTTTTCATCATTCCTGATCAGATAATCCTTGAGTCCCTGGACTGCATGCCCAAGATGGATTCGAGCATCTTTTGCCGCCAGTGTTTTCGCTCCCTCCTGCCTGTCAATCCTTTGATAATTATCAATCAATGACATTTGGAAGTACAGGGAAACCAAGGCGGCAGCCAAGACGATAAAGACCAGCACGCCAACAATACCATTCATTTTTTTTGAAATGCTCAGCTTTGCCATTGTCCCTCTCTCCCTGGGTAAAAAGTTGAGACCTTTATCCACCGGATTCTCGTCTGTGGCCGTTTTGTTGTATTGTATTGGACAGTTAAAATGAAGAGGCGTTTCATTTTATTTGAACAGAATTTTTTGAACAGAATTTTGTCATTTTATGGATACCTTCTCCTTGCAGGCATCTCCTGCAGAGTTTGATGCTCCCGCTGAAAAACAGATTGACAGCGGATAGCATGGCAATAGAGTTGACTGAATACAGAGGATGGAGGTAAAAAAATGCATTTGTTGTTCAATAAATGACAGTGGAATTAAATAAAGATATGCAGTAATAGTGCACGGTTTCTAAGGAACATTTCTCTCTCAACAAAAGGGGAATGCAGGGGTGGGCGCGCAGAGCCGTTGGCTGCTGCCAGCGTATTGATAGGAGCAGGGCATGCCTCGCTTCCTGCTGTTGAGAATTTTCGTAAATATGCTGTTTAATCCTATCAGGGGATAGTGTGATGAAAACCACTGACAAAATCAAACAGATCGCCATGGCAGGCGTTCTGGCAGGTATGCTCGTAATGTCCGGCTGCAAACAAAACAGCTCAACCAGTGGCGCGACGCCTGCCAAAAGCGCCCCGGAGGTTGGAGTGGCGGTCATGCGTTCCGAACCGGTTGCTCTGACCATGGAACTGTCCGGCCGGATATCGCCGCATATGGTGGCCGAAGTACGGCCGCAGGTGGGAGGAATCATACAAAAACGGATGTTCAACGAGGGTGGCGATGTTAAAGCCGGGGAAGCGCTCTATCAGATCGATCCGGCAACCTACCAGGCAGCCTATGCCAGTGCCGCCGCCGCGCTGGCCAAAGCGGAAGCCAATCGTGTTACTCTCCGGCTGAAAGCTGAGCGGTACAAGGACCTTGTGACCATCAATGCTGTCAGCCGGCAGGACAACGACGACGTCCAGGCGGCACTCAAGCAGGCCGAAGCCGATGTTGAGGCCGCCAAAGCCGCAGTGGACACTGCTCGCATCAATCTGGCCTACACCAAGGTCATAGCTCCGATTTCCGGGAGAATAGGCCGCTCATCCGTGACTCCCGGGGCATTGGTAACGGCCAGTCAGGCATCGGCGTTAGCTACTATCCAACAGCTCGATCCCGTTTATGTGGATGTAACCCAATCCAGCGCGGATCTGCTCCGCTTGAAACGCGATCTTGCAAGCGGTGAGATCAACACGAAAAAGGCTGATCAGGCCAAGGTGAATCTGCTCTTGGAAGACGGGAGTTCCTATCCGTTGGAGGGGATATTGAAATTCAGCGAGGTCACGGTGGATCAGGGTACCGGTTCCATCACCTTGAGGGCCCTGTTTCCCAATCCGGATCAGCTGCTGCTGCCGGGGATGTTTGTTCGCGGCATTGTCCAGGAAGGGGTTAGGGAACAGGCATTGCTCGTACCCCAGCGGGGGGTCACCCGCGATGCGACCGGCAATGCCGTTGCCCTGATTGCGGGTGAAAATGATGTGGTGGAAAAGCGTATTTTGAAGACGGAAAGGACAGTAGGCGATGCCTGGCTGGTTACGGCCGGAATCAAGGCCGGAGAACGTGTAATCGTCGAAGGAATTCAGCGAGTCCGCCCAGGCGTCACTGTGAAGGTGGTGCCCTTTGAGGAGAAGGCAGCCGACCCAGGCAGCCAGCAACCCGCTGTCAAGAAACCCTAAGGAGTCGAACATGCCCCGTTTTTTCATCAATCGTCCGATCTTTGCCTACGTGATCGCCATTATGGTCATGCTGGCGGGCCTTCTGTCGATAAAAACACTGCCGGTGTCCCAGTATCCGGCAATCGCACCGCCTCAGATCGCCATCAACGCCACCTATCCTGGCGCCTCGGCTCAGACCGTCGAGGATACGGTCACGCAGGTAATCGAGCAAAAGCTGAACGGTATTGACAATCTGATTTATATGTCGTCCACGAGCGACTCCTCCGGCGCTGTATCCATCACTCTCACCTTCAAGGCGGGAACCGACCCGAACATAGCCCAGGTTCAGGTGCAGAACAAGCTGCAGCTGGCCGTTCCGCTCCTGCCCCCTATCGTGCAGCAGCAAGGCATAGCGGTGGTGAAATCCACCAGAAATTTCCTGTTGATCGTAGGACTTGTATCGGAAGACGGGAGCCTGGACCGTAATGGCCTGACCGATTATATGGTCTCCAACCTTCAGGATATCATCAGCCGCCTTGATGGAGTGGGTGAGCTTATGCTATTCGGCACGCAGAATGCGATGCGGATCTGGCTGAATCCGGCGAAGCTGAACGACTTCCACCTGACCACCAATGATGTGATTGCAGCGCTGCAGGCCCAGAATGCCCAGGTATCAGCCGGTCAATTCGGCGGGCTTCCCGCAGTCAAAGGGCAGCAGTTGAATGCCACCATCACGGCGCGCACCCTGCTGCAGACCCCGGAGCAGTTCGACGCCATTATTCTGCGCACCAACAGCGACGGTTCAACAGTGAAGCTCAAGGATGTGGCCGAAAGCAAGATCGGCACTGAGAACTACGATCTTCAGTCGTACTATAATGGAAAGTCTCTGGGTGGTATGGCGATCCGGCTGGCGGCCGGCGCCAACGCCCTGGAAACAGGCGAGCGGGTGAAGGCCAAGATGAAGGAATTGTCAAAATACTTCCCTCCCGGCATGCAGGTGGTCTATCCCTATGACACCACGCCTTTTGTCAAGATATCCATCGAGGAGGTGGTCCGGACCCTGATCGAGGCGGTCTGCCTGGTCTTCATCGTCATGTTCCTCTTCCTTCAGAATATCCGGGCGACCTTGATCCCCACCATTGCCGTTCCGGTGGTCTTGCTGGGGACCATGGGGGTGCTGGCCGCGGCCGGGTTTTCCATCAATACGCTGACTATGTTTGCCTTGGTGATTGTCATCGGCCTGTTGGTGGACGATGCCATTGTGGTGGTGGAGAACGTTGAACGGATCATGACCGAGGAAGGGCTGCCGCCCCGTGCTGCCACCATCAAATCCATGGGGCAGATCACCGGTGCCCTCTGGGGCATCGCCACCGTACTGACGGCGGTGTTCCTGCCCATGGCCTTTTTCGGTGGCTCAACAGGCGTCATCTATCGTCAGTTCTCCGTCACCATCATTTCGGCAATGATCCTCTCGGTGATGGTGGCCATGATTTTGACCCCGGCCCTTTGCGCCACCCTGCTCAAGCCGGTCCAAAAAGGTCATTCAGCGGGTGAGTCTGGATTGTTTTTTGTTTTTTTCCGATGGTTTAATAAGTGCTTTGACTGGTCTAGATCAAAATATGAAGGCATAGTCGGCCGCTCCTTCAGCAGGCCGGTACGCTATCTGGTGGTATACGGCACCGTTGTTGCCGCGATGGTCTTTTTTTTCCTGCGTCTTCCGACATCATTCCTGCCGGATGAGGATCAGGGATTCCTTATCTGCCAGGTGCAACTGCCGGCCGGATCCTCTCAAGAGCGGACCATAAAGGTTATTAAACAGCTTGAGCAGCATTTTCTCAAACAGGAAGCCAAGACCGTGGAGGGGGTGATCACCGTTGCCGGGTTCAGCTTCGCCGGTCGCGGCCAGAACATGGGGCTCGCGTTTGTGAAACTCAAGGACTGGAAGTTGCGCAAGACGGCGGATCTGAAGGCGCCGGCCATTGCTGCCAGGGCAATGAAAGAGTTTTCGCACATCCGTGACGGTTTGGCCTTTGCTTTTTCGCCGCCTGCGGTTATGGAACTGGGGGTGTCAAACGGCTTTGATTTTGAACTGGAGGATCGCGGCGGTTTAGGGCATGAAAAGCTGATGGAGGCTCGCAACCAGCTGCTGGGCATGGCCATGAAAAATCAGAAACTGGTGGCTGTACGTCCTAATGGCCAGGATGATTCGCCTGAGTTCAAGCTGGATATCGATGATGTACGGGCTGGTGCTCAGGGTGTGTCGGCGGCGGACATCAATAACATTATCTCCACGGCCTGGGGAAGTTCGTATGTCAACGACTTTATCCAGAATGGCCGGATCAAAAAGGTCTATCTTCAAGCGGATCCCCGGTACCGGATGCTCCCGGAGGATATCGGCAACTGGTATGTCAGCAATAAAAACGGCGACATGGTCCCGTTTTCGTCCTTTGTCACCGCACACTGGCAGTATAGCTCACCCCGTTTGGAACGGTACAACGGCATTCCCGCCGTCGAGATTCTGGGGCAGGCCGCGCCGGGCGTAAGCACCGGGGAAGCGATGGACGAAGTGGAAAAGATGGCCTCCGGGCTGCCGGTCGGAATCGGCTATGAATGGACGGGTCTTTCCTACGAGGAAAAGAATGCCGGCGCCCAGGCCCCGGCTCTCTATGCCATCTCGCTTCTGGTCGTCTTTCTGAGTGTGGCTGCCTTGTATGAGAGCTGGACCATCCCCTTTGTCAACCTGTTGATGCTGCCGCTGGGGCTGGTTGGGGCAGTGACGGCGGTGACCCTGCGGATGCTGCCCAACGATGTCTATCTCCAGATCGGGCTGTTGACCACGGTGGGGCTTTCCACCAAGAACGCCATCCTGATCATTCAGTTCATCAAGGCCCAGATGCTTGAAGGCCATGAACTTGTCGAGGCAACGCTGGCTGCGGTAAAAATACGGCTCCGCCCTGTCATCATGACCTCGCTTGCCTTCTTCTTCGGAACCCTGCCGCTGGCGCTGACAAAGGGAGCCGGAGCCGGGGCCCAGAACGCCATCGGCACCGCCGTCACCGGCGGATTGCTCTCGGCAACCTTCATCGACCTGCTTTTTATCCCCTTTTTCTTCGTCCTGATCTCACGGATTTTCGGAAAGAAGTCGCAACGATCGACCGTCTTATCGTCAGCGTCCGATCATGTTTCGGAGGTATGATATCATGAAAATAATGAAAAGAATGACCCTTGCCATCAGTCTCTCTCTTGGCGCATGTCTCGGCCTGGCTGGTTGTTCCATGGCCCCTGCATACATGAGGCCTGCCGCCCCCGTTTCCGACAGCTGGCCAAACGGACCATCGTATAAGACAGAAACCGACAGAACATTGGGAAAACCATTGGCTGCCGATACAGCCTGGCAGGATTTTTATCTGGATGGAGCCCTGCAAAAGGTGATCGCGCTGGCACTCGAGAATAACCGGGATCTGCGAGTTGCGGCCTTCAACATCGAAAAACTGCAGGCCCAGTACCGTATTCAGCGGGCAGCTCTTTTCCCTGAGATTGATGCAGCCGCAGTCCGCAACAACATGGAGGCGCCCAATGATCAGTACAGCGTCGGTGTCGGCGTCAGCTCCTATGAGCTCGATCTTTTCGGCCGGGTGCAGAGCCTGAAGGATCAGGCCCTCGATCAATATCTGGCAACCGAACAGGCGCGGCGCACCGTGCAGATCAGCCTGATAGCGGAGGTTGCCACAACCTACCTTACCCTGGCTGCTGACCGCGAACGGTTGAATCTGGCGCAGGAGACCCTGAAGACCCAGCAGACCACCTTCGAATTAATGCAGCGCCGCTTTGATGCAGGCGCCTCATCCGATCTGGATCTGCAGCAGGCTCAAACCCAGGTGGATTCGGCCAAGGTCGATGTTGCCCGCTATACGACCTTGGCGGCTCAGGACAAAAACGGTCTCACTCTCTTGGCCGGCGCCGAGGTTCAAGAAGAATTGCTGCCGAAAGCACTCTCTGAAACACTTCCCGCGGTAAAGGAGATGACTCCCGGCCTGCCCTCCGGCGTCCTGCTTCATCGTCCGGATGTCCTTCAGGCAGAGGACCTGCTCAAAGGATATAATGCCAGCATCGGCGCGGCGCGGGCCGCCTTTTTTCCGCAGATTACCCTGGTTGGCGCATATGGTACTGCCAGCGGAGATCTCTCGGGCCTTTTCAAATCCGGGACTTTCGGTTGGACGTATTCCCCGCAGATCGTTCTGCCGATTTTCGATGCCGGCAAACGGTCAGCGCAGCTGAAAGTAGCTGAAACGGATAGAGATATTGCTGTTGCGCAATATGAAAAGACGATACAGACCGCCTTCAGGGAGGTGGCCGACGCTCTTGCCCAGAGTGGAACGATTGACGGACAATTGGCGGCGCAGAAGTCGCTTGTCGCTGCCACCGGCAAACGATACGCGCTTTCTCAGGCACGTTATGAAAAGGGGATAGAGAGTTATCTTACTGTGCTTGATGCGCAGCGTTCGCTCTACAGCGCCCAGCTGGGATTGATCGATTCGCGATTGACTCGGCTTGTCAATCAGGTCACCCTCTACAAAGCGCTGGGCGGAGGTTCAAAGGAGAAGACCTGATGGCGGGCAGCTTCAGAATCGCGTTCGGACAACCGGAGCCGACTCTCTACCATACTTCATTGTAGGCAACGTCAGTGTAGAATTTTTCCATTTTCACTTTGTGCCCCTGTTCCATCAGCGCCAGGCTCTGAAAAAGTTTCTTGAATTCCTCAGAGGGTGCATCGCCTGCGAGCTGCTGGTACATTTTCATAGCCTCTTCTTCTTTTTTCATGGCAATGGAGAAGACATCCGCCATGGTCATTTCATCTTTCAACCTGGTCGCATCCACGGTTTCAGAAATTTTATAATCAGAGACTGGTTTGAATTCGAGTATTGTCTCTTTACTGTTCAGGACACCTTTGAGCATTTCCTGGTGGCGTTTTTCTTCTGCCGCAAAACCGACGAACATTCCTCTCATGGCTTCTTTGGTTGTTTTAGCGGCAATTTCCAGATAAAAGGTCTCAGCTTCAATTTCACGATCGATAGCAAATTGGATAATGTCCGTAAAGTAGTTCATTGATGATCTCCTGTTGGTGTTGTGTGTTCCCCTCACTCATCCTATGAGCATAGGGTATAAAGAAAATCATGTCAAGACCGCTTTATACAGGTCCCAGGCCCATTCGCTGCCCTCCCGCGGATGATACGGATCTCGGCGCCAGCGGAGCGTTCCCTGCTGTGACTATGGTTTTCTCGCCCATCGCGGATACGATTGGCTTCCAGGAAAAGAAAAAAGCTGTCGCTCTAAGGTGCCGTTTTTCATCATTACATAAATTTTATAGAGTCCGCCGACCTGTTTTGAGAAAATAATCTGCTTTCCGTCCGGAGACCATGCCGGCTGTTCATCGTTGGTTAAATCCTTCGTTATCTGGGTCGGTTCGGCATTTGCTTCCGGTTTGATGGTGAATATCTGATAAATGCCGTCCACGAGACTTGAGTAGACAATAAGGTCTTCCTTAGGCGACCAATCCGGTTCCGCATTTTCCAGGCCGGTGTAGGTAAGCCTCTGCGCCTTTTTACTTCCAAGGTCCATCAGGAACAGTTGCGGTCTGCCGCTTCTATCCGAAACGAAAACGAATCGGTTTCCGTCGCTGGAGAAGGAAGCCGAAACATTTACTCCTTCATCTTTTGTCAGTTGTTCAAGTATGTTTCCCCGGTTGTCCAAGAGGTAGAGATCAGGATTCCCGTCGATGGAAAGGGTCACTATCATGGTTCGCCCATCAGGCGCCCAGGCCGGGGCCAGGTTCATTCCCCTGCGTTGAGACAAGGGCCGGGTCGTCTGGCTCTGTCGTAAATCGGTTATGTACAGTATCTGATTTTCCGTGTGATAGGAGGTGTAGGACAGGAACAGGTTGTCCGGGGTGAAACGAGGAGAGACCACCAGATTATGGTGCCGGGTTACCTGTCTGAAGTGATTTCCGAGAATATCGGTGATAAATGCTTCCTTGACCATGCCATTTAATGAAACAAAGGCAATCTGGGATGAGGCAATACCCTGCTCGCCTGTAAGTTGCTTAATAACGCTATCGCAGAATCGAAAGAGCATCTCGTCCTTCTCACTCAGGGGTCCCTTAAACGCTCTTCCTATAATCATGTTGCCGCTGGCGGGATCTATCAATCTCAATTCGAGACGAAGAGTCTCGGAAGAGAGATCGTACCGGCCGAGAATGGCATAATCGGCATTCAACTGCTTCCAATCTGCAGTCTGGGAACCGCCATAGGTTTCAGGTGGAATTATTGAAATAATTCCATGGAATTGTAATGCGCTGCTTAAAATCTGGGCAAGCTCTTTGCCGAGCGGTTGCTGTTGATCGTCAGAAGCCTCGGCCACAAACCAAGGAACCGCGAGAGAAACTTTTCTGGCCTCCGGCGACGTGATATCCAGATATACCAGTCCCTCGGCGGAAAGCGGCTGCGGGTGCAAAAGGCCCAGGCATGTGAAAACACATGCAACGAAGAATACTCTTGCTGTTTTCATATGATAAATTGTTATTTGTCGGTAACTTTTTATCTTGACCTTATGCCAAGGCCGGATTTTCCTTGCCCATGATCCGTAAAATGTAATCAGAACGGGGCCTCTATGCAAGCTCGGATGAGCCTGATTGTGCGATGAAAGTATCAATCCTTCTTCGCTGATATTTACTGCCCTGCACCCTTGCTTCGGCGATCATTCTCCAGTACCATGGTGCTTCCACGACCGAGTTGAAGGGATTCGTTGATACAATCAGGAAAAACAAGTTCGGAATCATACTCTTACCCCTTGATGTCAGCAGAAATTTGAGGCATAAAGGATCGCGATGCGGAGGATCAAATGAGAAGAAACGATCGGCAGATTGAGGCCTTAGAAGAGATTATGGCTATTTTGCAGAAAGCCGATGTCTGCAGGATAGCCATGTCAGATCAGAACGTACCCTATATAGTAAGCTTGAATTTCGGTTTCGGGAAGAAGAGGGCAACCTCTCTGTATTTTCATTGCGCCTCCGAAGGTAAAAAGATCGATATCTTGAAAAAAAATAACCTCGTCTGTTTTCAAGCCGATATTGAAAGTGAGTTTTTTTTACACAGCATTGCCTGCGGCTGCAGCACGAAATATCAAAGTGTCGTTGGTATGGGGAGGATATTCTTTGTTACTGATGGAGCGGAAAAATTAGAAGCACTGCAGGCAATCATGACGCACTATACGAAGAAGACCGGCCATGTATTTAATGAAGACATGGTTGCGCGCACTACAATCATGCGCTTAGACATAGAGGAAATATCAGGAAAAGCCCTTGTGAGACCCGGTCATCAGGTATAACGGCCGGGAGAACGCCTCTCTTGATTCATACCCTGTTTCTCTTGAGGGACGTGCTGTTTTGTTTCATTGGGCCTCCGAGGACCGAGACAGCCGGAGGGCAGGGCCACCGATTCGGTTTCAACTCCCCTTCTTCCTCACAGCAGGCGGCGGTGATCCGCTGTATTTGTCTGGAGGAACGGGCAGGGGAGTGCAATGCAGAACCCGGCTCAGCGAGACTGTTTCTTCAAGAGAGGATAGCCCATCCGTTCTCTCTGGGCCACATACCGTTCGGCTACCTTTCTGGCAATATTCCGTATCCTCCCGATGTAGCGGGTGCGCTCGGCAACGCTGATGGCCTTGCGGGCATCGAGAAGATTGAAGGTGTGGGAACACTTCAGGCAATAGTCGTAGGCAGGAAGGATCAGGTCTTTTTCGACCAGCTTCAGGGCCTCCTGCTCAAACGTTTCGAAAAAGGGAATGAGCTTTTCGACATTGGCTTCCTCGAAATTGAAGGTCGAAAACTCTATTTCCGCCTGATGGAAGATCTCTCCATACGTGACTGTATTGTTCCAGGCTATATCGTAGACGCTCTCAACACCCTGCAGGTACATGGCAATGCGTTCAAGCCCGTAGGTGATCTCAACGGTGGTCGGCTGGAGGTCAATGGAGCCTGCCTGCTGGAAGTAGGTGAACTGGGTTATTTCCATACCGTCCAGCCAGACCTCCCAGCCCAGGCCGGATGCCCCTAGAGTGGGCGATTCCCAGTCGTCTTCGACGAACCGGATGTCGTGCTCCAGCAGATTGAGGCCAAAGCGCTTCAGGCTTTCCAGGTAGAGTTCCTGTGCGTCCGGCGGCGACGGTTTAAGCATGACCTGATATTGATAGTAATGCTGGAGGCGATTGGGATTGTCGCCGTATCGGCCATCAGTCGGGCGTCTTGACGGCTGCGGGTAGGCGGTTCGCCATGGCTCTGGCCCCAGGGAACGGAGCAGGGTGGCAGGGTGAAACGTTCCCGCCCCTACCTCCATATCATACGGTTGCTGAATCACGCAGCCTTGATCAGCCCAATAGGTACTTAACTCAAAAATTATATCTTGAAAATTCATCGGATTTCCTTGTTATTCACGCAAGCAGCTGTTGAGTATCCGCAGAGGATGTGCAGGAGATACATGAAGGGACCCTCAGAGGAGATCTTTCTCCATGCCAGCTTGACAATCATACACCGGACCATCATTATATTCTGTTAAGCTACCATAGTGCAAGTCCAGGGTAAATCTTTTTCTCTTTTCACCTCTATGGAGGGAATACGGTTGGCTGACAGGAGCGTAAGCATGCAGAAAATTGTCAATATGAACGAAATCAAGAAAATACTGGAAGAATCGAAGGTGATCGCTCTTGTTGGTTTTTCTCCAAAAAAGGACAGGCCCAGCAATATGGTCGGCCGGTATCTGATGGATGCGGGGTATACCGTTATCCCGGTCAACCCCGGCCAAACGGAAATTTTAGGAAAAAAATGCTATTCAAGCCTCTCGGAAATCCCTGAAAAAGTTGATATTGTCGATATTTTCAGAAAGTCGGAGGATGTCGTGCCCATAGTCGAAGAGGCCATTGCCATCGGCGCTCACGTGATCTGGATGCAGTTGGATGTGGTGAATGAGAGGGCTTGCACCCTGGCCGAAGAGGCGGGGCTTGCGGTCATCATGGACCGGTGTATAAAAATTGACCATAACAACCTGTTTTGAAAGTCAATAATTTGCATATCATCATAACGGGTTGAGGTAGGATGGAGCCAAAAACACTGAGCATCCGCGGTGCCAGGATGCACAATCTGAAGAATATCGACCTTGATCTGCCGCGAAACAGCCTGGTGGTCTTTACCGGTCTGTCGGGATCCGGGAAGTCCACGCTTGCCTTTGATACCCTCTACGCTGAAGGGCAGCGCCGGTATGTCGAATCGCTCTCCACGTACGCCAGGCAGTTCCTGGGCCAGATGGATAAGCCCGATGTGGATTCATTGGAAGGGCTCTCGCCTGCCGTTTCCATCGAACAGAAGACAACGAGCAAGAATCCTCGCTCAACAGTGGGGACGGTGACCGAGATTTACGACCATCTGCGCCTGCTTTTTGCCCGGTGCGGGCATCCCTGCTGCCCGAAATGCGGGGAGGAAATACGTTCGCAATCCGTTGAGGACATGGTGAACAGCCTGCTTGGCCTTGAAGAGGGGACCAAGGTCATTCTTCTTGCCCCCCTTGTCAAGGACCGCAAAGGCAGGCATGAGCAGGTGCTGGCCCGGATCAAAAAAGAGGGCTTTGTCCGGATCCGGGTCGATGGACTCATTGTGGATGCCGACGAGGTCGAAGCCCTGGAGAAGAACAAACGGCACACTCTTGAGGTTGTCGTGGACCGCATTGTCCTTGGGCCATCGAGCCGCAGGCGTCTATCGGATTCCATCGGCACCACAGTCAAATTGGCAGAAGGGTTTCTGCTGGTCCTATTTCCGGATACAGGGAAGGAGGTGCTCTTCAGCGAACTGGCTGCCTGTCATACCTGCGGGATATCCATGCCGTCTCTGTCGACGCAGCTTTTTTCCTTCAATAATCCGCAAGGGGCCTGTCCCGAATGCGGGGGCCTGGGGGTCAATCAGTTCTTCGATCCCGTCCTCATCATTCCCGATGAGACGAAAAGCATTCTCGAAGGCGCCATTGCCCCGTGGGGATGGCGGAACGACACCACATATACCGGGCAGATGATGGCGGCAGTGGCCGGGCATTATAAATTTTCGCTTCGGACGCCATTCAAGGACCTTCCGCAGCGATGCCGGGAGGTGATCCTCTATGGGTCCGGACAGGAGGAGATTTATTTTCAGTATGAGAAAGACCGGAGGGTGCTGACCTCCGAGAGGACCTATGAGGGCGTCATTCCCCAACTTCTGCGCAGGTTTCATGAGACGCAATCCAGCATGATCCGGGAGGAATTGAGCAAGTACATGGCCGAGCAGGTCTGCTCTGCCTGTAAAGGAGCCCGTCTCAAGGATGAGGCCCTTGCCGTTCGTGTCGGGGAGTGGTCCATATACAGCCTGACCTGTCTTTCCATCGAGAAGCTGCTTGAAATTCTTCCAATTCTGCCCTTTTCCGAGAGAGAGCGCAGGATCGGTGAACCTATCCTGAAGGAGATCGTCGAGCGGCTGTCTTTTCTTGAAGACGTCGGCCTTGGATATCTGTCACTTGAACGGCGCGCAGGAACCCTCTCGGGCGGAGAGGCGCAGCGGATACGGCTGGCATCCCAGATCGGCTCCAGGCTTGCCGGTGTCCTGTATATTCTCGATGAGCCCAGTATCGGGCTGCACCAGCGTGATAACCAGAAACTGATCAACACCCTTTTGGAGTTGCGCGATCTTGGCAACAGCGTCATCGTCGTCGAGCACGATACCGATACAATTCTTGCGGCGGATCATGTCCTGGATATGGGGCCGGGGGCTGGGGTGCACGGCGGCGAAATCGTCTATAACGGTGACGTGCAGGGCCTGCTCGCCAGTGAGAAATCGGTGACTGGCGCCTATCTCTCACGGCGCATGACGATTAAGCTCCCTGATCACAGAAGAAAAATCGGGAAAGGGCCTTCCCGTAATCTGACGATTAAAGGGGCCTCCGTCAATAATCTGAAAAACCTGGAAGTCTCTTTTCCGCTGGGGGTTATGACCGCAGTCACGGGGGTGTCAGGCTCTGGGAAAAGTTCTCTGGTTATTGAGACCCTATTTCCTTTAGTCAAAGAGGGTCTGCGCAACAGGGCGGCTGCCTTTCAGGTTAAGGGCGCATCTATCGCGGGTCTTTCACGTATCGATAAGATCGTGGATATCGATCAAAGTCCCATTGGCAGGACACCTCGGTCGAATCCTGCCACCTATACCGGACTCTTTACCCCCATTCGGGATTTATTTGCAAGGCTGCCGGAGGCAAGGGCTCGCGGGTATAAACCGGGACGGTTCAGCTTCAACATCAAAGGTGGACGATGTGAGGCCTGCGAAGGAGAAGGCGTTATTAAGATTGCCATGCATTTTCTGCCTGATATTTATGTGGTGTGCGACGCCTGCCAGGGAAAGCGGTACAATCTGGATACCCTTGATGTCCGGTACCGTGATAAAAATATTCATGAAGTCTTAGCCATGACAGTGGAGGAGGCCTTGGAATTTTTCAGCCGCATTCCGCCGGTGAAAAATCGCCTGCAGACGCTTTTTGATGTGGGGCTGGGATATATCACCCTTGGCCAATCGTCGGTGACCCTCTCCGGCGGTGAGGCGCAGCGGGTTAAGCTGGCGCGCGAACTTTCGGTTCGAAGCACGGGGAAGACGCTGTATATCCTCGATGAGCCGACCACCGGACTGCATCCGGCAGACATTCAGCATCTCCTGAACGTCTTGAACAGGCTGATAGATTCCGGCAACACCGTGATCGTTATTGAACATAATCTCGATGTCATCAAGACCGCCGACTGGATCCTGGATATCGGGCCTGAGGGCGGTGATGGCGGCGGAAATGTCGTGGCCAGCGGCACTCCTGAGCAAATTTGCAAAAACCCGGGGTCGCATACCGGGCGCTATCTCTCACAGGTTCTTGTTGAAGACAGAAGAGGGTGATTCCTTTTGAAAGGCTTGCTTCCTGCAACTAATTGCTGTTTAATGCTGACCGGTTGACTGATGCGGGCGGTTGCTATGATAAATGGCTTAAGATTAAGAAACATATTGAAATTTAAAGAGGTTATAAAATGTCTGAAACGAGTAAACCTGAGGAAAAGAATGCTGCTGCCAATCCTGAATTCAGGATGGTGAAGATGTTTATCAAGGATCTTTCTTTTGAAAATCCCAACTCCCCTGATATTTTTCTTTTGCCGCAGAAGTCCGAACCGAAGGTTGAAGTCAATCTCCAGATAAAGAATAAAAAGGTGAGTGATGATCACTGGGAGGTTTCACTGGGGATTACAGCGAAAATCATTGCCAAAGGAGAGACGGAAAAGGTCATGTTTATTCTCGAAATTGAGCATGGAGCCGTCTTCTTACTGAAAAATATTCCTGAAGAACATATCAACATGGTGCTGGCTGTAGATTGCCCGACCTTGCTGTTTCCTTTCACCAGGCAGATTATGAGTCAGGTCTCGGTTGACGGCGGATTCATACCGTTCATGATGGAGCCTATAAATTTTTTGGGTATATATCAGAATTCGAAAAAACAGAAAGAAGGCACAAACTGAAAGGTATCGATGCAGATAAAAAAAAGGCCATACTCTCTTTGGGGAGTATGGCCTTTTTTATTTGAAGGGGATTCAGATTGCGGTTTTTTTACATCCCGTAGGTCACAAAATTATTAACAAGAGAGCTTATACCCTTTTCAATGGCCTCGTTGAAGAGAACATCATATTGGCTATCAGCAAAAACGGACTCTGGAGAAATCTGCACCTGTACCCTATTGCTCCATACGACTCTCCCGGTAGCAGCCTCCTGAACAGTAACACTGAGCTCCACAACAGCCTGGTCGATTCTGCCAATGCTGGGCGGACCTGAATCAGGCGTGTTATCCGGGTCATATTCATCAGCCTTGATAAAGCCTATCATCATCTGTTCACCCATTCCACCAACCATTGGTAAAATGCCCTTTTTCCAGGGGAGCCAGCTGACTTCCTGCCTCTTCTTATACTCAAGAATACGTCCACGTATGATATACGCAGCCTGAAAATTGCTGCCGATTTTCATAATGGCTTTGGGTGAAAGGCCGTGGGTGCCAGGACTTGCAGCCAGACTGTTGTTGTTGGTGACCTGCTGCGCCTGAATATAATTGCGGATCTGTTCCTTCATTAAATCCGACCAGTCACCGCTGAGCTCGTTGGAAAGCGAATTTGCACCTTTATCATATTGGGCAAGGCTGATAAAGTTCTGCTCAACCATATATTGAAAGACATCTTCCTGGACCGGCAAAGAAAAACCATATGCCGTCAGGCGGTTGTTCAGGCTCTCATTAACTTTTAGGTAGCGGCGATGAGCTGAGTCGAGATTATCTGCATAGGTATAGTCGGCGAAAGGAAGAACAACAATCACCCTTCCCCTGCCGACCCCATTATAACCGGGACCGTTAGGAACATTCAGCGTTTCTATCACCGTATGACCACAACCTGCCAGGATGAACGCCAAAACGCTAAATATCAAAAATTGCAGCCTCTTCATAATGATCTCCCTGCTAAATAATATTTGTTAAAGAAACTACGAAAAGTCGGGCTCATCCACCGGCAGAACGC
>Ga0364894_10216_pt1 | contig 28935 bp, 31 predicted proteins | sample ExccelJu500001D4_FD_206942 | JGI IMG/M metagenome (GOLD analysis project Ga0364894, IMG submission 206942) | Enriched cells from Trout Bog Lake Hypolimnion, Wisconsin, USA - BchlTB.July16.5000.01.D4 | ecosystem: Environmental > Aquatic > Freshwater > Lake > Hypolimnion/Profundal zone | place: USA...
GCAGTTTGCTAATGCGATGCGTCGTAATGTGCGGATGGCTTATATCGTTGAGAACAATGGTGTCTATGGATTAACTAAGGGCCAGTTTTCAGCGACCGCCGATCGAGGATCAAAAAGCAAGAAAGGGGTTGTAAACAACGATAGCCCGGTTGATCTGGTTGGCTTAGCACTGCAGCTGGGAGCAACCTATGTTGCGAGAAGTTTTTCAGGGGATAAAGAGCAACTGGTTCCTTTAATCAAAGGCGCTATTGGGCATGGCGGAGCAGCATTCATCGATGTCATTAGTCCTTGTGTCACCTTTAATAACCATGGCGGCAGTACCAAGAGTTATGACTATGTCAGGCAACACAATGAGGCCGTCAGTCGCATTGACTTTATCCCAATGCATCAAGAAATCACTACTGAGTACGCCCCTGGAGAAGCGGTGGAAGTACAGCAGCATGATGGCTCGTATTTACGCTTGCGTAAGTTACACCAGGATTACGATCCCACCAATCGTTATGCCGCTTTAAGTTACATCAATGAGCACCAAGAACGCGGTGAGGTGGTTACTGGATTGCTGTATTTAGATCCTTTAGCCACTGATCTTCATGAAGCATTGAACACTTGTATTGAGCCCCTTAATTCTTTGAAAGAGTCAGATCTTTGCCCTGGCGAATCAGCTCTTCAAAAAATTAATGCGGGCTTGCGCTAGTCAAATCTAAACGGAGGCCAATATGTCAGATCGCACAGTGTCACAGTCCATTACCCATAGGCATTTAGTGAGCCTATTGCCTCAAGCGACGGTATTAGAGGCGGCGCGCATCATGACGAAAGCGAATACGGGGTCAGTTCTGATTATGGATATTAGTGGTGAGCTGCTGGGAATTCTGACTGAGCGAGATTTGATGACTAGAGTGGTATCTAAGCCTTTAAATCCAGAGACGACTTCGGTGTCAGCTGTGATGACGCCTAAGCCCCATTGCATTACCCCTGAAATGACTGTGTCGAATGCCGTCCTCATCATGATTGAAAGGGGGTTTAGGCATTTACCCATTACGTCTGCTGCCGGAAAAGTCTTGGGTGTATTTTCAGTAAGGGATGCACTCCCAAAAGAGATCGGAGAGGCTGTGAGTCTCGCAGAATTTTTAGATCAAGCAGGCAGTACGCTAGCGTAAAGACAAATTCAAATAAAAAATAACTTCTGAGGGCCTCACCATGCAAGAAAAGACCGCTAAAAATGAACCCTATCCACTGCAAGTAGAGGCGGGTAAGACTTATTACTGGTGTTCATGTGGCATTAGTAAAAAGCAGCCATTATGTGATGGCATGCATGAGTCAACCGATTGCACCCCATTGGAGTATGTTGCTACTAAAACTGAGACTGTATATTTCTGTGGCTGTAAGCAGTCTGAGAATGGCCCTTTATGCGATGGGACTCATAAGAAGCTGTAGATGTAAGTGATTACCAGGGTAGTTTTTCCCCTGAGTAAGAAAGGAAGCAACCTGAATCTTCTTTACCAAGATTCTGAATCACTTTCAACATGTCAGCAGCAGCATCTAAAGCCGGCCGGCCAATTTGCTCTCCACGAAAAGGTTGCGAGAGTCTTGAATTTACCGTTCCTGGGTGAAGCGCGATTAATCCGGTATTGGGTTTAGTTCTAGCAAGCTCAATCGCCGCTGTCTTGATTAACATATTGAGCGCCGCCTTAGATGCACGATAGCTATACCAACCACCCAAGCGGTTATCTTCGATGCTACCCACCTTCGCTGATAGTGTTGCCATGACACTATGCTGTGGGTCCAAGAGTGTTGAAAAGTGTTGAATGGTTAAAGCTGGACCAATGGCGTTGATTTTCATCAGATCCATGAGTTGTTCTGAATTGAGATCAGCCAATTTCTTTTCTGGCATCCAGTCTTTGCTGTGTAATACACCAATCGTATTAATAATGAGCTGAAATGGGCCGCCTAAGGAGAGTGCCTTGGCTGCAGCTTCAATGGTTTCAGGATGTCGATAGTCGATGGGGTATTCAGAATGTCGGTGGATCCCAACCACTTCTATGCAAGCTTTGTCAGCCTGTAGTAGTTCCACAAAAGCCGACCCAATGGTTCCTGAAGAGCCGATAACCAGGGCGCGAAAGGAGGGTGGTAGTAGTGTCATGGGGTCATTGGAATAGTGAGTGTGCTCTCAGCTAGTTTATTGAATAAGTCTTACACTTGCTTGATGGCGAGCAAACTGCAAAAACTGACTCTTTTTTACGATGGCGCATGTCCTTTGTGTCAGGCCGAAATTTTGTTTTTGTCTGGACGAAACGAGGCAAATTTACTGGACTTTATCGATATCAATTCAGAGCGATACGATCCGCAAGCAGTAGGCGTTTCCTGTGAGCAGGCTTTAGCGGCCATGTACGGGCAGTATGCGGATGGGACGCTAATCCATGGGGTGACTGTTTTCCCAGAGGCTTATCAACGGGCGAACTTGCCATTATTAGCTTGGATATTCTCAAGACCTGCTTTACAACCCATCTTAAAGGTCGGCTATCAATTCTTTGCTAAAAATAGACATGCAATTTCTAGGATCTTTGGACCAAGCGCATTGCGACTGGTCAAATCAAGGGTTCAGAAGGTGGCCGTATGAAAGCTTATCCATTTGTAGTGAGTGTATGTGCAGTAAGTCTCTTACTGAGTTCGGTTGGCTTTGCGCATGATGCAACCTATATGAATGAGGCTCTCAATCCAAGCAGGCTGCAAGGTAGTGGCAAGCTCACGTGGTGGGGCTTGCATATTTATGACGCCTCTTTCTACCGCGGGGCCAATCCTGTCTCCGGGGAGTTTGCGATTGATTTGCGCTATCAAAAGTCTTTTAGTGGTAACTCAATTGCCAATAGAACCATCGATGAAATGAAAAGAATTGGCGTGCCCGAAGTTCAGGCGGTGAGTTGGGGTAAGCAGTTAGCGACATTCTTGCCGAATGTGGAATCCGGCCAAAGCTTGACGGCAATCTACCTACCTAAGCAAGGCACCATATTTTTCCATGACGGCAAGCAAATTGCTCAAATCCCAGGGGTTGATTTCTCCAAAGCCTTTTTTGGCATCTGGTTGGATCCAAAAACCAGTGCGCCAAAGTTGCGTACCGAATTGCTTGGTCAGAGTTGCCCGCCACCACTATTTAATGAGGCTTGTTAGTTAATGAAATCTTTTCTCTTGAAGCTCGCTCCCCTTGTATTGTCTAGCTTATTGTTATTGGCATGCTCAAGTCCAAACGTATCTCAGTATGCCAATGAGAAACCCACCTTAGATTTGAGTGAATACTTTTCTGGAACGATTGATGCTTATGGCATCTTTACGGATCGTAGCGGTGTAGTGAAGAAAAGATTTACCGTATTGATTAAAGCCAATTGGCAAGTGATTGATGGTAAGAAAGTCGGTACCTTGGATGAGAGTTTTGATTACTCCGATGGCACAAAACAAAAACGCATCTGGACCTTAACGGAAGTATCCCCAGGTAAGTATGTGGGTAGTGCTGATGACGTCGTAGGTGAAGCCTTAGGTGATGCTGCAGGCAATGCGCTTAATTGGGCCTATACCTTAGCACTACCGGTAGATGGCACTATTTATCACGTGCAATTTAACGACTGGATGTATCTGGTCACACCAAAAGTCATGTTGAACAAAGCCAAGATGAGTAAGTTTGGAATTGATCTTGGTGAAGTAACTCTGAGCTTTTATAAGCGCTGAGCGATAGAATATTCATTAAGCATTATTGGGAGTTTTTGTGAGAATAGAAGATACGGATCCAGCAAGACACGCTGGTATTGAATACCCTATGGAAGTGAGTGCCCCGGTATTCGCGCCCATTAAAGTGGTTGAAGAGAAAGATAAGGCGGTAAACGTCGCACGTCAAAATGCCAAGCTTGAATATGATCGCATCATGGAGCAGGCCGAAGTATTGATGCGGCAAGCTAGGGCCTTACAGGCAAGACTGGATGCAACTGAGATGGTTCACAGTGCTAAGTTTGGCTTTAATCCCATTCATGGGAAGATCTACCATCTGTATTACGATGAGCGCAATGCCGTGAATATCCTCATTCAGAATGGCCCCAAGGATTGGAGTTGTGGAATCCCAAATAACTGGATCTACTCTATGGCAGTCAAAAAACTAGGCGACAGCACATGGGCTGTCGTCGAAGAAGACCCAGTCTAAAGCGCTTGGATGCTGCTAGCGCATATTCAGACTCTTAGCAATCAGACTAAATGCAGCATATTCTTGATTGAGTTTGTCTTGTAGTTCTTTTCCAGTGAGCACTGCGGAAGACTCACCTACCTCATCGAGGTAGCGTAAGGTGTCAGGCTCTTTCATCGCCTGGCTATAAGCGCTCACGATTTGTCCAAGCCGTTCAGGCTTTGTCCCTTTAGGAGCGAGGATGATTCTCCATAGCAAGGTTTCTTCTTTTGCTAGACCAATATCTTTCAAAGAGCTTGCATTGGGAAATTGAGCATTTCTATTTACTGACGAGACTAAAAGGCATTTGGCTTTACCAATGTTGGCATGTTGTAAGACTGGCGGAATAGATCCAACGTAAATATCTATTTGGTTTGATAGAAATCCAATAATGGTTTCACCAGCGCCTTTGTACGGAACATCAACCGCCTGTACATTTTGAGCTCTAAAGATTCTTTCGGTAGCTAGCTGAGCAGGGCCTCCTAGGCCATCGGTGCCGTAGGTATATTTTTTAGGATTTTTACGAACCTCTTCAATAAACGATTTGCCATCATTCGCCGGAAAGTCGGGGTGTACACAAAAGATATAAGGTGCCGTAGAGAGCTGAATGACGGGAATGTAGTCATTGGGTGTATAGGGCACCTTGCTGGTTTGCGGAACAACTGTGACAGGGGCTGGCCATACCCCAGCCAAGGTATATCCATCTGGGGTAGCGTTCACTACTTGGGCGAGACCAATGGTGCCACCGGCACCAGGGATATTTTGAATGCTAATCGGCCCACCCAAAAAGCGTTGCGCATCTTTAGAGACAACCCTGAATAAGGCATCCGTACCACCACCCGGGGCGGTAGGCACAATCAGCTTAGTAACAGTCTGAGCGTAAGCCTGACCATTTAGCAGGAGGGAAAAGCACAAAGCTGCCATTCCAGCGGTGCTCGAGGAAATGATGCGTTGAAATGAATGGTTCATGATGAGCTATCCAATGTCGATTAAAAATGAAACAGTGATTTTGGGTTGTGGATAAAAATATCTTCCCAAATTTGCGGGCTGTCAATGCCTGATTTGATCCAATCGACACAGTCAGCATACTGAAATTGATTTTCGTGGCTAATCCATGGCCAGTCGCTTGCCCATACTAGCTGCTGAGGGTTTGCTGCGAGTAATGCATCAAGGTAGGGCTGAATATCTCCCCCACCCAATCGGTAGGGCCCCGATAGTTTTACCCAGACCTTGCCATCACTTAACCCTCTCAGCGTGTTTTGAAAGGCAGCGCTATGAATACCTTTACTTGGGTCGGGATTACCAAAATGATCAAGTACTAATACTGCGCCACTGGCGAGAATTTTAGGAACGACAATGTCTTGCAATGCGTCTTCTAGAAATAACTCAATATGCATGCCGAGTTCTTTGGCTAAGCCGAGAACCCTTTGGTATTGAGCGCTTGAAATATCTGGAATATTTTTTTTCTTGATCCAATTAAAACGAATGCCGACAATGCCTGCTTCCCGCATCTGAACTAATTGTTGTCGAAGTTCAGATAAGGCCAAGCCAGGATCAACCATTACAGTGCCCCTCAGATGCTTGGGGTGACGACGGAGCGCCTCTAATAAAAGAGTGTTGTTAGATCCATAGAAGCTAGGAGCTGTGAGAACACCATGTGATACGCCATGCGCATGCATGATGTCTAAGAACTGCTCTGCTGATGCATCACGCGCAGGATGTGAATGGATTTCAGGAGCTAATGGTAAACCTGTTGCGACGACGTGCGCGTGACAATCGACCCCCGTTATTGTATTTTTCTCTTGCATCCTTGTCCCGCTCAATTCTGATGAACTAAAAACAGAATAGCATTTTCACCTATTGAGGGGTGAGAATTGTTGCGCCTGACTAGTCGGGCTTAATGTTTCTACTCTGAATGACTTTAGCCCACTTATCAACTTCTAATTTGATTTTTTGGGAAGTCTGTTCGGGGGTATAGCTATACGTTAAGTAACCCATCCCAATCAATTTATTTTTAACTTCTGGATTTTCTAAAGCTTTGGCAATTTCTTGATTTAACTTTTGAATGATTGCGGCAGGTGTGCCTGCTGGCGCAACAATAAATTGCAGAGTGTCGCCCTCAAAATCTGAGACACCAGATTCCTTTAGTGTCGGCACATCGGGGATCGATGGAGAGCGTGTAGTGCTAGTGACGGCAAGAGCTCGCACGGTTCCGGCCTTAATTTGCGGCACTGCCGGAGGAAGTGCTGATAAGCCAATCGGAACTTGATTGCCCAGAACAGCTTGTAGTGCAGGACCGCCTCCGTTATATGGAATATGGGTGATATCTAAATTCATTTTCAATTTGAGAAGTTCTGCGCTCAAGTGTGGTCCAGTACCACCTCCAGGTGATGCGTAGTCATACTTGCCTGGTGCGGCTTTAATGACTGCAAAAAATTCTTTCATATCTTTCGCTGGAAAACTGGGGTTCACGACCAGTACATTAGGCGAGCTCACCGGCAGTGAAATCGCTGAGAAGTCTTTGATCGCATCAAAACCCGGATTGGGATAAAGCGATGGGTTGATGACAAAAGTGCTACTTACAAGTAAGAGTGTGTAGCCATCAGGCGCAGACCTAGCTACTTGCTGAATCCCAATATTAGAGCCTGCCCCTGGCTTGTTCTCAATGATGATGGGCCTATTCAAGTTTTCGCTCATCTGCTGCAGCAGAATTCGCCCAACAATATCGGATGGGCCACCAGGGGCGAACGGAATAACCACCTTAATTGGTTTATTCGGGTAATCCTGCGCCTTAGCGCAGGGAGTAATCAGAAAAAGACCCAGACATATTTGAATGAGTGCAAACAATAGGCGGGGCAAAGTAAAAGCTACAGACAAGTGCATTCAAAGTCTCCTGAGTTTTAAATAGGCTATATGATTTAAACTCTTGTTTAATTATTTTCTAACAATAATATAAATTCCATATTCAGGGAGAATTTTTTTGAAAATCACCGAGATTCGTGAGATTTCAGTCCCATTGCGCTCCACTTTGCGCAATTCAGTATTCGACTTTAGCGAGATGACTACATCGGTAGTGGCCGTTCATACCGATGTCATGAGAGCTGGGAAGCCAGTGATTGGCTATGCGTTTAATTCTACCGGTCGCTATGCCTGTGGCGAGCAAATGCGCTCTCGTTTAGTCCCTAGGATTATGAAAGCAGACCCAGATTCACTTCTGGATGCTTCTGGTACTAATTTAGATCCTGCAAAAATCTTAGCCTGCATGATGCAGCGCGAGAAACCCGGTGGCCATACAGAGCGATCTGTTGCGGTGGGGACAATTGAAGTTGCCGTTTGGGATGCGGTTGCCAAAATTGCAGATAAGCCATTACATGCTTTATTGGCAGAACGATTTAATGATGGCAAGGTGCAAACTAAAGTCCCTTGCTATGTCGGGGGTGGTTGGTACGCACCTGGGAAGGGTATTCCTGAATTAGAAGCTGAGATTCGTTCGCGCCTGGATGAGGGTTACCGGGTAATGAAAATCAAGGTTGGCGGAGCGCCGCTCGATGAGGATTTATGCCGTTTGGATGCCGCAATCAAAGTGATTGGAAGTGCTAGCTCTTTGGCGGTTGACGCAAATGCAGCTTGGAACTGGGACAATGCCATTCGATATGCAAAAGCATTGGCTCCCTATCACTTGAAGTGGTTAGAAGAGCCAACCGATCCACTCGATTTTGCGTTGCTTGACGAGTTAACTAGTTTTTATGACTCCCCAATTGCTACAGGGGAAAATCTGTTCTCAACCCAAGATATCCGCAATCTTTTGCAGTTCGGAAAACTTAGAGCAGATCGCGATATCGTACAAATTGATGTACCTCAATCGTATGGCATTGTGCAGTTCTCTAAATCGCTAGAGGTGATGCGTGAAAGAGGGTGGGGTAGACATTCTGTATTTCCGCATGGCGGCAACCAAATGACCTTGGCCATCGTTGCTGGTTTTGGATTGGGAGGATGCGAGGCTTACCCGGGAGTGTTTGGAGCATTTGCAGGGTTTGCAGATGATGCTCGGGTAGAGGATGGCATGATCCATTTATCTGATCGCCCAGGAATTGGCTTCGAGGGGCAAAAGGATCTTTTTGCTTTGATGCAGACTATCAATTAAATGAGTGCATGCAAAGATCATGCGTAATAGCTTGATGCCAATTTTGTATTCTTACCGTAGATGCCCTTATGCAATGAGAGCACGTATGGCATTGCAATATGCAGGTATTCAAGTTGAACACAGAGAGATTGCATTAAGAAATAAGCCCCCATCCATGCTGCTTGTATCACCCAAGGGAACCGTTCCAGTGTTGTGTGTCGATGGACTCGTCCTCGAGCAAAGTTTGGACATTATGCGTTGGGCCTTAGAGAGGTCTGATCCGGATGGTTGGGGGGTGGTCGATAGCGATATCGCACAAGATTGGATTGAGAAAAATGACGGGCCATTTAAAACACTATTAGATCAATATAAATATCCCAATCGATTTCCGGGACTTGATCAAGAAAAGGTGCTCGGCGACGCAATCGAACTCATGCTTGAACCAATGGAGGCTGCTTTACGGTCTAGCCAGTATTTGTTGGGCAGCAAAATGACTTGGGTGGACGTCGCTATTTTTCCATTCATGAGGCAGTTTGCGATGGTCAATCCGCAAAGGTTTGAAGAATTGCCATTCACCTTGACAAAAAAATGGCTAAATCAATTTACTGAATCTGAATTATTTCATTCAGTGATGCATCAATATCCTACTTGGACATCCTAGTAAGCCCGCACCTACTCGGGCTTGATACCTGCATCCTTGACGACTTTAGCCCATTTAGCAGTGTCAGCCTTTAAAAGACTTGCCAGCTCTTGCGGTGAGCTAACGACAGGCTGCATATCTAAAAATGCCAGCTTATCTCTGTACTCGGTAGAGTTCACCGCTTCACGAATAGCCTTATTAAGCTTCTGAATAATTGGTTGAGGCGTGTTGGCTGGTGCAAATATACCCAGCCAAATGGTGGTCTCATATCCAGGCACGCCTTGCTCAGCGATTGTTGGCACATCTGGCAAGGTAGGGTAGCGCTTTAAGCTAGCCACACCCAAAGTTTTTAAGCGACCCGCTTTAATATTTGGAATGGCTGAAGAGGCATTATCAAACATGACCTGTACATGACCAGCTAACACATCTTGAATTGCTGGGGCGGCCCCTTTATAAGGTACATGGACCCATTGAATACCTGTTTGCGAGCTAAAAAGTTCTGCACCTAAATGGTATGTGCTGCCGATACCAGATGACGCGTAAGTCAACTTTCCAGGATTCTCTTTTGCGTAAGCTACTAGCTCTTTAATATTCTTAACAGGTAAGTTGGGGTTTACAACCAGAATATTTTCAATCGTTGCCACCATAGAGATGGGGGAAAAATCGGTCACAGTATCATAAGGTAAATTCAAAGAGAGACTTGGGCTTGCGGCCATGATGCTGCTTGTACCCAACAGTAAAGTATCCCCATCAGGAATAGATTTAGCGACAAATAAAGCGCCAATGCCGCCGGTGGCACCAACTTTATTTTCAATGACTACCGGTCGTTTTAGGATGGATGCGAGCTTAGGTCCCAATACTCTTGCCACTACATCGGTTGGGCCACCATTCGAAAATGGCACGATGATGCGAATAGGTTTTTCATTCGGTACTTGAGCTTGGCAATTTGCGAAAAGCCCTAAAAATAAACAGCACAAGCTTAGAGAAAGTTTCATACTTCTAGATCCCAAGCTCTTTGAAAACAATTTTGGCATTATGAAAAGCTTCCAGTGCTGCAGGTGCGCCACAGTAGACCCCACAGTGCAAGAAGATTTCGCGCATTTCTTCTTTGGTAACGCCATTATTGAGTGCGCCACGTATATGGAGTCTGAGCTCTGTAGATCGATTGGTTGCAATTAAGATTGCGAGGTTTAGCATGCTGCGTGTTTTCTTTTCAAGGCCATCCCGGACCCAGACTGCTCCCCATGCGTGCTCAGTGAGGTACTGTTGTAAGGGTTCCGTGAAATCATCAACATTCGCTAGCGAATTATTGACATACTCTTCGCCTAAAACCTCTTTGCGCACTGCCAATCCAGCCTTATAGCCTGCATTCTCATTCATGTTGTCTCCTATAGTTGTAGGTAATGCTTCTTTTTATTTGAATGTACCATTCCCGTTCTCAAATAGGCACGTTCAAAGATTGGTAATTACCCCGTGAGTATGAATATGGGCTTGCTAGGGCTGGGATGGTGATAGTTAAATATGTTGTGTTGCACCATATTGATCTCTATCAGACCGAAAAAGTACCCACCTATACTATGAAAATTAAAAAGAATTATTAGAGACAGGGGTCTATTAAAAATGCTAAATATCTCTCGTTGCTTTTCAATACTATTTACTTGTCTGGCTATTATTGCTGGTGCTGCTAGCGCGGCTGATTACCCAACGAAACCAATAAAATTAGTTGTTGCATGGTCCCCTGGGGGCACCACTGACATACTTGCTCGGATCATAGCGCAAGGTCTATCAGAAAAACTAGGGGAGACTGTCCTTGTTGAGAACAAACCGGGTGGTGGAAATAATATCGGTACTGAATACGTTATTCGCTCTGCTCCTGATGGTTATACGCTGAATATGACCAACCCTGCCAATGCGATTAATGCCACGTTATATAAAAACTTACCTTTTAATTTTATTAACGATACCGTTCCAGTTGCTGGTGTTGTGCGGACACCCAATGTAATGGTGATCACTGGCGCATTGCCGGTTAAAACAGTTGCAGAGTTCATAGCGTATTGCAAAGCTAATCCTACGACGGTAAATATGGCTTCCTCTGGCAGTGGCTCTTCTATTCATTTATCTGGAGAATTATTTAAGATCATGACGGGTTGTAAGATGGCTCACATCCCTTATAAGGGTGCTGGACCAGCCTTAAATGATTTAATTGCCGGCCAAGTCCAAGTGATGTTTGATAACTTGCCATCTTCCGCTGGATTTATTAAGGACGGCAGAATTCGCGCCTTGGCTGTGACGACATCTGTACGTGAAGCTTCATTGCCAAATGTTCCGACTGTGGCGGAGACTGTGACTGGATATGAAGCGAGTGCTTGGTTTGGCATCAGCGCTCCAAAAGGGACCCCACGTGACATTGTTGAAAAGCTGAATACTGCTGTCAATCAGTTGCTAGCAGAACCAAAAATACAGAAACGATTATCAGAGCTGGGGGGCACACCAATACCCGGCACTCCTGAGGACTTCGGAAAATTGATTTCTAATGACACCCAGAAATGGGAAAGGGTTGTTAAATCTTCTGGCGCCACTGTAGATTAGGTTAACAAATTGTATTCAACTGGATTATTGAAAGTGAAGCTTCCATGAGCTCTCAAAAAAATGTATTAGTTACTGGTGCTAGCCGCGGAATCGGTAGGGCGATTGCGACTCGATTAACTCAAGATGGCTACCGAGTCATTAATTTTGATAAATCAGCACCACCGAGCTTGTTAGCTGGTGAAGAATTTCATCAAATTGATATCACCGATCACCATGCTGTTAGCATTTTAATGAAGGACATTACTAATCGCATGCAGGTGTTACGGCTGGTGAATAACGCTGGCATGATTAAGCCCGGCGCTTTGGAGGATGTCATTGAAGAGGACTTAGATGCTGTCTACGCATTAAATCTAAAAGCACCAATGGTATTAGCGCAGGCCTTACTGCCGCATATGCGTCAAGCCAACTTTGGCAGGATAGTGAATATTGCGAGCCGTGCCGCACTGGGTAAAGAAGAGCGCACGGCTTATGCAGCCACCAAAGCTGGTTTAATTGGGATGACAAGGACGTGGGCTCTTGAAATGGCTCAATTTGGCATCACGGTAAATGCCATTGGACCTGGCCCTATTGCTACAGAGTTGTTTACCTCTGGCAATCCACCTAACGCTCCTAAAACCATCAAGATTGTTGAAAGTATTCCGGTCAAGAGAATGGGGCAACCGGAAGACATTGCCCATGCCGCCGCTTATTTAATGGATGATCGATCCAGTTTTACTACCGGCCAAACGTTGTATGTTTGTGGCGGTATGACGGTTGGCTTAAGCAATGCAAGTTAAGCATTAGTAGCAAACTTTTTCATTCTTTATTGCAAAATTGGATATCTCATGCAAATGAATTACTTTAGCCGCTATGCACTTCTAGGCGAGGCTTATTATTTGCACTTCAATTGGGTTGCAAGATCATTAAGATCCTTGGCGTGATAATTAGTAAATTCTTCACGATGCAAGTCTTTCCTTGCGTAATTGGGACCAAACTCTAATGGCCTTTCAACGAAAGCGGTTTGAAGTCCGCAGGCTTTTGCTGCTACTAGATCATCCTTATGAGCCGCTACAAGCATTACCTGTTCAGGGCGAACGTCAAAGGTCTCTGCAACACCTAGATAAGTTTCTGGATCAGGCTTGTAGTGCCGAAATACTTCTGCTGAAAGAATTAAGTCCCAAGGAAGTCCTGCATTCTTGGCCATATCTGCAAGCAGGCCAAGATTGCCATTCGATAAAGTAACGATAGTAAATTTACTTTTTAATCTTGTCAGACCCTCGACAGTATCCAACCAGGGATTGAGGCGATGCCAAATCAGATTCAATTCGTGGACTTGAGATTCAGACAGCGAAGTAATATTAAATGCCTTCAAGACATCATCGAGAATCATGCGATGCAAATCATCTATCTTCGTCCATGGCAGACTTCCGGAGCGAACCCTAGCCATTGCTGGTTTATAGCCATCTCGCCAAGCGGTAGCGAATTTATTGGCATCAACTGGGAGATTGAGTCTTGTGGCTTCAGCAGCGATTGATCCATGCCAGTCAACTACTGTGCCAAAGACATCAAACGCTAGTATTTTTGGATCGGTACTCATTTTTTAGAGTTCTTTTGTTAGGGGGCTGATGTTTATGGGAAAAGTATGCGAATAATTAGATATTAGTTGAACTCTAAAGAAAAAGCCCCTAGATTTCTCTAGAGGCTTTTGTATAACTGGTGGGTCGGGCGAGATTGGCTTAGCCGAAATATCGTTTTCGAACTTGCGACTAACGGATAAAAGACTTAAGCATTGTGACTAACAGTTTTTAGGTCATTAACGAAACACTGTCAATAAAGTGCTGCGACATCGGGGGGGATTCTTGGGGAAAATGTGAATTTATAGAACGCCGTTAGAATCGACAATATCTGATTGGAGCGTCGCGTTAACTGAGAAACTATTACTCCAAAAATAGGAGAAATCCTTGTTACTCGCTAATCACTATGGCGCCTTCTTATCAAAGTCAGCATACTTGTCATGACATGCTTTACAGGCGTTATAAATATTGCCTCCAGCATCAAATAAAGCATCTTTATTTTTGTCTTGTGCAGCTTTTAGTGTCACTTCAGAGGCGCTACTCAATTGCTTGGCATATTCTAGCCACTGTTTATTGTCCTTGGCTCTACCTTCGATCATCAAGATGTTTCCAGCTTCAAGCAAAATAGCTGCGCTATTTCGTACAGCATCCCATTGCTCATCGGTTCGAGGGTAAATTTCTGTAGTGCCTTTGACAGTTGAAATGGATTTGACCGAATCCCAGATCACATCAGCATTGGGATCAATAATCCATTCCATAAGCTGATGGAGAGAAAGCGAATTATTTAGTGCAGGAGTTTTGGGGCTACAACCCAATAGCAAAGCAAAGCACGAGAGGAGGACGGCCACTTTAAGTTTCATTTGATATCCCTAATTACGAATCAATTGATAAATCTTAGTATTTTTTGCTTGTATGCTACTTACCTATCATTCTGATGTTTTTTTGGCAATCCGTTTATTAATATTTTTGGGCATTGGCTCATCGGGCTCGTTCTATTTATCCCCCGCTTGATTTGCCATACATACAACTATAGACACAAATTCGGCGATAGTTAAGTCTAGCTTCCTTCTTTTGTTGGTATTGCTCTCACCTCGTGATAACTATAGAAAGTAATGTGCGCTTGGCCTTCTTTAATTAACCCCTTCCACAGCCTGATTGCTTATTCACATATCTGCTTCAGGGTAAACCAGTAGGAAGACAAGTATTCAAAAAGAGCATACTTGCTCAATGATATCAAGGTATGTGGATGCATAACCAATAAAATAATTAGGAGACAGAAATGAATGAGAGCAGTGATCGCCGTCTTTTCTTAAAGGGCACTACTTTGCTCTTGGTGCAAGCTGGCATGATTGGCAATGCATTCGCGGCAGGTGAAAGCAAGGCTAATGTAGTGGGTGATGGTTTGACTCGCTACGTAGCAGAATTTATCTGCAATACCCAGTTTGACAATATTCCTGCGTCGACCCTAGCTCTTGGTAAAAAATCATTTCTGGACGGACTGGGCTTGGCAATTTCTGGAAGTGCTACGGAATTAGGCGACATCGTCCGCAAGCACATTGCTAGCCTCAATATTCGTTCTGGGCCGGCCATCATTATTGGCACCAATATCACCACTGCCCCTCGATTTGCTGCCTTTGCAAATGGAATTGATATTCACGCTGATGATTATGATGACACTCAGCTTGCTGTAGCTAAAGATCGTGTTTATGGTTTATTAACCCATCCCACTGCACCCGTTTTGCCATCAGCTTTGGCTATTGGTCAATTGACAAAGTCCAGCGGTAAAGAAGTAATGCTGGCTTACCAGATTGGCGTGGAAGTTGCATGTAAAGTTGCTGAGGCAATCAACCCGCGACACTACCAAGCAGGATTTCATTCAACAGGAACCTTAGGCGCCATTGGGTCTGCCGCAGCAGCTGCAAAACTATTGCACCTCGATGTTCCGGCAACCATTAGGGCTCTGTCAATTGCCGCAAGTGAGGCTGCTGGATTGAGGGAAAACTTTGGAACAATGACCAAACCCTTTCATGCGGGAAGAGCCGCAGAGAGTGGAGTGGTTGCAGCGCAGTTTGCTCAGGGAGGCTGGACTGCGGCCGATAAAATCTTAGAAGCTCCTAGAGGATTTTTTAACGCTGCTGGCGGTGGATATGATGTCAATGCCATTCAAGGAAAGCTAGGTAACCCCTGGACATTTGACGATCCTGGAATATCTATTAAGCCATTTCCGTGTGGTTCGCTAAATCATCCCGGTATGACAGAGATGCAAAGGCTCATTAAAGCAAACAATATTAAGGCAAAAGATGTGGTTCGGGTGCGAGTTGGCACCAATAGTAATATGCCAAACGCACTCATTCATCATCGACCCACTAATGAACTGCAAGCAAAATTCTCAATGGAGTTTTGCATGGCTATTTTGCTCTTAGAGGGTAAAGCAGGTTTAGCACAATTTAATGATCAGGTGGTCAATCGCCCGGATGTGAAAGCGATGATTGAGAAAGTTGATTTTGTTGTTGATCCCGTGGCTGAGGCAGCTGGTTACGACAAGATGACTACGATCATTGATATCAAAATGGCTGATGGCCGCACCGTCTCAGGGCGAGCCGACTTTGGGAGGGGAAGCCCTGCTGACCCCATGAGTTATGACGATGTAGCGGAAAAGTTTTTACAAAATACGGATTTTGCTAAGTTCCCAAAAAGGAAGGCTGACAACGTCATTGCACTAGTAAGAAACTTTGAGACTATCAGCAACATTGATCAGCTAGCAAAACAATTAACGAGATAGTAATGTTTAACTTAATAATGTATGAAGGAGAGAAGTAATGCGCAGCAATAAATTAGCACAATATTTTTTGGCAATAATGCTCGGCCTCATTGGGGCTACAGCGCACGCTCAAACTACGCTGCCTGGTGGCTTTGTGAAAATGACGCCGAGCGAAATTGTTTGGAAAGATGGTGAAAATGGAATTAAAAATACGGTTCTATTTGGGGACCCCAGTAAACCTGGTCTTTATATTGTGAGAAATATTTTTCCAGCTGGAGTAATGAGCACTCCCCATTCACATGATCAAGATCGCTGGGTTACGGTGATTAAAGGAGTCTGGTATTCCGGAACGGATGCTAGTTGGGATCCGAAGAGCACTATTGTGATACCAGAAGGCAGCATCATGTTTCATCCGGCCAACGCTGTTCACTTTGATGGTTCTTTAAAGGAGCCTGTCGAAGTGCAAATCATCGGCATGGGGCCCGTGAAAACAACTTATGTTTATCCAAGTGAAGGCAAGTATGGCAAACCCCATAAATTAAATTAAGTCGGGTTTTTTGGCTGATGCTTGAAATAGATTGGTTTCTATTTAATAGGCAGATTCTTGATATTCCGCAATGAGCTCATCATGAACCTTAATCTTAAAAGTTGGCGCGAATGCTAGACTACTTAAGTAGTAGAAACAAAGTCTAGATTTAGATGGTTTAAGTGAATATTAAAAAAAGACTTCAGTGCTATAAAGGATCAAATCGATCACATTTCAATGTGTGCTCTTAATCCATAGAAATTAACTGGCCCACGATCTGCGTTGTATCCAGGATTAGCTATACGCTGATAATCTGCTGAAAGCGAGAGACTTTTGTAAACATTCCAGCTATAAAAAGTCTCAAAAATTTGTTCTTTCTTATAGTTGAGTCTGCCATCGCCAATGAACATGGTTACACCACCTTTTTGTAGGTAGCTAATTTGTTGTGATGAGATTCCATTAAGTGCGGCGCCAATTCCAATAGTGTCTTGCGGTCTGCCCCAATTAGTGCCTTTGATAGATAGGCCACCAGACAACGAGTCACTGATATCAGTGAATGCTTGCGTTTCAGTTTGGCCGTTATTCCAACTCCACCTTCCAAAGGCACCAATATTTTCTGTAATTGCTTGCTCACCATTTAACGCGTAACCCCATTTGGTTTGATACCCATATCGCGTGCTTAATATATCTGGAGTGGTATTGGTTTGTTGGCCAAAACTAATCGCATTGTTATATGTCGACATAATTCCGCGATTTTGAAAGACTAGAACTCGCGCCTTTCCAGCTTGTCCATTAATCGTATGAAGATGAGTTAATTCAGCTGTATTGCCGTATTGTTGCGTGAGGTCATAGTCTAGCGCCAAGGCATTTGGTGTTTTGGGCATGGCTAGACGTGCCAAACGTATAACCCATTCTTCATCGTGATAGTACTCACCCACAAAGCCATAGGTATAGCCACGAGAGTTGGCAGCATAGTCATAAGCACCACTGGCCATCAGTGACCAGTTTAGAAATTGTGTGCGAGGATCATGACTGTATGTATTGGCATCAAAGAAATCTAATGCTGAAAATGTTCCATATGAGACTACAAGGCGACGCTTATCTACATTACCTGCTAACTGATTCGCAACACCTTCAATATGTTCTTGTCCACCACCAAAGCCAAAGGTCTGGCGTACAAACATTCTCGCCATGTAATAGATTGGTGGAATGGCGGTTCCCTTTTGTAGCTCACCATTACTAAACCCACCTAAACCACTCAGACCAGAGAAGGGAATGCCTTCAAACATCTCAGGGTTAATATAAGCTTCAGCACCCTCCCACAGTCTTGTTCCTAAAAACGCTGTAGCTGAGAAGGTATAACTTTTAGAGATATCGCCATCAGATTTATTTAAAAGACTTTTGGCTCCGTAGTAGGGGGAGTTGAAGTTATTTTTAAATTGATTGATATAGGTTCCTTGCCCATGAACACTCCATTGCTCTGTATCGCCCGCGTCATCATGGGGTCCATCAGCATATGGCGTATCGCTTACAGGGGCGATGGCAAGAAGAGTGGGTGTATCGCTAACAGAAGACTCAGCATTCGTAGTTAAAGATAGAAAGCAAAGGCATGCAGCGCTTAATAGGCTGAGGAAACCAGTGTGGTTAGGATGAAATGAGAAAACCATCGAAAATGCCGGGCATATTTAATGAGAATTATTCTCATCTTAGCATACAATTAAGAATGATTCTCACTTATGAAGCTGTCGGAGATTGCCATTGGTGCTTACATCAAGACATCCGAGAAATGCTGCGGCTGCAGCAAAAAATGACAAAGGCCTGTCCGTGGGTTTGCTAGTAGATCAGTGTTTTGGGTATTCGTGCTCGCCACATAAATTCATATAAACTAGTCCACAAGAAAATAATAAGCTGGAGACCTATGCGTAATAGTGCATTACTAGATTTCTGCGCTTACCTTGAAAATACCCCATTAGCCCTAGCAATACAAGGTAGTTTTTGGATGGTACCATTGATGCAAACGTTGCATATCTTGGCTATTTCAGCATTGCTGATTGCAGCGCTAATGATTAATTTTCGGGTTCTCAACGTTGGCAACAAAAGTGATACGGCTTCAGTGGTTATTTCGCAATACGTCAATATTATTTGGCTAGCGCTGCCTATTTTGTTTATTTCCGGGAGCATTTTGATTGTCGGGGAGCCAGCCCGCTCGCTTGCTAATCCAGCCTTTCAGATGAAAATAATCATGTTGCTAATGGTTATTGCAATTACTTTGAGTATTCAAAAAATCAGAGCGCCAAACGGTACGCCATTAAGATCTGATAGAAAAGTTAAGTTATTAGCAGTCCTTTCTTTAATGCTTTGGTTTGGTATTGTTGCTTGTGGTCGTTGGATTGCTTACACCTAATAAAAAATGAACGACATCCTCATTCTTCTATATAACAGCCATCTTGCCCAAACTGTTCGCGAAAATGAACTCTTATTTCCGTGGATTGAAACATTTCATGTTTTGGCAATTACTCTTGTTTTTGGTTCAATCGCGTTAGTGGATTTGAGGTTGATTGGTATTCGCGCATTAAACCGCCCGATTAGTAAGATTTCCCAGGAGCTTTTACCAATTACTTGGGTAGCCTTTTTGCTGGCTACAGTGACCGGTACAATTCTGTTTGTGTCTAATGCGTTAAGTTATAGCCAAAATTTTTACTTTGTTTCTAAAATTATTTTTCTGACGTTGGCAGGAATTAATATGCTGTGCTTTCAATTGGTGATTGGTCGCAATCTTGAGGCATGGAATCATTTGCAGACTCTTCCGTATTCGGCGCGCGTTTCTGGTGCTATTTCTTTGATTTTATGGGCTAGCATCCTATTTTGTGGTCGTTTGATTGGTTTTACTCTTGAACCTGTTTTGGCAATTTCTTAAGGAAGAAAGATGAATAGTAAGCATCTGTTTTTCATGTTGGCGCTCATGGTGGGGGTAGTGACTCCATCCTTTTGTGGCGCTCAGTCGACTAAGCCTATTATTAACCCCCCACCTACTGCTAAGGATTGGGCAAATCTAGCCAAGCTGCCAGATTGGAGTGGGGTCTGGAATCCAAAAATTTCCGACCAAGATAATCAGGCCAAAACCAATATGCCACCTTGGGTGCCAGCTGCCAACGAACTTATTCAGTTTCAATTGGCAGAAGAGAAAGCTGGTAGGCCGCCCCCGCTTTTTGTGAATTGTCTTCCTGAGGCTATGCCATCCTGGATGTTAATCACTCATAATGCAATGGAGGTTCTTTTTACACCGGGTAGGGTGACGATGCTCGGTGAGTCTGATGGCAATCGATTGCGCCGCATCTATACAGATGGCCGTTCACATCCTGAGGATCCGGATCCTACATTTCATGGGCATTCTATTGGTAAGTGGGAAGGGGATACGCTTGTAGTGGATACGGTCGGCATCTTACCGCAATCTCTCATTGCTATTAGTGAGGCTGCCGGCGTTCCCAATAATGGCGATATGCGTGTTATTGAGCGGATTCACTTGGTAGGTAAGAATGAATTACACGATGAGATTGAGGTGATTGCCCCTCATGTATTAACAAAACCATGGAAGACAACTAGAATCTTCTTTAGACAGCGCGCTCGCAAATTTGACATCGTTGAAGGTGTCTGTCTAGAGGGTTACTTTGCCCCAGGAAAAGATAAGCAGGGTAACGATGTTTTTCTCCCCATTCAGCACGATGTTGGTGGCAACCGCATTCCACCTCAGTGAGTATTTAATATTTAAGGAGTCATTATTTTGAAATTCAAAAATTTAATTTGTTTAGTCCTATCAGTTTTTACTTTTATTTTTTCAATGCAGGCATCGGCGCACCATTCCACAACAATGTTTGATAGGGAAAAGGTTTTGACTATTTCTGGGACTGTCAAAGAAGTGCAATGGACAAATCCTCATGTGGCCATATTTGTTTTTGGAACTATCAATGATGGCGATACTCCGGCCTTATGGCTCATGGAGATGACAAGCCCTGGTAATTTGGTGCGTGCCGGAGGTTGGTCCAGAAACGCTGTAAAGGCTGGAGATAAGGTGGTTGTAGACTTTAGTCCTTTGCGCAATGGCGCTAAAGGCGGAGCGCTAAAGAAAATTACCTTAGTAGATACTGGGAAGTTTTATACAGCTGATATTAGGGCTCAAGAAAGTGCGAATCTTGAGGAGAGAGATCAAAAATAATCTAAAAAGATTAAGATGTACAGACATCAAAGTGTCGCGTTTCGCGACACTTTGATGTCTTCTAAGTTGCTCATAGTGCCATCGGTTGCTGAGCCTCTCACATCCCTGCTCAATCAACGATATTGAGATGCGATATTGTTACCAACAGTTGCCACATATTCCCCAACCTCAAAAGGAAAAGCCCCTTGATTTCTCTAAGAGCTTTGTATTACTGGTGGGTCGGCCGAGATTCGAATCCAGGTGCGGCTATCTCATTCCTTTAGTCCAATCTCATTTAGATATTGGCAGACATTTGTGTTTACATATCGATTTCGAAATTCAACCACCTCATCACCATAGGAAATTGCTTGACGAGTAATTTTTAGAATCGCATCTGTTTTTTTCACATGAAGTGTAGATTGAGCAAAGTCGGGTACTTGAATTGCTTCTACTTCTTCTTTAATTCTTAAAACAGTTACCCTAAAATCATTTTGAAAAAATGCATAAATTGATCCTGGGCGATTTTCAAAATCCCGCTTATTTAAACCTTCAAATCTTCTTTCTGGTAACCATATGCGATCGTGCATTACAGGCTTTTTATCCACAATCCTGAGATTATCTATCATAAAGAGGCTATCTTTTTCATTTATATTAAAAATGTATGACAAATCTTTATTTGCTTTAATTTTTTTAAAAACAAGTAATTGATTTTCTACATGGAGAGGCTCTCCTTTTTTTGATAAAAAATTGAAGAATGTACTAAACGGATTATGATCTTCATGGGTTGCTACGGTAGTGCCAATACGGGCTCGTCTAATCAAAATGTTTTCAGCAACCAAGTCCTCAATCGCTTTCCGAACAGTTCCCACGCTCACGCCAAACAGTACCGCTAACTCAGGCTCTGTTGGGATACGCTCGCCTGGAACCCATTCATGATTGGCTAGTTTATTGAGGATATTTTCACGAACCTGGAAGTACAGGGGTTGGTCAAATTTTGTAGATTTTGTCATTCAATTCAATCGGTTATGAGCTTTTTATGAAATTTCTTTCTAATTGCCTTGACAAGAATTTAATCATATATATGATTAATATGATTAATAGTTTACACCCCATCATCCGAAGGAAAAACCCATGTCAAATTTAATCAAGCATATTGCTATGCGCGTTCTCAATATCGAGGAATCAAGAAAGTTCTACGAATCCGTCTTCGGCTATAAGCATGTAAATACGGTTCTTAGAAAGGGTAAGGTTGGCGATCATATTTCTTGTCATATGACAGATGGATATATGGACTTGACTTTGATTCATTATGAATCACCAAGTGCAGATGAAGCTGATTTTGCGGGGCCCGCTCCATGCATTCATCATATCGGGATGGAAGTTGCCGATCTGGATGCATTTATTAAAGATATCAAGGCCAATGGCGGCGAGATACTAACTGAGCCAGGTCACTTGCCTGTGAAGTTTCGTTCTCCGGGCGGACCAGTGGCAGAAGTGGTTCCAATGAAGCGGTGGGAGGCTGAAACCTTGGGTGCTGGTGTACATGGAGCTGTTCTCGAATAAGTCCTGATATTTTTTGACTTTCGAGCGTGGGTGATTTGAAAAAGCTTACTCGGCGTGACTTGCTATCTTATGGATTGGGATTACCGCTCCTGCCATTTGCATTCAATAATACTTATGCCGCCAGTCAATGGGTAACTGATAAGCCAATTCGATTAATAGTTCCTGCGCAGCCTGGTGGAGGCTTAGATCTCATTGCCAGATTGCTTGCCGATAAGCTTTCACGTTCCATGGGTGTACCTTGGATTGCAGATAACATTGGCGGGGGTGGTGGCACGATCGCCAGCGTAACTACAGCCCGTTCTGCCCCGGACGGTCAAACCCTGATGTTGGTTAACATTAGTACGCATGGAACAAATCCAGCAATTCGCAGTCTGCCATATAACGCGCTCAATGATTTTTCTCACATCGCAATGATCGGGGGGTCTCCAAATGTTTTGGTTGCCGGGCCTACTCTTTCAAATGTGAGTAGTTTTGAGTCTTTACTTGTTGAATTAAAAAAACTTGGTAAACCAGTAACGTATGGATCAGCTGGGCCTGGAACTTCTTCTCATTTATTAATGGAAGAGTTGGGTGTAGCTACTGGTTTGCAATTTATTCATGTTCCTTATCGCGGTATTGGCCCCGCGCTGGTTGATGTTATCGCCGGCAGAACAGATTTAGCATTTCCTGGGCTTATTGCGGCACTTCAATTTATCAAATCAAATCGCCTAAAGCCATTTGCAGTCACTGCGCCAAGCAGGGTTACGCAATTCCCGAATTTACAGACTTTTACAGAAATTGGTATGCCAGAGTTCTCAAGTCTGCAGTGGTATGGAGTCTCTGGTCCAGCCAAAATTCCAGCGGTTATTGTGGATACCCTCAATATTCAAGTAAATCGAGTGCTTCAAGACCCTCAAGTGATCGCCAAACTAGAGTCTGAGTGCTTCACAATTACGCCAATGACACCAAAGCAATTTACTACCTTTGTCTCCAGAGATATCGCTAAGTGGACCAAGCTTGTTAAAGATAGAAATATACAGATTGAGACATGAGGGTTGGTAATTTTTTAGTTGGTTTTCTGGGGTCTATTACTCATTCTGAGTACTGCAATGATTGGTAACCCGACAAATCACCACAAGTGTCCGGAAACACGACACTTGAATCTTGCTTGAGATTCTTATAGTCTCATCGGTTACCCAGCGCCCACTATCCTGACCTATAAAGACCCCATAGATTTACTATTGAGTCCAAACAGTGATCACTTTCACGCCAACCACAAAAGAAAAAGCCCCTATATTTCTCAAGAGGCTTTTGTATAACTGGTGGGTCGGGCGAGATTCGAACTTGCGACCAACTAGACCAAATGACGATTCAATAGTATCGGTCATCTTCTGCCCTGGATCACCAAGAAACGCTAAAACCACCTTCGGGTAGTCTTTTCTTTTGTATTCAGTTACATTCCTCCTATGCAAGCCTTTAAGAAAAGAATTCTCAGTGCCTGTTGTGGCGCTCACATTCTTCATGACGGATATACCGACTTGCTTTATGTGATGTTCCCTATTTGGCAGATGGCATTTGGTTTATCTCTTGCAGAGGTTGGCTCCTTAAAGACTTTGTATTCGGGTGCAATGGCTTCCTTGCAAGTTCCATCAAGCATGTTGTCAGAAAAAGTTGGCGAAAAGCGACTTTTGTTATTTGGGACCTTGATTGCGGCCCTTGGATTTTTATTATCTGGCTGGACTACTGGTTTTTTGGGTTTAGCTACTTGCCTAGTGCTTAGTGGAGTCGGTGCTAGTGTTCAGCACCCGCTTTCCTCTTCATTAACTTCCCATGCATTTGAGGGTCCTGAATTAAGGGGTGCTTTGAGCACCTATAACTTCTCTGGGGATATTGGTAAGGTCTTATTGCCATCTCTCTGCGCAGCTTTGTTAGCAATATGGGATTGGCATATCGTAACCAGCGTGATGGGTTTACTAGGGCTGGTTGCGGTGATGTTTTTAGCGATCGCTTTACCTAAGGCTGCGACTATTGGCGACTCTAAATCCCAGTTATATAAAGCCTCAGATGATTCGGGTAAAAAAAGTTCTAGTAGAAACTTTCTAAATCTGGGTTTTATTTCTTTATCGTCAATTGCTGTAATTGACAGCGCCACTCGAATGGGTTTTCTAACGCTATTACCTTTTCTGTTGATATCTAAAGGAGCCACTGTTACTCAGGTGGGCTTTGCGCTGAGCCTAACTTTCGCCGGCGGCGCCGCAGGTAAGTTTGTTTGTGGGTTTATTGCCGCTCGATTTGGTGTTATCAAAACTACCTTGATTACTGAAATAGCTACAACCATTTTGATGGGCTTAACCTTGCCGCTCAGCGTGGATGTTGCAATGTTGATCTTGCCATTAGTTGGCGTTGCTCTAAATGGAACTTCTTCTGGGCTTTATGGAACAGTGCCTGAGCTGGTTCCGCAATATATGCGATCTAGAGCATTTGGTGTGTTCTATACATTATCAATTGGTGCTGGGGCTATATCACCGCTTGTTTATGGCTTTGCTGGAGACAGGCTGGGAGTGCCCAATGCTGTTGCTCTTGTTGCTGGTTCAGTGCTATTGACTCTGCCCCTGACGCTGGGCTTGAAAAAAGCTTTTAGAAGATTAGAGGTCTAGAGATAGAGACTAACATCTCTAACTTTGAATGGTTTTGGCCCGGGTAACAAGCAAGATTAAAGCTAACTGGCCCACCATCATTTTCGGTTTACCCGACCAACACCATAAGTGTCCGGAAACACGACACTTAAATCTTTCAAGAGACGCTCATAGTGCTCACGGTCACCCAGCGTTTTCCATCCTGACCCAATTAACGACATTTAGACTCCTGATTGTTACCAACAGTCACCAACGCATTCCAAGAAGCCAAAAGAAAAGGGACCACATTGCTGTGATCCCTCGATATTACTGGTGGGTCGGGCGAGATTCGAACTCGCGACCAACGGATTAAAAGATAAAACATGCTGATAAAATCTATATAAATCAATTACTTAAAATAGGTGTGTAGCAAAGTGTGTAGTTATCTTCTTGTTTTATTTGGTTAGTTTATCGCTGTTAAGAAAAGTTAAATCAGCTTAGGCTGTTCAGCTGTGTTGGCTTGTCTTACCTTAGCGTAATTAAGTAATTCAGCAACGCTTCCGCTCCCTTTTACATATTGCTCTACTATAGACTCGCCAATTAAAGCGTAATTCCAATGCTCATCATTACGCTGATTCGCTGTCAGTCTATTGATGCGCTCACAGTACAAGGTAGCGGCTTTGAGCTTGCGTTGAACATTGGGAGTAGATAAGTCTCTTTGTGATTTAGTTTCAACAAGGAAAACTTCACTTCCACAGCGAACAATAAAATCAGGCGAATAACGACCAAGCATCCCATCTTCCTTTACATATCTAAGCCATAGAAAATCATGCTTATATTCATGTAACTTACAGTAAGCCTGAACTGAACTATCCTTATTACACCACTCCATAAACTTAAGTTCTAAGCCTCCGCTCCGTTTAGGGAATGGCAGTCTTTCATAAATGCTCTTAACTGTTTGGATTGATGAAGTTTCACTTACTGTCAATGATTTGACGAAGCTTAAATTTTTATACTCAATTTGAGCCTCTTCTTCAAAAGTCTTGTCAAAGCTTTCTGAAAAAGCCAATGCGGTACGACTCACAATATGATTAAGCACATCCGTTAAGAGCAATACACGCCAGTTTTCATCATCAAAAGGATTAAATTCCTTTTGAAAGAGGTAATTACGGATGTATATGTCAATTGCTTGAGCAAGCTTAACCGTATCAAAACCTATGAAAGGTTTAGATATATTTTTCCGCCCGCCTTTTTCAACAGGATTTGATAGGGCATAGCTAATACGATAGGTAATGCGTGAAAGATAGTCGTTATATCCCTCTACATTCAAAATTGAACCACTTACCTTATAGCTACCAAACATAGTTTCACTCTGTAGTTCAGTGCTAATCCAGTTATCACCTTTGCCAATAATTTGCTTCAAATCATCAATACTGTATTGTGTAAATGGAGGTAAGTCCTTAGGATTAATAACTTGCTCCTCAATTAGCTCTTCAGCATCCCTTAGGATTACGGGAATATTAAAGTCATAATCCTCATATCCTGTTACCAGCCCAACATTTATTAAGTCTCCACCTGCGGTTGTAGAAGAATCATCGCTAACCTCTCCAACAAGATTGCCAAGCATCTGCTTGTACCAATCCCTATAACGAGGGTGCTCAACAATAGAAAGTACATCAATTAAATTCTTAGGCTCTTGTCCTTTATCAAACAGCTCTCTATTTTGCCTGCGCATTTCATCGTAAACATCCTCGCCACGCCACATTAAGCGTAATCCCCGCCCCACAATCTGCTCTAAAAGAATATTTGCTTGTGAACTACGCAAAGGAACTATGACGCAAATATTATTTACATCAAAGCCTTCACGCAACATCAGAACGCTAACAATTACACGAGGTTTAGAGTGCTTATCAACATTAAATAATTGCTCTTTGACAAGTAGCCATTCTTTTTCACCAAGCTCTTCTTTTTTGCCGCTATCAATGCCTAAAACATCTTCTTCTTCCAATCCCTCTTCAATAAGAAAATCAACTACTTTACTTGTAACTTTTGTATCCTCACAAACTACAAGCATTTTTGGTCTTTTGCTCTCATCAATGTTTTTGAAGGCTGTTTCTAGTTTGCGCAATTTTGTCAAACCAGCACGCAACATTTTGCGCTGTCCTTCGCTTAACTGAACATTGCCTTCGTCATCCCTTTCAGCCTTAAAGTCAAGCTCTTCAAGCTCATTAACCTCTCTACGAACATCCAAAGCAATACTTTTGACTAGGCAACTTTTGATAGCTTCAGTTAAATCAAAATCAACAATGATGTGCGGGAAAAATGCCTTTTTAGCTTTTTCACCTGTACCAATTTGGTTGTATGGGGTTGCTGAAAAATCTACTTGAATAAATTTTTCACCCTTACTTGCGGCAATGGCTATAAGGCTTTTCTGCCATTCAACCTCTGTAAGCTCACCATCTTTTCGCACCTCATGTATGTGATGAGCCTCATCATTGAAATTCATTAAGTCTGGCAATTTCATTAGATAGTCTAATATCCCACTTTTATTTGCCCTGCCATCTAAAACTTCTAAGCTATTACCAGCTGATGTAGTAGGTGCTATAGGTAATATATCTTTGATGACTGATGAAGCTTCAATATCAACCCCATAACTATCAATTTCAATCTCAACCTCTTCATCATCAGTAATTAGTGCGTTCCAATTGGTAACGGCAATCAAACCACCTCCAGTAGTTTTCTTTCCAATTTCTTGCTTTTCACAAGTGTTGTTCTTAACAAAACTAAAAACTGCTTCTCTATAGTTGTCTGGTATGAATAAGTCACTGTAAATTTTTATATCTGAAGTATCAAAATTACGCACACCCTCAACAACTTTTCCCTTTAATGCGTCTAAGAGCCTGTCATAAACAATTAGACCAGGCGCTACTAACAAAAAGTTTTTGGTATAGCGACTATCTTTTGGGCTTTCTATCTTATTAATTATTTGCCAAATCATAAGAGCTTGTAAGACCCAAGTCTTCCCTGTTCCAGTAGCCATCTTTAAGCAATATTTAGGATGGTCATACTTTTGCTGGCTTATATGTGTAAGTAGCCCGTCTTTCAATAATGCCTCTGGCGCTACTAATGAGTACAAATCCTTTAATGAATGTGCGCCAAGTACTTCATGTGCGTAAATTGTATTTAAGAGTGCTTGTTTTTGACCAACATGAAAATTCAAGCCTCTACGCAAATCAACAAAGTCTTGTAAAAACCAATGGCGCAATAAATTAGCTGTAGGTTCGCTAACTCTTTCATAAATGTCAGCAACACCTTCCTCAAGCCCAATACATTCTGACTTTACTTTTGCTGTAAGTGCTTCTGATAAGGGTAGGTAGTCTTTCTTCATATCACACCTCAAACTCTACTTCTGATTCAAATCCAAAAACATCAACGGCACGAATACAAATTCTTCTCTTGCCTTCCTTAGCGTCAGTTTGAATAATTGCCTTACGCACTACATGAAGGTCATCCCTATCTTTGTCTGTATTCCCTCTGTAGTCCTGCCATTCTGAGCGAAATATTTGACCGTCATAATTCGCATCTATAGCCCAATACTCTATTAATGCTAAAGGGTCATTGTTCATTACATTTTGTAGGCTTTTGCGGTTTGCCTCATCCAAATTAATAGCTTCAGGCGATAGGAGAACATAATTTTCTAATTCAATCTCAATCTCAATCTGCGTGCCCTTTATAATTTTTGGATGCTTAACAGTTAAGTATTGAAGGCTTGAGAAGCGTATGTTGTCTTTTAATTTTTCAAAGCTTCCTTTTTTTCGTAGTCTATCCATCAAGTCAGGCGGTATTACAAGCACCTCTAATCTGCTGTCATTCAATTGGGCTACAGAATGTCCAATATCAGACGCAAAATTCCAACCTAATACAACTACCTTATCCCACCCACCCATTAATTGGTCTCTCAATATTTGCGCCTTTTTAAGAGTTGGTAGTCCAGTAATTTTTGTTGGAGAATCGCATATAACTAATGTTTTACCTTTATAGCCCCTATCTTTATTTGGGTTGTTATCCTGTGGCAAAGGAAGCGCACCATAAAGTTCAATAACAATTTTTGCCAAATCTCCCACGCCAAATCTTTTGCCTAAAGTGCTTTTAACTGTTTCTACTTGATAATCCCCAATAGCCTGATATAAGAA